>JAESFX010000140.1_pt1 | contig 74298 bp, 94 predicted proteins | sample 9269501 | NCBI WGS metagenome assembly JAESFX01 (sample SAMN14515570, study PRJNA621655) | algae metagenome | isolation source: Desmonostoc geniculatum HA4340-LM1 and co-occurring heterotrophs from cave... | place: USA: Maniniholo cave, Kauai, Hawaii | collected 2009-07-28
TTGTCTGGATTTCCTTGGATAAAATCTATCAATTCTTTCATTGCTCAATTATGCATCTTATTTATACTAATTAGACCAGCTTATCGTTATGTGTAATTTTTCACAACTGATTTAGGATTGCTATAGTCCACAAATAATTAGTAATCCCATGATTGTTTGCCAGATTCTTCGGCATATAACACTCTCATTTTTTATCTGGTTAGCTAATAGATACGTAATAGCTAATTGGATGCCTAAATAAGAAGGTAATAAATAGCGTTCGGAAAGTGAGCGTATACCGCCAAAAATTAAGTCTGGTAGTATTAGTGGTAGTGCAGGAATGAGAATTAATATTAGAATAAACAACCATGTTTTGTATTTAGTTGTTCGACAAATAAAATAAATTGAATATGCAATCAAGATTAAAAAAACTGGTGTTATTACATAGCTAAGCGGATTTTCAAAGCCAAAGTTTAAATCGATAAAAATCCGGTTCATCTGTAAAAGCCAAGATTTAATTAAAGCCTCTAGGGGAAACTGTATATTTGTCCAGGCTGTTGAACTATTAAATTGCAAAAAGTTAGTTATTACAACTAACATCCAATGCGTGAAGGCTAAAAATCCTGCGAAAGATGCTATAAAATAAGCTTTCACCGTTGCAGTTAACCTAAATCTGGCAGTGATAATTACATAAATTCCATGAGCAATTGCTAAAAATCCACTCAATAAAAACGTATAAAGGCTAATTGTCAAAGTTAGTGCATAAATTCCCCAATTTAATATACGTGGTGCTTGATGTGTTGATTCCAATCTTAATGCTCGTAACAATGAGGCATTGCATAATAATATAGTGACTATCCAGAGAATATATTCTCGTGCTTCTTGCGCGTATACTAGATGAATAGGAGAGATTGCCATAAGTGCGATCGCAATCTCAGATACCCATAACTGTGTTCTAAATAATTCTCGACATAACCAATAAATACTAGGAAAAATGAACAAGCTAATCAACGCAGATAAACTTCTAATGGCCGTCACCGAATTACCAAAAATTCCCACCCAAAACCGAGCCATTATATAATACAGCGGAGGATGCTGTGGATCTTCAACTTCTAAAGACTTAATTGTGTTAATTAAGCCTTTTTCCACATTCAAACTTTGGAATTTAACAAAACTTTCTTTAGTAATTACACTACCATTAAATATTTGCTGTTTTACTTCATTTACCGTATATCCAGAAATCCGCAACGAAGTAAAAGTTTCATCATGCCAATAAACCTTCCCATCAAGGTTAAAAAAACGAAAAAAAATCCCCACCATTAACAAAACAACAATAAAAAACCGCAACCTATTTTGAGCAACTTTGAGATGCCGCATAACTAAACTCTCTCTCCGCGCCTGGGCGCCTCTGCGTGAGCTAAATATCTAACACTTACTGAACTATAAACTAGCAGATAACTTATTATTAATTGGTAGATCGCGTCGGCGTGAATTACCACGTTTAGTCAATTTCCAAACAGAATAATAATTATCACTATAAACAATATCTGTCTTGAACTTATACTTTTTTTCTATTAATCCGCGCCAATTATCTGAAGTATTGAGTAAAAATATATCAGCAAATTCATTAGGAATTTTGGGAATTTTTTGATTATTCACCAACAAAAACCGCACTTTTGGTTCCAACAGATAGCTCAGAGAAAAGACATTACCATAATTATTGTCCAAAGAATTACTAATTAAAAGTGGGCTAGTACTCTGATTGATAATTTGGGCAACTTGTGGATTGCCATAATTCATACCTTTATTCCACCAAGTTTCTGCTTGGGAACTCGCCTTAGAAGAAATTAGACCACAAATAATCACTAATGCCATGATTATGTGCCAAATGGTTCGACGCGACAAGCTCTCATTATATAGTTGCGTAGTTAGTAGATAAGCAACAGCTAGTTGGATTCCTAAATAAGATGGTATTAAATATGGTTCAGTAAAAGCTCGTATACCCCCACCACTTAAATCTGGTAATATTATAGGCAGCGCTGGGACTACAATCAATGTAATAATAAACAGCCAGACTTTGTAGTTACTGGTAAGACAAAGAAAATAAATCGCATATCCTACAAAAATTAAAAAAATTGGTGTAATCAAATAGCTCAGAGGATTTTCTAAGGTCAAATTTATATCAAAAAAAATCCTGCTAATCTGCATCAGCAAAAATGGAATTGTAGGTATCAAAGATGACTGTGTTGTTGCTTTATTTCCAGAAATCAGAAACTGGAAAAAGTCACCGATCGCCACTGTCATCCAAGGCATAAAAGCTAAGAAACTTACTAGTGTTGCTAGCAAATAATTTCTCACGGTTTCAGTCAACTTAAATCTGGCTGTGGCAATCACATAAACTCCGTGAGCAACTGCTACAAATCCACTCCAAAGAAATGTATAAAGGCTAATCGTCAAAGTGATTACATAAACACTCCAGGTAGCGAAAATATCTGGTTGTTGTTTTGTTAATTCATCTTTATCTTGTGCTTCTAATTGTATTGCTCGTAGCAGTGAAGCACTGGATAATAAGATAGTGATTAACCAGAGAATATATTCTTGTGCTTCTTGGGCATATACTAGGTGAATTGGAGAGATAATTATAAGTGCGATCGCTACACCAGGAACTGGTAATGGCATATCAAATAATTCTCGGCATAGGCGATAAACACAGGGAAAAACCAGCAAGCTAATAAACGCAGATAAACTTCTGATTGCTGTCACCGAATTACCAAAGATTTCCATCCACAACCTGGCAATTATGTAATAGAAAGGTGGATGTTGAGAATCTTCTCTTGCCAAAGACATAATTGTGTCATTTAAGGTTTTTTGTGCATTTGCACCTTGAAATTTAGCAAAACTTTCTTTGGCAATGACACGATTATTAAAAAGTTGTTCTTTTGCTTCAGTTATCGTGTAACCAGAAATCCGCAATGAGGTATAAGTTTCATCATGGGAGTAAACCTTGCCATCAAGGTTAAAAAAGCGAAACAATATACCCATCGCCAACAAAAAAATAATTAAAAGCCGCAACCAACTCGGAGCAAATTTGAGATGGCGCATAAGTACATTTCCCAAAAAATTTTCTAAAATAATCCAGTTTACTTGATTGGATGAGATGCCCAAGTCTAGCTTGTGGTAGACATCGCTAAAAATTATATCTGAGTCTGTTCATGAGATATCACCAACTCTACATTATTACAAAATTTGATAACCCCATCGGTGAAAGTCTTTACTATTAGATATAGTTAAAAAATCAATAGTTTGAAACTCTTTGTCAATGGCAGGCAAGCTGCATATTTTAGATCCAATATTTAAGTATGCCTGCAAAATCTTAGGAATTTCTACTTCACAAAAATCTGGACAATTTTGAGGCAATTCTAGGTAATATCGTGAATTGGGATAAACTAAAATACTCGGATGCATCAAGCCATTTTGTCGAAAATAATTATAAACACAACTAGCTTCCCAAGGGGATTGTGTTAGTAATGATGCACAACCAAAGAAATATTGATTTTTAGTCCAGATGAGATAATTTGCTAGCCCTTCCCATAACAGCAAAAGTGTCTGACTATTGCGGTATTCTTTCGCTATACATGCACGCCCAATTTCCACTGATGTTTGAAGCACAGAATCAGGAATTGCATTAAGATTAAATATATCAGCAGCATCAAAGCCTAATCTTTGAGAAGCCATTCTATAGGTTTGCATTCGATAAGTTCCAATGGTTTTACCCGTCTGTTTGCAGATGAGAATCAAATGATGACAAACCTCATCAAACTTATCTTCATCCATCTGGGTAAAATTAGAAGTAGATAATCCCAAGCCTAGTTCCAGATTAAAAACTTCAAAACGCAATCTAAAAATTGATTTTAATTCTTCTTCAGTTGATGCAAGCCGTAGGATATGTTTTTTAGTTTGAAGGACAGGAAAATCTTCAAGCGGAGGAGGATTCAGCGGGTAATTGATGTTGCGGCCAGAAACTTCCATCTGTCTTCCTAATTAGAACATTTTGGATTTTGGATTTTAGAGTTTGGATTGAAATTTTATTTATATTAAAAAATCTATTTTCAAATTTGTATTATGTATTAAGATGTCGAAGTTTGGTTGGTAGAGTTTTCAATAAAAAATCCTCTAGAGAACTTTTTTAAGCTCTGGAATTAGGGATACAGTGTTTTTATTATGGACATTAATGCCAAAAAAATCTGGCAATAAGATACAAAATTTTCCTTTGATATAGGGTATAAATGCAAGTAATACTATTTCCAAAAATTTTTGCAACAGATAAATACAGATAAATTTGGTTGTAGGGGCGTACAGCTGTACGCCCCTACACATGCAATACGGTTTGGTTAAGGTTTTTTGATGAAAATTCTAGCAAAGACGCGATAAATCGGCGTCTCTACAAGAATCAATCTTTCGTCTTGACGGCGATTTGTCGCGTCTCTTCCCTTAACCAAACCGTATTGCCTACACATGTATGTGTAGTAGGAAGTTCGTGAAAAACAATCACAATCAAGGCAAAAAGCCCCTAGATGAATCCAGGGGCTGGGACAATTTTGATTGTGATGCTTGGGTTGGGCGTAGCGATGTCTTCTCTACGAGAGGCTTTGCCAACGACAATCCTTTTGGGGAACGCCATTTCTAACAAAAGCGCTCTCAAATACTGAATCAATTACGGTGATTATTGTTGTAGTGAACCCTTGTACCAGCCCACAGCAACTTCTCCCGCAGCGTTTGATAGTAAGAATTGTTCTCGCGCAAAATAATAAATTTAGCTCGACAATCCGCCATCCGCACATCAACGCGGTGCCCAGGCCAGATCGAAGTTCCCAAGACTCCATCTGTCCACAACTTGGTACTCAAATCGTAATCCCCCAAAGGCCAAATACTCACCACAGAACCAGGGGGTAAAACGAGGGGACGACTAGAAAGGCTCATTGCACAAATCGGAGTGACGGTAATCGCCTCCATACCATCGTGCATAATTGGCCCATTAGCAGAAACGGTGTAACCTGTGGAACCTGTAGGAGTGGAAATAATCAATCCGTCCCCCACGTATTGATCGACTACCTCACCATCTATTTCCATTTCTAGAATAGAGGTAATCATTCGGTCAGCAGAAGCCGGTTTGACGCAAAATTCATTCAACGCGAGGTAACGCTCACTCACTGGCTCTAAATTAGACCCATGACCCTCATACACCGCAGCTTGTAACATCATCCGCCGTTGGATAGCATAACGATCCTCAAACAGTCGATCCCAAACTTTCTCGGTATCCTGAAACTCTTCCACTGACTCAGTTAAAAACCCCAGATGACCTCCCACATTCACTCCCAGAATTGGGATGCCAGCTGGGGCTAAATGTCTAGCACCAGTTAAAACAGTGCCATCACCGCCGAGTACCAAAGCGAGATCGATTGGTTGACCCGCCGAAGCCAAAAAGACTGGATAAGGGTTATCTTTCGGCCCGCTAGGTCCCATCAACACTTGGCACTGGCGATTTTCGAGTTGTTTAGCGCACATTTCTGCCCATTGTTTACTCCGGGCATCCCGCGCTTTATATGCAATGATTACCTGCTTGAGTTGCACGCACAGTTACCACTTCAGGAGATTAAACTGCTCCATATCGACGGTATCACGGTTGCGATAAATGGCAAGCACGATCGCTAAACCCACCGCCGCCTCGGCTGCGGCCACGGTAATCACAAACACTGTGAAAACCTGACCCTTAATTAATGTTGAGTCGAGGAAGTTGGAAAATGCCATTAAATTCAGATTAACAGCATTGAGCAGCAACTCAATTGACATCAGCACCCGCACAGCGTTGCGGCTGGTAATCAAACCGTAGATGCCGATGCAAAATAGAGCTGCTGCTAATAATAAAAAGTACTGGAGTTGCATGAATTTGAGTATTCCTTCTGAAAAAACACCACTTTTTATCAAAACAGAATTCAGAAGTCAGAATTCAGAATTCAGGAGTCAGGAGTCAAGAGTCAGAATTAAGCTTGGGAATTGGAGTCCCACTGGCAGATAGCGCAGCGTTAGCGACGCAGGAGCGTCTGAATGACCGTGTTTAAGACGCCCACCAAATTCAAAATTTGGTGCTTCCAGGTAATGAGTCCCAATCACCTTCCAAGAGTGATTCTGAATTCTGAATTCTGAATTCTGCATTCTTTACTCTCTTGTTTCGCTGCTGGTTGATACTAGTTCTCTGGGGCGTTCTGGCAAAGTCAAGACGGTTTGTGGTAGTTCAGATGGTGTCAGGTCTGGCAAATACTCGCGACGTGCCAAAATGATCGCTCCCACCATCGCTATCAGCAGCAAAATCGAAGCTAGTTCAAAAGGTAGTAAAAAGTCAGTGAAGAAATGCTCTCCAATCAAAACTATAGAACTTGTACCACCGACCACAGCAGGAGTTGAGTACGCCCAAGGAGTCGCTAAGATCATCGTACTCAAAAGGCCAAACAATCCTAAGCTGACTACACCCGTTAGTAGTTTCCGCACCCACGAGTTAGGAAATGGCGCAAAATTCTGCCGTTTGTTCACCAACATAATGGCAAACAAAATCAGCACGTTAACCGCCCCTACATAAATCAGCACTTGTGCGGCTGCAACAAAATCACCATTCAACAACAGGTAGATTCCCGCCATGCTGATGAATACGCCCCCTAGCATAAAGGCAGAATAGACGATGCTAGAGGACAGTACCACACCAATGGCTGCCCCAATCATCATCACACCCAGTACGCCAAGGCATACAATTTGTACTCCTTCCGCTAGATTCACTGTTTTTTGTCCTCAGTCAATTGTCAATTGTCATTGGTCATTAGTCATTAGTCATTGGTCATTGGTCATTTGCAAAGGACAAAGGACAACAGACAAAGGACAAATGACTAATGACATTTATTTTTCGGTTTGTTCTACAAGGTCTTCTGGACGCGCACCAGGACGTGGTGCATCCGCAGGCAATCCGTGGGGTTCGAGGACGCCCTTGGGTAGGTAAACTAGTTCGCGTAGTGGTGTCACCATTGGGTCATCTGTTACTTTATAGGGCAGACGACCTAATGCTACGTTGTCATAATTCAATTCATGGCGATCGTAAGTGGAAAGTTCATACTCTTCTGTCATAGATAGACAGTTAGTTGGGCAAAATTCCACACAATTACCGCAAAAGATACAAACTCCAAAGTCAATACTGTAGTGCTTGAGTTTTTTCTTTTTGCTGGCTTTGTCGAATTCCCAATCTACTACAGGCAGATTTATCGGACAAACGCGAACACAAACTTCGCAGGCGATGCACTTATCAAATTCAAAGTGAATTCTACCGCGAAACCGTTCGCCAGGAATCAGTTTTTCGTAAGGGTACTGTACGGTGATTGGACGCCGACGCATGTGGTCGAAGGTAACAGAAAGTCCCTGACCAATGTAACGCGCAGCTTGTACTGTTTCTTTGGCGTAATCACCAACTTGTTTCAGGAACTTTAGCATTGTGTTTCACTCTCTCAGGCGATCAAAATTAGGAGTTAGGAGTGAGGAGTGAGGAGTTAGGAGTGAGGAGTGAGGAGTTAGGAGTGAGGAGTTAATTAAAAATTCATAACTCATAACTCATAACTCATAACTCATAACTCCTAACTCCTAACTCTTAACTCTCTCATTACCCACCAAAGGCGAAAGGAAAGGCTAGTTTTAGGGCGGCGGTTAATAATAGATTAACCAAACCAACTGGCAACAAAAACTTCCATCCTAAATCTAATAGTTGGTCAATCCGTACCCGTGGCACTGTCCAGCGTAACAAAATGGCGATAAACACTAGTAAATAGGCTTTGAACACGGTCATAGTGATACCCAACGAAGCAGTTACTATCTGCAACACTGGATTTGCTTCACTGACTCCCAGCCAACCAGCGATGAGGTTGAGGGGAATGGGAAAGTCCCAACCGCCCAGGTAGAGAATTGCTACTAGTAGGGAAGAAAGTATCAAGTTAACGTAGGAACCCAGGTAGAATAAACCAAATTTCATACCTGTGTATTCAGTCTGATAGCCTGCAACCAGTTCTTCTTCTGCTTCGGGTAAGTCAAAGGGCAATCGTTCGCATTCAGCTAGGGCCGCTATCCAAAAAATCAGGAAACCGACTGGTTGACGCCAAATGTTCCAGCCCAAGATGCCGTAGCCAGATTGTTGATTCACAATGTCAACGGTGCTGAGGCTATTAGACATCATAGCGATCGCTAACACCGCCAGCGCCAATGGAATTTCATAGCTAATAGATTGCGCTGCTGCCCGCAAGCCCCCTAAAAGGGAGTATTTGTTATTAGATGCGTAACCAGCCATCAACAAACCAATGGGCTGAATGCTTGACAAGGCAATCCATAAAAATACGCCCATGCCCACATTGCTAATTACGATGTTCTGCCCAAAGGGGACAATCAGGAACGACAGAAACACCGGAATCACAACAATAATTGGGCCGAGGGTAAACAGCCAGGGGTCAGATTTGGCTGGGACGATATCTTCTTTAAATATCAACTTCAGACCATCCGCTACAGGCACTAGTAACCCAAAAGGCCCTTGGTATTCTGGGCCAACTCGTTGCTGTGCAGCGGCGGAGATTTTCCGCTCTAGCCAGGTAGCGACTAACACCCCTACTGTTGCCCCAATCAGCATTAGTACCATTGGCAGTGGCATCCAAATTGCTTTGGCTGTTCCTGCTGGTACGCCTAAATCCGTGAGGGATTCAATAAAAGTTCCTTGGAGGTCAATTCCTGAATTCATGTTTCCGCTCTTTAAGACATGAGTCAAAGTGAGTTACAAATATTACTTGACTAATACCTGTAAATTCACACATTAATAATTTTTGCCCAGATGATGTCTGACTGAAGATTTGTTGCCAATTCCCATGCCTAGTATATCCTTGGATGGTTTTACCACCCTGAAGCGAGATAAGAACTTCTACTTATGGTTGGCATTGAGATTGGCTATTGAGTCGAGGGGCAAAGGGGCAGGGGAGGCAGGGGAGGCAGGGGAGGCAGGGGAAGAAATAACCAATGCCCAATGCCCCATGCCCAATGCCCCAATTTGAGTTAACGTTGATCGATGGGGAGATAAGGAACTTCGTGATAACCGTTGTAAACTTGGGTTGGACGGAAAATCCGGTTTTCTGCTAGCTGTTCTTTCCAGTGGGCTAGCCAACCAGCAACGCGGGCGATCGCAAATATTGGTGTAAACAAGTCTGTGGGAATTCCCATTTTCCTATACACCAAGCCCGAATAAAAGTCAACATTGGGATAAATCCCTTTGCCAGCGAGTTTTTCCTCTACTACTCGTTCCATTTCTTGAGCAATGTCATAAGACTTGTCGTAACCAAACTTCTCAAACAGTTGCTCTGCTAGGCTTTGTAAAATTATGGCTCGTGGGTCTTTCACTTTATAGACACGATGTCCAAAGCCCATAATCTTAGATTTACGTTGCAGACAATCCTCGATGTAAGGACGGACATTTTCTACAGAGCCAATTTTGTCCAACATCTGAATTACTTCTTCATTGGCCCCACCATGCAGAGGCCCTCCCAAGGTTCCCACGGCACTAGCAACCACAGCGTAAGGATCGGTTAAGGTAGAAGCTGTCACCCTAGCACTGAAAGTAGAAGCATTCATTGTATGCTCGACTTGAAGTATCAAGCAGATATCAAAAATCCGCGCCATCAAAGGATCGGGTTCTTGCTCATTGAGCATGTATAGAAAATTGGCAGAGTAGCCTAAGTCATCACGGGGACGCACGGGATCGTTGCCTTTTCGCATCAGTTGGAACGCCGCCACCATCGTGGGAATGGTTGCTATCAAGCGCACTACTGAATCTCGAATGTAGGCTGGGTTATGTAAATCCCGCAGCGAATAAAACAACCCTAAAGCAGCAGCAGAGGCTTGCAGGGCATCCATTGGGTGACCGCTTTCTGGAAAGCATTTCATCATGTCACGAATGCGGTATTTTATTCGCCTGTGGTGAAGAACTTCATGTTCAAATGCTTCCAGTTCTTGTTTACTGGGCAGTTCACCCCAGATTAAGAGATAAGCAGTTTCTAGGAATGTACTTTTTTCTGCTAGTTCCTCAATCCGGATGCCACGATATTCTAGTATTCCCTTTTGCCCATCAACATAACTGATACTCGATTGGGCGGCGGGAATGCCTTCTAGACCAGGCTTGTATTCGCACACCATCATGGCAACACCATTTATTTTTGAAATATCCGATCAAGTTAACTTACCAGAAATTTATTATCGCCATAACAGTAGCCCTTCTAACAACAATCGAAAATGTTGAAAAACTGTTATAGCAGATACTTGGGTGATGTCAAGCAAAACATCTGACTACGACCCAGAGGAGAACCACTTTCTGGTAGTTTTATCCCAATCATACCTGCTTTTTTCAAGACTAAGCTGGCTTTGGCCTCCCCCCATAAAAGAATTTCTGCCCAATTGCTCAAACCCGGTTCGTGTCCAACCAAGGCCAGTTGGGTATTTTGGGAATAATTTCTTGGCTCTAACCAATCTACCAGCCAACTAGAAATTTCACCATTAGGGGCGAGGTGGCTGGATTCCTCTAGCTTGGGGCTTAATTTTGCTGCTATGAGGATATCAGCTGTTTGGCGGGCACGCACTAAGGGGCTGGTGAGAATCAAATCAAAATTTAAACCCAATTTAACAAGTTGCTGGGCAACTTTCTCAGTTTTTTGCCGTCCTTCTTTGGTAAGGCTGCGCTCCTCATCCTTGATGCCTAAATCTTTGTCTTCGGCGATGCCGTGACGGATTAAATACAGTTCCATATGTTGAATTTTATTAGCGTACCCTGTGCTGAGTTATTTGGTTACGCTCATTGTGTATTGATCTATCCTAATCTTAATCATTATTGTATTCAATATTTTGATGATAGTCATTAATCAAAGTAAGACTATCCTCCAATAGACTAATTATTAATGGACGATATTGAATTTTAGTTTTATTATGAAGAGAATTTTGATTGTCATTAAGAGAGCATCTCATTGTGTAAAGCACATATTTCACTAAGCTACTTGAACCCGATTTTACCACCAACGAAAAAAGATGTATTTTCCAAGGGGGGATGATTTCATTAAAAAGATATTTTAATATTTTATCAATAACTTCATTTGAAAAAATCATTAGCGCTGAAAGGTTGGCACGGTAATAATTTTTATTAATCCTTTTGCCTTTCAAATCGTTAAAATTATTGTAAAAAATTAATGCAACAATTTCTTCTCTTGCTTGAATAACTGGCTGAACTTTAAATATCTGATGGCAGAGGGCTTTATACTGTTGTAGATAATTTTCATGATTACTTAAATACTCAATCCAAGCATTAGTATTTTCCAATACTTCGGAGTTAAGTTGCTCATAGGACTTCAAGATATCAGTACGCAGTTGTAGCAAATTATCGTTATTAGGATCGCTTGATTTCAAAAGAGACATAATTTTTCTATATAACATCACTAGCTGTATATAATACAGCTAGTGATGTTATATTTACCAAATTTGAAAATAACACCTGCAATGGAAAAGTTGTTTTGCACGCTGCCGTTTTTAACCGCTCCCTATTCAGGTGATGCACAATCCCAGTTAAAAACGTCTCCATTCATAGAAAATTCTACAATTGATTACAGTTATTGGTCAGCGTTAGGATAAAAGTCTAAGTCTAAAATCTCATTAACAGAAAAAGGACAGGCGATCGCAAAATCGTCCCCCAATAAACCTGTTTCCACCATTGCCTCTCGCCGCGCTCTTTGATAGGTAGTATTGAGCCACTCGGCATCGTTTAAAAAACGTCGCAAGCTGGGACTTTCTTGCAGCAATTCATCTATATTCAGTCGCTCACGGGTAATGGTAACTTGCCAACTGTGACTACGACGTTCAGATTGATACTTCCACTTCAACAAATGCGACAACACTAAACGCAACGCACTTTGCAACGCCCGCTGTTGACTCTTACCCAAGTCCACCACTTCCTCAATTAGGTGTTCTAAGTCCAACGTGTCCCACTGATGCGATTCTAAAAGTGTTGCGGTCTGCTCTACCCAAGCACAAAAATCTTGCTCATACAGGGTTTGTAACATTTGAAGTTCTATAGACTTCATGGCGCTCCTTTTTAGCAAATAAATAGGTAGGCAGGAGTTAACTTTATTTGTACCGACTTACTTAAAATTAGGCACGAACTACATTCCGAATCAGTTCATAAAAGTCAAATTCCCGACTTTTAAAAAAAGCCGGGAAGGGATATTATATCAAACACACTTTTACTGCTACATGAGTTAGGAGTTCTCCCCATCTCCCTCACCTTCCTCTACTCGGACTGAATCGGGTTATCTCTGGGATTAACTAACCTCAGTAGCTTTTGCTTAATTTGAGCGTCGAATACTTCCCATTTCATTTTTGCATAGGCGGAATTTTCGTTACTGCCAGATAAGAAACCCATCGGAATTTCAAAGCCGCCTGCGCTTGTTCTTCCACCACCAAAAAAGCGGCCTGTACTATCTTGACCAAAGGCTTCTTTGATGAATTCATCGGGGTCAAGGGTGAGTTTGGTGGTTCTCAAGGAACCGATGACTATTTCTAATTCTTCGTCTTCATCGTGAACAATGCCATAAACTACAGCGGTATGCACGTTTTCTTCGGTGACGAGAAAATCAGCTGCTTGGGGGATGGCGTCGCGGTCATCGTAGCGCAGGTAACCAACACCAGCAATGGAAAAGTTATTTTGAACGATGCGGTTTTTGAGCGATCGCTCGATCACATCCATCACCCGCTTGGAACGATTCGCCTGTAAAATGGCATTCAGCAGTTGGGCGTCATAAAATCGGCTTAAATAGGCAGCTGCCATGAAATCTTCTTCTTGCGCTTGCATCAGCCGATTTGTATCCGATCGCAAGCCATGCATCAAGGCAGTAGCACATTTAACGTGTTGATTGATACTGCTATCTAATGCTAGTAATCCCGCTTGCAGATACTGTGTAAAAATGGTTGCCGTCGCTCGCACATAAGGACGAACATCCATAAACTCGGATTCGAGTTCACCTTGCAAACTGTGATGGTCAATCAACGCAACTAACGGAATTCCAGCCTGCTGAACAGCTGATAATAGCTGAGAAGTGGTTCCTTGGTTATCAATCAATACAAAACCTTGATAACACGACAAATCCTTGGTTTTTAAGGTTTGCTGCGTCCAGCGTTGGATAGGTAAATTAGTGAGTCTAACCAAGGCAATATTTTCTTGATGACTCAAAGCGCCAGCATAAATTATTTCAGATTTGATATCGTATTGCTGGGCAATTAATTGATAGGCCCAGGCACAAGAAAGAGCGTCTGGGTCAGGAAAATCTTGCAAAATTATCAGTTGGCGATCGTGTCGGTGCGCTAGCAGAGTTTTTTGCAGTTCTTCTGACTTTTGTTGTGTCAGAGAATTACTGCGCGGACTAAGATAGATAGCCCCTTCACTTAGCGATGGTTGTAATGATGGACTTTTAAGTGCAACTTCCACTGGGTCTATTTCAGCTTCCTCTGGGCTTGGCTCTGTGGTCAATGACAAACTTTCAAACTGATTAACGGGAGAATTTAAGTACATAAGGAACTTTTTTTCAAGTGTGAGGCTCCATTAATTCAGAAATACTACAATCAGCGATTCACTGAATTTAGCCACATTATTTTGATCTTCGCAAAAATATCAAGACATCGCACTATATATCTAAGTATATTTTTTGTCAGTAACATAGCTCAGCAATCAACTAAATTCCACTACAACGCATATAGGTACTGGAAAAAAGGAAGTTTTGTACTGGCTTTATCTGGCGTCATAAAGCTCTTTTAGTAGCTCTTTTGTTTTCTTTAATTTGAAGTACAGGCATTTTTCTTCAAAGTTTATAGCCGTCCTTTTAAATTTATCTTACTTAGGGTATAATTTCCATCTAATACTTTAGAGTTAGTCTTTGATATTTAAAACAATCTTATGTTCAATAGTCTCATTATTTTGACTATTGAGCAATTAATGATTATATCTTTAACCAATAGGGCATCTTTTGTATTTTGTGTAAAAGGGGCTGGGGAGTGGGAACTACGCAGACGAAGCCCGGATTTCTCACCACATCTCTCAAAACCTTGTGCAGGGGAGCTCTTGAGCAGGGGAGAAGTGACAACAGTATTTCCCCTCTGCCCCTCTGTCCCTCTGCCCCTCTGCATTTCAAACTTGTGAAAAATGCGGGGAAGAAGAGTTTTTCTAGGGCGTGCCATCAGTTAATGTAAAGAAAAATAAAGTATCAATCGACTCAAGTAGAAGGATTTGATTGCGATGATAAGCCGTCGTTATGCTCTACGGGGTGACCAGTGGAAAAGGATCAAAGACCTGTTGCCAGGACGAGACGGTTGATCGCTGGTGGTTACCAGACCATCAATTTGGCTATTATTTACCCTAGTTTATTTGATTTTTACTATCCTTAGAAGGCTGAAAACCTTAAGGCGGCACCCGGATTTGAACCGGGGAGTGGAGGTTTTGCAGACCAAAAGAGAATCGCTATAAGCTTTGCTTCATAAGCTTTATAGCGATTACAATTTTAGTTGTAACTAAAATTGTAACTAACTCAAAACCATCTTCCCATCTGCGTCGAAATCGAAAGGCATGAAAGCAGCAGCCGCGATCGCTCTCCACTCTCCAATCTCCTGGGCTATTGGCTTGCTCAGCAGGGGGACGCCATCAATCATGTCATTCCACAGCATAACGATGATGTCAATGTTTTGATAGTCAGCACCAGAAACACCAGCCGCGATCGCAACGGTTTCTAATCTTCTTACAGACGCGCGGTTTGTTGATGTTTGGGATACACGATTATAAGCTGCGTTTATCAACAGCGATCGGTTGTAGGCTCCCCAGTCTAGACTAGGTGAAGGTTCAACCGCTTTTGTAAAATTTCCACCATCCCAGCTATCCCCGATACTTGCGGTATCTGTCTGAATAAGCAAGCCCTCAGCGTGATATCCCCCTGGATCTTCCAAAATAATTGTGTTGATTACTTTCCCGTTTCGGATCAACGCATATCGCATAGTTACCCCCAATAGATTCTCACCTCACCTCGACCACCAGCACCGCCGCTACCACCCGTCAAAGTTCCCATGCCCCCACCACCACCACCAGCACCAGGGGAACCACCAGCACCACCGTTACCACCTGTAGTAGTAGAACCACCACCACCGCCGCCAGCAGAACCAGAACCAGTAGTAGAATTTACGCCAGCAGCGCCAGACCCACCAGGAATACCTACCGCACCCCCAGCACCACCATTAATCCCGCCTCCAGCCGTCCCAGGATTAGCAATCGAAGAAGAACCACCACCACCACCATTGCCACCATAAGTAGAATTCCCGCCAGGTTGGCCATTTCCCCCACCACTAGCACCACCAAAAGTATTGTCACTAGCGGTACCGCTGCTTTGCCCTGCAACACCATCCGGAGTCCCACCGGTACCACCATTTGCTGCTGATTGTGTACCAGCACCGCCACCACTGGTGGTACCGGTGGGAGCACCTCCCCCATAACTATTCAAATAATTGCCAAAGGAAGAATTACCGCCAACAGTGCCATTTCCTCCTGCTGCTGCTGCTGCTGCTGCACCTCCAGTTCCTCCAGCACCCACTGTGATAGTTACAGTGGCCGTAATTTGACTAGCTTGAAATACTCCCCTTGTGAAACTACCACCCCCACCCCCAGGCGCACGGGTGGACTGCCCCCCTCCTTTGCCACCGCCGCCACCGCCCCAACATTCGATAATTACGAAGCTGATACCAGAGGGCTTTGTCCAGGTGCCGGAGGTTGCGAAAATTTGACTCCCCCCGACAGATGAAGAATTGCCAGAAATTATCACTCCCATCATCAAAGGCTCCCAATCAAGAAAGTGGTGCCCGATGCGTCGTAGGCAATCGATGAAAGCGTTTGTCCTGCGGGAGCTGTAAAGTTCACCGAGGCTCCAGCGGGTAAATTCGCTCCCAATAAAGTTCCTAATGTAGATCCCGAATTGTAAAAGCTTACAGCAGACTTACCAGCGGCTATTGTTCCTGATGCAGAAGTGTTCGTAAATACTGGTACTAGCTGTGCTGATGGAAGCGTCACGGGAACAGATGTTTGATTGGAGGCTATAACCACACTTATAGAGCTAGCCATGAGTGCTTGCCCTTTAGCAAGGGTCACAGACAAAAGTCTCTTAAGTAAACTTAAAAAACTAAAACTGCCCGTATCACTGGTGGCGGCGGCGTCAGAAGTGTTGCCGAAATTTTGAATCTGCGTTTGCTGATTGGTGGCACTTGCATCGCCGCCACCACCAGTTACAGGAATCCCGCCGGAATTTTTCAAAGCATCCGCGATCGCTTCTGCTTGTCCAGCTTGCGTCTGATTATAAGTCACTCCCTTAGGCATTATTTTCTCCTCTTATTCGGATTCCAATTGTCAAAGCCGATTCCCCCTTGCCCTCCAATGACTTTTGGCTCCCCGCTGTTTCCTGAAGGGAAATTTTCGCTGATTGGCATATCAGTTGGGACGTCTTCCGGCAAAACCTCATTCCTCAAAATTCTGACCGCCCAAATATGCTTACACTGTCCGTTTTGCGCCCCAGCGTTGCTATTAGTCCAGTCATTTGATGGGTTTTCATTGCCAGATGTGTCGCTTGGATTTAAAGATTTTTTCTTGGACGAATCAGGACAATCACATTGCCAGTCATTATTGTTATCACCATCGTCATCGCCATCACCATCGTCATCGCCATCACCATCGTCATCATTACTACTAGGAAAAAAACTTATTGCCAGTAATTCCACATCATCCAAGCTAGTGCCATCTGGGTATTGAAGCTTAGGCAAAATAATTTTAATGGCGTCGGTATCCTGGATATTGCATTGTTCATTTTCTCTTGTGGCGCTAATTATTTGCATCGTCACTTCAACATCTTGAGTTTTAATCAGCACCTTAATTTTTCCAATATCTGTAAAATAAATGAATTCATCAACAATGTTGCTGCCATTGTTGATGAATTCATTGGCGCAAGCATCATCACTTAATGCTTCTTCTGAATCATAATTACTTGTCCAAGCATTTTGCCAATTGTCATTAGTTACAGGTTCGTCTATAGAATTAGCAATAGCTCCATCAATAATATCTTTATGATAAACCTTTGCAAAAGTTGGGGCGCTAGGGTACTCCTTACCTCCTTTGATGTCAACGTATATTAAATCATCGTCTTGATAGGTTAAATAAGATTCATAGTTTTCATTGATATCTATATTGCGGATATTAACTACAGCTTCAGGATTTGCTGAATCGTATAAAAATAATTTTCTGGTTTTATATACTGGATTAACACTGAAGGTAATAACTCCTCCAAGAGATGAGCTAATAGATTTCAGTAATACAGTTATGCCTGTACTTTGATTTGAAGCAATTTCAATTTCTTGCGAAAAACTTATAGTATCAGGGTATAAATAATCATAATTTAAAAAGTTATTGTTGCTATCATCGTAAACAACACTTTTATTTACCCCCACTGCTGCGCCAATAGACGATCCATCAGACGAAAAATTACAACTTATAGAGACAATAGTTGAATATCCCAATGTTCCTATAGGGATACCAATTTTAAATTCTCCACCACCAGTAGTCAAATGTGTACATGAAATAGTTTCAGGTTCAAGAATAATTGTTCCAGAGTGATTTCGGCTTCCACCATAAGATTCGGAAGCAAAAGAATAATTGAATGGTGAATTGTTTAGAGTTGCAGATACAACGTTAGCACTAGTGCTATTAGTTGCTTTATAAACACTTGCTATACCAAAATTTCTAGCGTCTTCTTCGTTATAAGCAACAGCCTCAAAAGGATATATTTCAGCATCAGTTGGTTGTCCGCAAAAAGGTGCGACGGTTAGATTGTGGTTGTTGAACCATCTTGGCAAGCTACAAGTTTCCTGGGTATTTCCTGTCTCCACATAGCTATAAAGTATGGCAACTTTATTGTCATTTCGCTGTTTCTTCTTGACACTCCAATACCCTTTAGGGGATTTACTGCTTAAAACTTTATAATTACTATCGCTATCACTATCTTTCAAGACTTTCCCTTCTTCTACTAACTCCATTCCCTTTTCGTATCGTTTCCATCCAGATTTATAGTTATAAACTTGCTCTGGCGTAAATACTTTTGGAGCGCCAGTAACGCTAAATTCAAAATCTTCTACATAATCAAGTCGAGGCGCGATCGCATCATCGGGAATATAATTTCCATCGGGCAATTTTCGCCGCCGACGAGATTTTCCAGGAACTTTAAACGACATCTTGCTACTTTGTGGCAAGCTAAAAAATCGTGGAACATCACCATTCTTACCCATTAATAATCACCTCCAGTTGCAGTTACAATTACTCCACTAGTAACGGCTGTGCCCAATGCAACATACAAAGCATAGTTGGCAGGCAACCGTAGTCCTCTGTTGGGAGTAGCAGGGGTTTGAGAAGCTGGAGAAAGAATTCTAGGTAGTTGTACTTCAATGGGGTAGTTTGCGATCGCGGCTGTATTCCCACTCCCAGAAACAGCGGAGAGTGAAGTTTCTGTCAGTAAAACATAATTTGAACTCGTGGAAGCTTTGAGAAAAATTCTCAGTGGCGAGGCCACGACGTCCCCCAGTGGATAAGCCTGGATGGATTCAATAAGCGATCCAGACGCTCCAGATATTCCCAAAAGTACTGGCACAGCAGCCCCAGGCGAACGGTTAACCACTTCATTGGTAAGGGTAACCATCCACAGCAGGGGCGATTTGATAAAACTGGGTTGGGTGTTGGTTGCCATTATGCGTAGTTAGTATTAAAAAAAATTCGGTCTGCGATCGCGGTATCGGCAGGCCCTGGTACTGCCTTGATGTACTCCGCCCCAATCCTGGCAAAGCGATACCTCAAGTTTTCTTCGCGGCGGTAGTTAGGAACCCAAAGGGGATGCCCTGCCAATAAGTCAGTTTCTTTGAGGTAGTTTTCCCACCAGACGCGGGAATCCCTAGCAGACTCCCGCAGGATGGAACGGTTAATATCCCCGGTGTAGAGTTCCTTGGTGTCGAAGCGGCTAGTGTCTCCCAGTAGTTCGGTTGCCTCGAAGGACTTGTCGCACCGCTCTAAAATCTCCTGAATGCGCTGCACTTCATAGTTGTCCTGCAACAAATCCATTGCCTCTTCTAATCGCGCTCGGTCTCCAGCGGGAACACCAGCGCCGAAGCCGAGATGAAATCGACATCGGGATTTGTCAAGCTCAGAAAGTGCTGGCATAACTAAAACTCGACGTGAGGTAGCACAGCTTCCCAATTCACATTGAGGTCAGCGTTGAGGGTTTTGAGTTGTTCGACCCCGAGGTAACCGCCCTCTGGTTTGCGATCAATAATTTTTTTCGCTGACAGTTGCCCCAAGCCTCGTAGAGCCTTACCCAAGGTGGAAGCAGAAACTTGGTTAAAATTGATTTTTTCAATCGCGTCTCCCTCTTTCCCGCCGTCCAAAACTTCAAACGATCGCGGTTTGATTAAATCAACACCCTCGACCTTGGAAGCATTGATAGTGTTGCCTCCGTCTTTGCATTGGTAATGGGTAGAGAATTCTGAGCTAATTAGCACCTCTCTGCCTAATCCCTTGTGAAAAGCGTTTTCGCCTACTTTGAGTACCATGAAATTTTCCCACCTCCTTAATAAGTGCTAGGGTAGCCAAGCTGTTCAAGTCGGCTTGGGTCTGCTGCCAACACATAGCAGATATCCACAATCAACCGTTGTGTTCCCGTCGCCACCTTGATTCCCGTCCCCGCTGCGGTGTTGCCAGCATTGGAATTGAGCAATTTGTACTGTGTCGCACTGCCCAAGGTTCCCAAGGGTGCAGCGAGGGTATCGTAGGGAGTCGCGGCTGATTTAGCGATAGAGTTAGCCGCGATCGCACTACTGGCTACAGTCAGCACTGGAGCTGTATCTGTGTGGACTGTTCCCACCTTGAGTTTTTCCCCAGTCGTCCCAACAAGTGCCACATCCTTGGGAGTGCGGAAGCCGATGTAATAGACCTGTGCGCCGCTGGGGACGATGAGCAAGGTATCATCAACATCCCGCTTGTGAGATGGCACTTTAATGTCTATGGAGGTTTGGAGAGTGCTTGTGATTAAGGCGTAACCCAGAGCATGGTAGGCATGAATCTTTGGGAAAAATTCTAGGCGCTCTCCTTCAAACCACCGTAAGAGATTTGTTTGATTTCCTGGTAGTAATGGCTGGCTCATCTTAATCTCCGTAGGTTCTTGCCACAGTTACAAAACGATCATTTGTCAGCGCCCAACCGCCATACATCGCCCAAATCGCAATCAAAAATCTTTGGTAGTCGTCGCTGTTATTAAGACGAACGCTGACCGGAACTTCAGTGGCGATCGCCTCACCCACTGCCTGTTGTCCCAAGAAAATTCCCAGATACCCAGTGCGATTTTGCGCTCCTGTGGGGTGCAAAGTGGCGTTAGTGGATGCGGTGTAGTTTAAATTCACCGTCGCAGTCGGCATGTTGTTGCTTTCAAAAAATCTAACCCCCTCAAACACAAACCCTGTGGGCATCGCGTCCCCAAGGAATGTTGCCTGCCCGTACTGGCTCCCTCCAAAAATCAACTGGTTAGGGCCAGAAACATAGCCTTGATTTGGCGGTGGCATTTGGGGAGCCGAGAACGGCGTAATACCCGGTTGCAGATAATTAACGGGTGTGAAGCTGGGGTACTGAGCTACTGCCCGAAAATCAGCATCTTGTCGCAGGTGTTTGATAAATCGAGGGGATGCTAGGCAGTAATAATACCCATCGGAAAATGTGGGTACGTTACGCGATCGCAGTCCCTCAACAATTCCTAAAACATCATTCTTGACATCAATCTTGGGCGGGCCAGAGGCATACGTGCCACCATCGGCTACACCTTGGGGGTTGTAAGTATAAGGAGATTGCAACAAGGTATTGATGTAAACCCTATCGATCCACTTTCTATAATCTCTAAAAAGAGTGAGCGAGCCGATACTCTGGTGAAAAGCTTGAATTTGCTGTGGGTTGTACTGCCACAAAGCCCTTTGAGCTAACAAGATTGACTCCATTGGAATTTTGAAATTCCCTGGAGCGTTGGGGTTTGACGTATCGCCACCAGAGGGGCCAGTATATTCGTCAACCGTGATGATGATTTTGTTTTTGAGGATGTCACGGGAATTCGCAGTACCAATGGTTTGCGTTGGTGCGCGGCGGCGGGATTCTAGGGTGAAGCTGTCATCTTCCCAATATTCATATCTATCAAGCTGTACGGATTTGCCACGGGTAGCACTGGCATCCCAAACAACCTGCGGCTGACAGACAAACTTGGCTATGAATTGGGCATCTGGTCTTAAAAGTTCTGCCCCTAAAATTCTGGGAAAATCATCGTCTATCCACACAGGATCTGTCCTTTTATGAAGTGGGCAACTTAGGACAGAACTGATTGATACGTTAATTAACGCCCTGGACTAATCCTTCCAGGGTTTTTTATTGTCCCTACCCCCTAAAACCGGAGAGTATTAGCGAGGAAGTTGGCATTTGTATTGCGGGCTTGGTTGTAAGCATCCACCAATCCTTGAGCCGCTGCAAACCGATTTTGCTGTTCATTTTGAGCCATGTTGTTGTAAGTCTGCTGGCGCATTTGATCAGCGTTCAACCCACGTGCAAAAGACTGATTCTCCATACCCACGCCTTGCTGAAATCGCATGTCTTCTTGAGCGCGGCGTGAGGCGTGATTAGCTAGCTCATTGAGGTCAAATCCAAGGCTTTGAGCATGGTTGAGAACGTCGTCATAATTACGCCCCGCTGTCGCTGCTCTGCCAGCAAAATTCCCAGCAAAAGCCGAACCTGCATTCGCAGCAGCACCGGCGGCCGCGCGGCCTAGAGAATTTGCAATTGGGACGAATGCCATATTTTTTCCTCCTAGTTGATTAATGACCATTGATTATTACTGACCAAATAAGCCAGAGATATCCTGACTAGCAAGCTGATCTACCACCTGCCAAGCCATACCAGGGTTCTGTTGCCAAGCTTTCTGAAGCTTGTCGCGGTTTGATGAGAGTGCCACACCGCCAGGAGGAGGAGCAGCAGGGAATGATGGACGACTAAAAGCGTTGGGAACAGGAGCGCTAGGGGTAACTAGTCTCCTCTGCTGTGGCGGATCTAGCTGCAAGTACCAATCAGCACACTGCACTGGGTCTGTGAGAATTTCCCAGAGCTTTTGAATCATCAAATCCTGAGCGCCGCTAAATTCCCCCAGGACTACTGCATTCGTCGCCAAGGGACCTAAAGCGTTTAGCGCCTGATCGGCGATCGCCAGTGTCTGTTCTTGCTGTTGCAGTGCTCGCAATGCCTGGGAAAAATGCCCGACTATTTGATCAGCGATCGCCAATTGTTGTTGCTGCCCTGCAAACAGCGCAACAATTTGATCAGCAATAGCCAATTGTTGTTGCTGTTGAGCAAACGCCTGGGTTATTCGGTCAGCAATAGCCAAAGTTTGTTGCTGCGATCGCACCACATCCTCTAGCCAGCCCACATACTCCGCAGCCTGGCTAGCGCTTACCCCTAGACTGTTTGCCGTTGCCTGTCTGTTGCTGTTGGGCGAAAATGCCCCAAAGCTCTGGGGATACTGCAATGTCTGCTGGAAGCCCTGAGGGATAGAAATTCCAACTTGACTGAATTGGTTGTCCGAGATGTGCGCCGGAATTGGTGACTGTACCACCTGGGGCGGGGACGGGGCTATTCCAATCCGCCCTTGAACCATATCCAGGAGGCGGTTGGTAACTTGTCCCCACTCCTGGGAGCTGGGTTGGGAGACCTGCGGCAGATGTGGAACTGCGGGAATCCCTTGGGGCATAAATGCCGGGGTTGGGGCTAGCTGTGGGGCTGCTACCATTTGTTGTTGTTACATCACTATATGAAGTCGAGCCAATACTGCTGTTGGTTTTTGGGCTATTGAGTTGATCTGCTTCGTCGTAGGTTGCCCCATAGGAAAATTCTTGGGAAACCAACGACAAAGCCTGTTCTATCAAAGGAGTGATATCAAGCCGCACTCCCAACGGCATAGTCGGGTCAAGGGGATCAGGCAATCCCAGAAAAGATTGATAAAGTCCTATCAATTGGTTGATTGCCTGTACCTTGTTTTGAGTGGTTCTATAACTAAAATTCCCACTCTGCATTGAGGCGATTTCTTTATCGGTTTTGTCAGGAAACAGAAAGCGTAAAACGTGTTCGGTGTTGATGCCAGCTTCAGCCAAATTTCGCCCAACGATGGACTTATCCAAAATCTCCCGTGAAGTGTCTGGGAAAATTTCGCTAGTGAAGCGCCACTCCATGGTGCGATCGCCCATTGGCGGCATTCCAATTACACCACCGGGGACAGCATTGAATTCTATAAGCAACTGGCAGATATCATCTGTGATGTCTTCAGGGGATTCTAATTGAATGTCCTTTCCCTTAAGTCCAATTCCCTGCTGTTTGTAAATATCAACCAGTAGTGCTTTAAATTTGAACTGTTTTCCTTGTTGAATTGCGATCGCAAATAGCGACTGTTTAAACAAGTTCTCTTCGGCCAACAAAATCATTTCAAAAACCTTGCACAGACCGTAGTCATACAAAGCGAGACATTTCTTTCTGGCAGTCGCCGCCGTCGATCCACTTCTGACCTTTATCTCATAGGCCGTTGCACCAGAACGAATGCCCAACGGGTCAACCCCACCCAAGGCCGTATGCAGCTGTTCGCGGTACTCACGCTGGTATAAATTCTGGTCGCCGGACACCGGGTCAACTTGGATGTAACCGACTCGCTCATCTGGCCCGATACCGCCGATGATGGCAGCTACTTTTTCCCCGCCGTCAAACTGGTTGCGTTCTTTTGGATCGGATTTTGCTGTGCTGGGATAATATCCAGATTGTGAAGCGACTGTGGGAACAAAACCTGAGAAAGACGCCGCTTCCAAGACTTCAGCCCGCGACCTAGTAGTAACAAGTGTCGGGTTAGCAAACAGCGACAAGTTCCGGTTGATTGTCGTCAGCATCTTGTTATGACGCTCGATTGGCTTTTTCAGCCAGTGAAACTCACTCGTCCCTGGTTGTCCTGGGCGGGTAGGGTGATTGGGGATGACTACGCAGGGGATGAACCCAAGTGTGTTTTCTACAGTCTGAACATTCGGGTCTTGCAGGTCAATGTCTGAGGTGATTCCATTGAGATTGGGCTTTGTCCCTAAGTCATGCTGGCGAATTCTATCCTTGCTAATTTCCAATTTAATCCAGCGTTCTTCTTCTATCCCCGTTGAAGAACGGCGTTTGTAAGGGTAGGCGATGACCACGCTTTCTAGATCCCGTCCCCCTGGCTTATAGTAAGCCTTGTATTCTGGGTTAGGGTCGGTGATGCCTCCGTGAAACCAGCTAATTTCGTAGCTGTCCCCAGTGGGACGCAAATAAAAGAGAATTTCCCCGCAGCTGAGGTACAAGTCCCAGATGTAATCAAGGTACAAGTCCATTCGGTTGTATTTCCAAATGGATGATATGAATTTTTTCCTCTCCCCGGTCGGGTCTTGGACTGGGTAAATTTCAATTCCTCTAGCACCAAACAGCTTTAACTGAGCAAGATGATTGGCGACAATCAGCGATTCGCCACCGCCGTTGCCGTCACGATTTACAACTGCTTGGATAATGTTCTCTAGGGTCATAGCGAAAAGCCAGCTTGCCTGTTCCGAGCAGACAAGCCAGCCCAAAACAATCTCATAATAGATACCCTAAGTTGCCCACTTCCCAAAACAGTGCTAAGTAATGAGTGTTGAGTGCGCTCATTAAAGATGATTCCTCAAGAATTGTTGAGTTTAGCTTGCCGGGAATTTCCGACGTACAACCAAGCGATCGCGGCTTCCCATTTTGACGGGGACAGTGTTGAATGGGCGGAAGCGCCTGAGATGCCGGTTAGGTCACTAGACGAAAATCCTTGCTTAAACTTTCAAATCACAAGGCGGACAATGCGCGTACAACAGTTGCCGTCTGGCTTTTGGGCGTGGATACCCGGTCATCCCGATGACCTAGCTATTGTTGCCGAACACAAAAGGGAAAGCAACAAAAAGTTTGGCGTCACCCTACTCCTGACAATGGAACAAATTATCGCGCCAGAAATGGATGAGCAATGTTTACAAGCGGCACGACAAGGTGCGAGGCGAAGGCTGGCTTATCACTTCCTCGAAAACATTCAAGAAAGCAAAATCTACCGCACTGCCTACATCGAAAGGATTGGGAAAATTGCACACTACGGACGAATCGTAGATAAAATTTCAGTCGGCTTGCTTTACGCTGAGGAGGTCTACAGCGATACTCCCTTACAGGAGCCTTCATGATGGACGAAAAACAGAGGTATGAAGAGTCTAAAAAACAGTTACAGTTACCGTCCATACAAAAACCAGGCTTCACCTGGGACGTAACTCTGCTTCCACTTCCTCCAGCATTTGTAACCGAATTGCACAATGAACTTATTCTGGAAATGGCAAGACTAGGCGTGTCACCTTGGGATGTTGAGATGGTCTTTAAAGACAACGTATTGATACTGCGATCGCGCTCAACCTATGTGCGAAAAGATTGAAACTTGGCTCCAGGCGATAGCCATTGCAACGGCTAACGTATGCATGATTGCTTACGGTGGGATGTGGAATATCGATATATCCCACATTCCGCACCCTAAGGTGTCACACAGCATAATCACTTAATTTCTTCCAGGTTGGAAGTTACAAATTATGCTGATAAAACTTTTGCTCTCCGCGAAAACAAGGTTTTTGAGTATATAAACTAGCTCTGTATTCTTCTAAAAAACAGTAAAAACCGATTGTGACAGTTGAGGGTGCGGAATGTAGGATATATTTGCTTGCTTCAATGAACCATCTTCTTTCAAGATATCTAGGCTCATGCCACTCAAGAAAAAGGTTTACTGGCAAATCAAACAATTGATTCATCGCTGCGTCGCCAATTTCCTCTTGAATTGGTAAGGGTATATGCTTACTCCATTCCATAATTTTTTATATCAAGTGTTTAAGTAACTTCTAGCTTACGTCGCCCCATCAACCCGACAAGGCAATACACAAGGGCATCAACGCAGTCATCCTTGTCCATTGCTCCAAAGTTAATTAATTCATCAATCAACCGTCCCATCATCCGGTACTGGTTGAACGTGACAAGCCCATTTTGAAATAATCCCGACACACCCCGCAGCCGTTGTAACTTGTCCCCCTTAGTCGTCGGCTGCTGGTATTGAATATTGAAAATTTCTTTTTCATTCACCAAATAGTGTGTAAAGTCGCCTTTGAGAGAACTTTGATAAGCCACAGCTTCAGCACACAAATTCATTGGCACTTCACCCCAGTCTTGCCACAGTTCAATAATCTGGTCGAGCTTTTCAATATTTCCGCTCCATCTACCCCGCCGGATATCTAGGATGTAAAATTGATTGCCAACTCGACCGCCCAAGATGAACACCGTGTAATCAGACCGTTCCTTGAGTGAGGCTGACAAGTCACCGCCGATGCACAACGCGTCAAACCTATCGGGGAACTCACCGTGTTTAATCCACAGGGGGTTAATGGAAGTTTCTGACGACCGCATCACCCAGTTCTGGTACTGGAACGAGAACGCGACCGGGTTGTCTTCCCTCAGCCCTTGCAGTTCTTCTAGAGTGAAGCGTCCGGGCCAGTAGCTTGCCTCCTCGCCGTCATCGTCGTCAATGATCGCCTGCTGGATAATCTGCTTCCAGCCTTTAGCAGCTATGAAATCAGTGCAGTGAATGTCATCGGCACGGAACCGAGTGCCGATATTCACCATCCGTCCCCCAGGCTTGAGAGTTGGCCTAATCACCTCTGAATAATTAGTGGTGATTTTCTCCCGAACTTCTGGGTTCTCAATCGACTCAGAAGATTTGATGATGTCGTCGTAAACCACCAAATCGCTCCGGCGACTGGTGATTGACCCGGTGATGCCAGTTGCATAAAAAGTGTAATCACTGTCGAGGCTGTCAACCCCAGCGAAATCTTTCCTGATTTCCCAATCGGTATCGCTCCATCGCTTCCCAGGTAATACATTTGAGAAAACTTCCCGATACTTGGGACTCTCAATAATTCGCTTGATAATCCGCGATCGCGAAAGTGCTACCGACTCCGAGTAAGAAACATAAATAATCTGAATGCTGGGATTGTGACCAATAATCCATGCCACCCACATGGCAATCCAGGTACTTTTAGCACTTCCCCTTGGTGCAAGAATGCTGAGATTATCACCGGCAACTAGTTCAAGTCCCTGAGAAGATTTCCCGGTAACTAACTCAGTTATCCAATCAAGGTGATGAGCAGATGCTGCTTTACCGCATACATACTCAGCGAAGTAAGCAAAATCATTCCAGGCTCGTAGAGCATCTGGCGATCGCGCTGCAATGGTGGCAGATCTGGCGGCTTCACGAGCTTTCTCTCTATACTGCTTATAGGTTTTTGTCGCCATATTTACCCATGAACAAAGCAGAATTAATACAAGCCGCAGCCACAAAAGCGGGAGTTAGCCAAAAGCAAGCCCAAGCGGTGTTAGATGCCACAATCGAAGCCATCGTTGAGACGGTTTCTACAGGACGTAAAGTTATGCTGGTTGGATTTGGCTCATTCGAGGCGAGAGCCAGAAAAGAACGCGAAGCTCGCAATCCCAAGACCAACGAGAAGATGATCGTCCCCGCTACCGTTGTCCCCGCTTTCAGTCCCGGCAAACAGTTCAAGGAGTCCACAGCTACTCTTCCTCAAGCCGGGTAAGCACACCCTTGGCTGCCTCTGCCAACGCTGTTTCAAAGGGTGTATCAGCAAAGATTAGTCTTAACTCTTGAATTGCTCGATATGCCCCCGCCGTCTCCAGAGCCTTGCGATCGCGCACATACTTAAAGCTATTCACAGCCTCCGCACAAGCCCGAACCTCTCTTGATAACTGCGGAATCGCCACCACCAGTTGCTCCAGGCGCATCTCGCTAAAGCCCTCACGCGCGGATAAAGCACTGGTTAGCTCATCGATGAGGTTAGCGTTAATTATCAATAATTTCTGTAAGGCATCCTCAACCTCCACACCAGAGAATGCTGCTGCGATCGCATTGAATTTTCTCGCCTCATCTCCAACTGGGAAAAATGCCCGATACCAATTCTGCACAGCTGACTGCGAAACCTTAAACCCCCACTCCTCCAGTAGTTGCCGAATGGCTGTGGTGTTACGGTTGTGCTTACAAAACTCGTCAAATTCCCGCAGCCGTTCGGCACTCATCATTGAGCGCACTTGATCCACCTTGTGTTGTGGGGTGTTCCTAGTCACAAATGTTTACAGATAGTGAGAGTTAGCGTCTGTTGCGGAAAGCTGCGATCGCGGCGCTGCGATCCTCAGACTTTTCACGTTGTTTTAAATTGCTACGCAGGGAAGCCATATCGCGCTCCTGCCCGAAGCCAGATTGCTGCATTCGTTCGCGGGAAGCGATTTGGGCAGCTTCACGGCGTTCGGCAGAGGCAAAAGAATCGCCTTGCAAAGTGCGATTCTGCTCAAAATCCTGGCGACTAAAAGTAGTGCGCTGCCCAAAATCTCGCTCTGATTCCTGCTGGCGATATCCAAACGCCCTAGATGCATTGGTTTCGGCTTCCTGCTGACGCTGGTCAAAACCTACCTTCCAGAGGTCTTTCATTTGCTGCAACCGATCAGCAGCTTGTTGTTGAGCAGTGGCACGAATTTTTTCAGGGGAGTTCTGCTCGGCAAGATACTGCTGGTATTCGGCAAGATTCATTGGCTTGCCATTGAGCGAGAAGACAGCGGTGTTGCTACTCCCGCTAGAAATTGCACTCATCGTCGTCATTAAAACCACCTCCAACCAGATTCTCCGGGATTACCCGCGACAATTGAGGTTTCTTGGCTGATACGGGCTAATCTTTCTTGAGCAGCCAACTGAGCTGCTTGTTGAATTCGCTCACTAGTTTGTCGTTGCTGATTCAGTAACTCCTGGTTGTAGCGATCGCGGTCAGCTTGTGCCATTTGCCGCCCAGATTCTTCTTGTGCAGACCGCCGTTGAAGCTCTGCTTCCTCTCGCATCATTGCTACTTTTGGGTTTAGGGTCTGCTGGTACTCCACCCTGGGCATATATGGAGATCCCTTGATTTGTGGCCGGTATACATAGAGACCATCTTCGTAACCAGAGAAGCTACCACCAGAGCGATTAGCCTCTTTGTCTCTTGCCTCTATTTGGCGGTTGAAATCATTCTGTTTGGACGCTTCGTCTCTAGCAGCGCTGGCAGCCGCCATCTCCCGCTGGCGACTAAAAGAAGCTTGCTGATTTTGTTCGGCATAATATTGTTGGCTCGAAGCATCTCTATTTGCCGCAGATTCAACAATCCTCATCAATTGAGACGGATCGTTTTTTTGCTGCAAAAAACGTTCGGGGTTCTCATTGCTGTAATTTTGTAGCCTTTGGATGTAGGGGTTTGTGTTTCTAGACCCGGTTTTGGTGTTGGTTCCTGGCATGGATTAAAGTCGAGTTCTGTCCTAACTTGCCCCAGTTCGGCGTAAGCTCGATTACCATTGAGAACTACGGTTCTCAAAAGTAATTTATGAGTGAAGAATTAGCTAAAAAAGCATACTTTGCTTACGGTCAAACTACAAATTTAAAAAACTATCAAGGCTTGCCTATGCCTGAATGGGAAAATCTCCCAGATACAATCCAAAAAGCTTGGATCAATGCTAGTGATGCGATCGCATTGGATTTGCAAATAGATTAGGTATGCAAGAACTAATAGTGTTGAAATATGACTCTTATCACAATGCGATCGCATGGTTGGATAAAAATCCCGGAATGGCTGTAGAGGGAGAAGATTCTCTTTTTTCTTTGCCTAACAGCGCCCCATGCTTAAACATCATTTTCTCTAGTCTCATGAGCGAAGCAGACAAACTGATGGTACTAGAGTGGTTTCCCAACGCTAAAGATGTCAACAATATCCGCTTAGGCTTGGGCTATGCACCCTTAGAACACCCGCACTCAATGTACATACTGCATAACTGGACTCGCAATCAGGTTATTGAAGTCCTAAAGAAACTTGGTGCGGTTGTGAAAAAATCTCCTTGCTGCATGGAGATAATGACCAATAATGAGATATTCTCTCGTTTAGAAGAGATGGAAATCAGGCTTGGAAAGCCTCTGAGTCAAGCAGACCCTAATGAATTGGGTGATTTGTATCGTAAATTATATCCGGGCTGAAGTAATGCAATTTGTTCTACAAACGCCACAAAGTAATTATTTGAATGAGGACAACAAAATAGTTTTTCATCTGTTTCTGGCTGCTAGATTTAATTCCTTAGAGGAAGCAGAGCAAAGAAAAAGAGAATACGGGGACAGATGCTTAGTAGTTGCTATATTGCTCTGGCAGGTTAAAGAATTTGGTAGAGATATCTATTTGACCGAAAAAGGGATGCAGAAACTTGAGGACATAAAAATAAAAGACATCAAAAACTTTGAAGGCGATCGTGAAGCAGCTTTAGCTATATCCAAAGTGCAAACTGTTTACCCTCTAGAAATAGTTTGTTTTGCACAAAGGTTTGAGCCGTCAATTTCTTGTCCCCAGTGTGGGAAAATTTCGCATAATCAAAATGATATCATTCACAAATACTGTGGCTATTGTCATCAATTCCACAGCGACATGAAACGCCCAAGTTTTCAACCTCAAAATCAAGCTCAAAAAATTTCTGACATTTAGAGTTGAAAATGATACTCATTTCTGGCAGCTAAAAATAAAGCCTGTCGATGAGTCTGTAGTGCAGTACTGGTGGGAATCATAGGGGTATAGCATCTGGGGGAGACTATGACCACCGAATTATTCAAACTCTATCGGCAAAACCCATCGCGGCAACTGCGCGATCGCATCTTCAACCACCATTACAAACTAGCTTGCGAGATTGCCCACCAGTTTAGAGTGTGTTGCAGCGAGCCACTTGAAGACTTAATACAACTGGCTGCAATGGGACTAGTGACAGCTATTGAGCGCTTTGACCCAGACCGAGGCAATGCTTTTAGTTCTTTTGCTTGCCCATATATCAAAGGCGAAATTTGTCATTATTTGAGAGACAAAAGTAGCACTGTAAAAATTCCCCGAAGTCTTCAGACTTTGTATAAACACGGGAGAAAATTGCAGGATGAATATGGGCAGCAGGGGATACTTTTGACTGACAAACAAACTGCGATCGCGTTGGGAGTTGATGAATTAAAATGGCGGGATGCTAAAACTGCGTGTACAAACCATCAGCATGTAAGTATTGACAGTTTGCTTACAGCGACAGAGCCAAGTGTTGCAATTAATAGAAATGCATACAGATCCTGCACCGAAGACGCACACATAGCAAAACTTCGCTTGTCACTGGATCTCCAATTGACAAGTAACGACAAACAAATTGACAGCACTGCTGTGATAGAAACCCTGCCACTGGATAATCTCGACGATAAGAGCCGGAGGTTGCTAGAGATGATGTTCTTTGAAAATCAACCACTTAAGGAGGTGCGGCGGGGTGCTAGAGCAGTCGGCATCAAAGCCAAAGATGTTAAGCCAATGCTCCTCAATGCTGTGTTAAGTCTGGCGTAGGATGATGCAAGCTTTGAGGTTGTGGTTTGGGTTTTGCAATTCCTGCCGAATTCTTTCCTTGAGCAAGCCCAACCAATCGACACGCTCGACTTGATTATCCCAAGTTAGCGATGATGACTTGTTCGGCTCGTGAGGAATTCTGAGGGTGTGGAGTGCAACGCCAAGGACGGCTCGAAAAGGTGACGCTTCTCCAAGTCCGCTACTTCTAATTCCAAGCCCCTGCAAGTCAACATCCCAAATGCCAATGGGATGAATGCTGCCATTGCGTTGGATGCAAAATACTGCAAACCGATGCGTAAGCGGAGAGTTGATCTGATAGTCCATAGGCGGAACGCGGATGGGGATACCATCGAATTCCCCAACCAAATCCCAAAGCAACTCTCGCAAACGGTCAAGCGTGATGAGGTAATCAAATTGTCCGTAGATCGAAACGATTCTGTAGGTGGCGACTTCTCCTGAAGTTTCGCGTTCGATTCGGAGAACAGCGCAATTTCTCCCGTCCCATCGCTTAAGGATTTTTGGATAAAGACGGCGCTTTCTTTTTGGCTGAAATAATAATTTCCTAGCCCATCGCCGTAACTGTTTAAGCCATCTTTTGACCACATCCTATTTCTTCCCAACATAGAAGTTACCAAGGAAATGACTGACTTGTTCGGTTGGGGAAACTCTGATTAATCCCCCCAACCCAGAGATCATAGCAATTCGCTCTATTGATTCCCGAAAAGCTAAGTTGCCCGCCCAGGCATCCTTCATGGTGATGCCTACCGGAAGGGCAAGGAGAAGCCACAGCAGTATCTCGAATGGGTCTAAATGAATTTTTCGATCTTTTTGGAAAACCAGGGTAATGCCATCATCCCGTCTGCGGTTGGGACAAGTTAATGAACATTGTTCAGGGTCGGGCTGCTCAAAGGATTCCACTGCCATAAGTGATGAACTATACCCTAAGTTGCCCTAGCTTGCCGCTTGGAGACTCAGTCCGTTTAGTGTGGTTTCTAGCCAGCAGATATCTTCTGGAGTAAGTAATAGCTTGGCTCGTCTCCAGATTTCAGCAATTTCTTTTTGCTCATAGTAGGTAGTCAAAGCTTCACTCAGCCTTGATAAGCTTTCTGTGTTTTTATTGCAAATAGCAGTAATTAATCTAATAGCCGCCCAACCCTTACCATCAGTGGATTTTACGGTTAATTTCATAACTTTTGTAATTATTCTTTAATATCATAATTGTGTAGTTGAAAGTTATACAAATAACTCAGTGTAGGTACTGGACTTGGGCAGCTTAAAGTATGGAAGAAGCTGCTTTGATCCAAGTAAGTAACACCGCATCATCACTGACAAATAACCCGGCTGCTGTTTATCTGGCGTCGTTAGGCAAAGGAAGCCGCCGCACCATGAGACAGGCACTGGATGCGATCGCACTCCTCGCCACCAATGAAACTTGCAACGCGATGACTTGTCCGTGGGGACTTTTGCGCTATCAACACACAATGGCTATTCGCTCTGGCTTGATGGAGAAATACGCCCCCGCGACGGCAAACAAGATGATGGCAGCGCTGCGGCGAGTACTGAAGGAAGCCCAGCGCTTGGGACAAATGACGGCGGAGGATTACGCCAAAGCTAGCGACATTAAGCGGGTGAAGTCCAGTGGACTGTTAAAAGGTCGGGCTTTGTCATCTGATGAGTTGGGAAAATTGCTCAATGTCTGCATTGAGGATGAGTCGGTATTTGGCATTCGAGACGCAGCGATGTTGATGGTGTTGCGGGTTGGGCTGCGGCGAAGTGAAGTTGTCAATCTGGATTTATCTGATTTTGACCCTGAAGAAGGTAGCGTGAAGGTGAGAGGAGGGAAGGGACGTAAAGACCGGATCGTGTTTTTTCCCGAAGCCGCGATCGCGCACATCCAAAAATGGGTTACAACTAGAAGCAATGATCCAGGACCGTTGCTGCTTCCCATCAGCAAAGCTCCTTATGTGGTGTGGCGGCGGCTCTCGGATCAGGCTGTAATGTCCATCATGTTGGCGCGTGGTGCAGCCGCAGGGATTGGGGATTTTACGCCGCATGATTTTAGAAGGACTTTCGCCGGCGACTTGCTAGATGCTGGTGTAGACATTGTGACAGTGCAAAAGCTGATGGGACACGCCGACCCGGCGACCACTGCCAAGTATGACCGCCGAGGGGATGCGGCGAAGAAGCGGGCGGTCAATCTGCTGAGTTTGTGATGAAGCAGGGGAGCAGGGAGGATGAGGGGGATGAGGGAGTGCGATCGCGGTGAAGAGAGCAGGGGAGCAGGGGGAGCAGGGGGGCAGGGGGAGATGAGGTAGAAGGCATCGCTCTTTTGTCATTAGTCATTGGTCATTGGTCATTAGTGCGTAGCTTGCCGCCGTAGGCATCGCATCTCACTGGGAAATCTTCTCACTCTATCTCGCTTGTTAAGTATTTTGGTGGCTGTCTTTTGCCTTCGCGTTCCTGCTTGATATACAGCACCATCTTGTTTGACACCCCAAGATACTTACCGATTTGGCGGCTACTCCAGGTGCGACGCGGGTCATGTGGTGGTAGTTCTTCTATCAAGTTGAGAAACAGGTTGACCGCTTCTCGCTTTTCCCGGCTGGTTAACCTGGGAGTTAACTGCACCAAGTTGGTCAAAGGTTCTGGTTGTGATTGGGGCTGCGGCTGTTGAACAGATGGAAGCGATAGTGTCCTCTGGTGCAAGGCTTTTGTTTTTTCAAAGGCGTTACGGAGTGTGCCGGTTTGCTGGTGTATGGCTGTGTGGATAGCACGGTTTAGGGCTTGGGATGCTTGAATATGTGATTCAATGACTTCGGACATTTCACCCATCAGTGAGAGCATTTCAGGGTTGTTGGATGATGCTAGAGGGTTTTGTCCTGTGGTCATCCACTCCCGCACCCATCGGGAAACTTGAATTGCAAACCAGGGGTTACACCATTGAGCTAGTTGAATCGCTAAGTCAGGTGTCAACCAAGTGCCGCCACCGTTCTCTGGCGAACCACGTTTAACAATGACCAAAGACGGATAAGCGGCTGAAACCCTTGTCTTATCTGAATTCGGCTTTTTATCCGAATTGGGTTTAATACCTAAGTCATCGGCCAAAGCAACAACTAAATCCCATGTTTCATCGGTTTTGAGCCAGTCAGAAACATCTTTTTTGTGTGCCACACACATTGCTGTGCCATTAATGAATCCGTCTTCTACACGCTGCTCGACAGCAACACCGTTAACTTCTCGACTAACTTTGTAAATATCTGTCATAATAATCGTGGAATTTGAAACATATAAGGGGCTGACAGCGCAACTCGTCAGCCCCTTATTATTTTCAATACCACAAATTACTGAGATTTTATAAGAAATATTTAATACTGTATTTGGGTAATTTTCCCACTTAGAATAAGCAGGGGAAAAGAGAGGTTGATTTGTGAAGGATTAATCATATTCCGCTACCACCATTGCGATCGCGGAGGATGCGGAGTATTTCTGCTACATCTGTTTTTAACTGATTCAGGTCATTGTCAATGCTATTAAACCGTTCATCTTGGCGGTCAAATCGTCTAGTAACTTGTGCAAAATTGCTATTGGTGGTTTCAGCAAAGTTGTCTAGCCTACTGTATATCTGGGCGATCGCTGCTTGGGAAGTCCCTATGGTTCCTGTAAGTATTTCAAGGCTGTTTACCCGTTGAGTTAGTGCGGCTAGCCGAGTGTTAATGTCTTCAAGTTGTGCGTCTGTCATGCTGTTTTATCCGTGCGATCGCTGTTCTAAGGGTAATGAAGGGAGGGCGATAAGATCGATCATAGAAGGGTTAATCATCACCAACCTTTTCCTCTTCAAATAAATCTGTGGGTTGGCATTCAAACAGATTACAGAGTTTTGCAACTCTAGCAAACATTTTTACGCCCTCTCTGCTCTTTTCCCAGTTCCGAACAGTAGATACATCAACACCTAGCGTCTCCGCAATTTGACGCTGTGTTAACCCTTTTTCTTCCCTAAGTTTTGCAATCCTCGACACGTAGTTTTCTCCCATGCATTAATTCATAGCACTAATATAGCATGATTTTCTTCATGTTAACTAGTTGATGGTGTTAACTAGTTAACGCATAATAGACATAGAGAAAGCGCTACCGACTGGACATCTGAAGCGCTTCTCTATTCCAAAAACTATGGAGATCATGATTATGACATTCTTCACCATCAACGCTCAAGCTACCGCACAGACAGAACTTGCCCCCGACTTTGAAATTGACTCTGTAGAAGATGAAGATTTTGGTACTCTCTACAGACTTTGGAAAAGTTATCACTTTCTCGGTTCTTTTTACCAAAACTTAGACGGCAAATGGACTGCCCAACCAAGCAATACTGATTGTAAGCAAGAGTGTGATACAGAATATCAAGCCCAGCTTGTAATTCTTGCCATGCTCGGCTTAGTCGTCCCGACAGCAGCATAAAAGCCAATCCTAAAGAATGTTGAAGCGAAGGGGTGTGAAAATCACCTCTTTTTTTGCGATGCCTGCGGTGGGCTGCGCCTACGCAATTTTTAAAACCGCAATGTTTGGCTCATGAACCATGCACTTGTAGCTCTGTTTTGATTGTAGGAATCCAGCAGAGTTTGACAGGCAGAATCATAGTGGGAAACTTGTTGGTAAAAGGACAGCACAAAATCTGGGTCTATCTTGGGAAGCTGAGAAGCTAAAGCGTAGTTTTGAGTGAGCAATGTCAAAGGCTGTCCTCGGAGCAATATTGTCGGTGGCATGATGCAATTGGGGTTGTAAGGACTAAAGAGACCGTTAATACTGCCATAATTGCCATTGCGGTTTCTAATGCTGTAAATGGAACCATTGCTGCCATATATTCCTGCTGGATTAGAGATAGAGCTTGGGTCAACAGCTGAAGTTGATAATACCCCTAAAAATGCCCCGTCCGGTGCAACTATTGTTGCTTGCCCATCAATTGCCAACAAGAGTTCTTGGATGTTCATAGTCAATGGTCATTAGTTATTAGTCATTAGCTAACACCTGTTAGATCACGAAAACATCGACAGGGGTACTAATGTGCTGTGAAATTTTCCCAAAGAATATGAAGGATGCGATCGCGTTACTAAATTACCTGTGTAATGTATTTGATTTAAGTACAACATTCCATAGGTAATTGAGGAGTGCGATCGCGGACACTATTCACCCGTCGCCAGCTTGACAAACATTTCCTCAAAACTTATCCCTTCTTGGGCTGCTTGAAATGCTATGAGTTCGCACCATTCAGGAGTAAGTCGGCGTATCGAAGCACTCAAGAGGCTAGCTGAATCAGCTGCCACACCTCGCTTTTTTACCGCAGCAGCCGCCTTGAGTACCCAAAAATCCATGTCTGCCAGTTTAGCACTATGTATCCTTGTATCTTCTATTTGTGGCAACCTAGCGGCGATCGCTTCCCAATCTACGTTATTAATATCCATAAATTTTATTTTGGCGCGTTATTGCTCCATATATACACCAAAGTATAGAATTTATGCGATAATTCGCTCAAAAGGATAAGGAATGTGCCCCAGTGTCGTTAGCACTGGAAGCACAGCCCCACAGTAGATAGGCCCTACAGGAGGCAATCCAATCATGACACCCCGCGAACTCAAAGAAAAGTGGAATTTGAGCTACACCAAATTAGCCTTATTTCTGTGCCGCGATCAAAGAACGGTAGAGCGATATTGTAGCGTCTCAGAAAGCGGCTCAGAAATACCAGAAATGGTTATCGGCTATTGTTGGTTTCTCAACCAATGGTTTTCAACAAATGGAGTGACACCTCCACCTTTTATTTTTGCCCCGACATTCTGACGGATTACAACTCGTACAACTAACCGAAGACCGCAAACAGCGGTCTTTTTTAATATCTATTGGTGAAAGTAGCAATGCAACAACCAAAAATAAATCAATGCCAAATCCAGCTTACACACCTAACACCGTTTTAAGCAGCAGCAACCTAATCATTGACGACGAAACCACTACATATTCAGAGACAAAAACTGATAGCAAAGGTGATAAAACCACTACTGTTTATGAAGCTCCGACGCAAGATTTTGCTAATTCGCTTAGGCAGGGCAAAAAGTAAATTTACGCTTTGCAGATAAACCCAATCACCTACCATTTCAATTGCAAACATTGAGAGTTTAGGAAATTGCGTCTCAAATTCTTTCTAAAACAAACTCATTGTGACTTAGTGACACGGCATCATCGATACGCCCTTGCACAAAGTTGCAACGTAACAAAATCAACCTCTAAAACAACCTATTTGCCAGTAAAAATCAGCTTTTGACACAGAAAAATAGCAGTGGAGAACAGCAGCTTATTAATAGTCTTGGAGACTATTAAACAAGAAAACACTTTCAAAGATGGATTGCTGGACAATTTACTAACTCGTGGAGAGTGGGCGAAGGTATTAGGAATTCATCGCATGACAATTATGAGGTGGGAATCGGAAATAATTCAATCTGTTTCCCCAATTAAAAACGCCTACTTTGGAGATTCCAGAAGCATGAGAAGCAATTGCCTGGATAACTATCAACGTTTTATCTTGGCTTGCTTATTTGTAGTCAAAGGCGGCTTAGAAAACCGTTCTAGACCGAACAAGGAAGGAATTAAGTTTCTCAAGATAAACTTCACCCAACTAAAACGCGAACAATTCGAGGAATGGATTAAGTATGTTCACTCTTGAACAGTTGCATGAATACTTTGCTGATAGGTATACCCCAGAACAAGTAAATCGCGCTCTGCAAATACTTGCAGATAATGGGGCGGATATTGACATCAACTCAAATCAATTTTCGCTTGACATCACCGAGGAACTGGAGGAGATATTCAAAGCGGTTGGCGCGGCTCTCAACAACCAAAAGAAACTGGGGCAATCGGAGGATCTGACAGTAATCGAGGCTAATGCAATTGCCTCTAAATTCTCGCAACACTCCAACCCTCAACTAATGGCGGCAATGATTCGGGTGGTGACCGAAGAAGCGATCGCCCAAGGTGCAGCGTTGACTCAAATTAAATCCCACGTTTTGGGACAAGTTTTACAACAAGGGGATTTAGCAATCGCCCAATCAATCCTCAGTCGTGGACAACAGACATCTAATTATATCCAGGAGTTAGTAAACGATGGCTCACGCCTCAATAAGACAATCGCTGGGTATGGGGTAGAAGAGGTTGATATCGATGCATTTCTAGACGAAGTGCGCGGTAATTCAACCAAAGTAAAAAGCACCGTCGTCAAAGCGATCGCCCCTAGTCCCAACAAAAATTTTGATATTGATGCTTTTTTGTTGGAGGCAGGCGAGTAATGCTTAGTTCAAGGCAATGGCGCAAACACAAAACCAGTATCATTTTTGGCTCAATTGTATTTATCTCCCTCGCTTTCTCTAGCGGTGATATCTCCCGCAACATGCAATCAATCTCCAGCATCAAACAGCAAATTGCATCTCAATCCGAGAAACAGGCCAAGTTAGAACAGCAAGTGGCTTTTGAACAAGAACAAGCCAAGATTGCCAATACTAGATATCAAGAGGGTTGCATACCGATTGTTTTTGGAACTTACCCGAATATTCGTTACGTAACGATTGTTGAAGGTCAGGTTTTGACGGATAGGATTACAGGGCGCACGCTTCCAACAGGTACTAGAGTGTGTGATGCCAACGGGAATACGGGTGTAGTTGGAGAGAAAGGGGCGGTGGGAGAAATAGTCTTTACCGGCAACAGAGATATGGTTGCCAAACGACTCAAAAGATTCAGAGGCGGGATTTACAGCCAACCAATAGACACAACAGAGGCAATCCGTGATGATTAATTTCATAATGCCAAAAAAGCAAGGCGATAAAAGCAACAAACCCAACTCCTTGCTGAGAATCCTGTACTGGGGATTAGTAGCAGCTGCTATATGGTTTGCCTACCTTAATATCCAGCCCTATGAGAAAGTGGTGGCATTGCTTAGTGGCAAAGCTGTCAATGGTGCTTTTGGCTACTTAATTTCTGTAATCCCAATTGTCAACGGCATTGCCGCTATTATCGGCAAGGGAATTACTTGGATATTGGGGACAATTCTGTGGGGAATTATTCAAATCATTGAAGTATTACCTTTGATTCTCTACAGCAATGAAAAATTTGTGCAGACTGTTATTTCTTCAGCTGACAGTCGCAGTCAGTACCACCTGAAAGAGAATGACGATCCCACCTTAAAAATGTTGAAAAAGGCTTACAACAAGCTTCCTACTTCGGTGATTAGCAACCTTGAAATCCTCAAGGTGTTTACTTACACCATAGACTTTTTGATTTGCATTACCGTTTATTCGCCCGTGGCTAGTGGTAAGTTCTCAGACTTTTTCTTCATTCTTGCTACTGGTCAGTGGGGCAAACTGGACTACGGCAATCTTGCGTTAGCGTTTGTCACGTTATTTGCGATTGAAGTGATTATCAGCCTAATTATTTGGGTAGGGAAGTTAAGTTACGCGATTCAAGAGTCGTCAAAAAATTAAGGATTAAAGATGAAAAATTACTACAACGACAATGCGCCTATGATCAACGAGGAAGATGCGACTTCGGGTCTGGCAGTGAATTTTGAAGATGAAGTACGGATTCGTCCAAGCAATATTTCTGCGGAAAATTGCAAAAGCACCAATGATTATTCACAAGGACTTTGCTCAACAACGTACAAAGATGATCCTGGATGTTGTGGCAAAACCGAATCTAGGCAACAGTAAAAATGACGAGATTTGATATACAAAAAAACCAGAGATCCCCCGAAGAATGGTCGGGAATTGCTTTCAAGCAAACCACAGAAAACAACATCCAATGGAAGATAGCACTGGGTATAATTGTCGCTGCTGTCGCTGCTAGTGCTACTTCCCCAATCACCGGAATAGCGATCGCCCTTTGGTCTATTTTCAGCGCCTGGCAGCAAGCGCGGGAAGTGCAGCGAAATCAAGCAGCAATTAGGGAGTATGGATGCGTGGCTCATGTGCTGGACGGTGATGATTTCCGCGCCTATTACCAGCAAGTGGGGAAGGACGCAATACAAACAGAATTAAATTTTGCAAATAAACAAGGCTATTCACTCTCGGACACGGCCTTAGATTATCTGGAAGAAAAGTCAAGGGTTGACGATGAACCCTCAACAGTCAACAGTCAACAGTCAACTCTCACGGAATCATCCGTTCATGAAACAAGTAACGTGTTTGACATAGTTAAGGCGATCGCATCTCCCGTACAAAACTGCATTATTTTAGGTGTTGGTGGCAGCGGTAAAGGGATACTAGTTTCCAATGCATTACGCAGAATCAAAAAAGATTTTCCTAACCGCAAGATTTTTTATATTGACCCTAAAAACGAAGAGGGTGAGTATGGGTATCTGGAAGGTGTAGTAGACGTGATACGTCGAAAAACGTGTAAAAACAAATCTCCAGAGGAGATATGCGACTGGCTTGATGGGGTTTTAGACGAATACATCGAATGGGCTGACCAGCAAGAGGAATCTTTGCTCGTAGTCGATGAGGGGATGGTAATTGGGGACGCTTGCAAAAAAACTAAAAACACCCGCATTGGAACCCTCATTTTACACATCTCATCTTTGGGTGGCGCTGGCAAACAAAATGTATGGTTGATGACACAAACTCCCTACGTTGGCGCGATGGGATTGAATTTAACATCATCTAGTCAAATGAAATGGGTAACACTTATCGGACAAAACGATGCTGGCGTGCTTAAGCAGTGGGCTAAAGCATCGACTATGGAAACCATCGGCTTAGACCGACTTGAAACTCTAATTAAAGAATCTCCCGTAAACCGTGCCGTTTATTGGGGTGGGCATTCAAAATGGTACGCATTGCCAGAGCTGCCCAATTATTCGGCAATCGACCGCGACAATAATAAACCTGCCAACAACGCACTCCAGCAACAACAAGAAGCGAAAAAACGTACAGCTACCCAAGTGTTGATTAGCAAACTAGAGCGCACCAAGTATTTAGATTTAGATGAATTCATTATCAAGGAATTGGGTGCGGGCGATCGTCTGACCGAATTAAGACAAGCAATCGTTAAAACCATCAAAAACGCTAATCACGATGGATTAGCACACAAATTCAAAGTTGATTAAGGAAGTAATCCAATGGCATCGGGGAAATGGCACGACCTCTCTATTTTGTTTTCATCTCCAATAGTTGGGGGAATTTCTTATTACATAACTAAAGATTGGACGATAACTAGTATTTTTACAAGCTCATATTGGATCGGAGGAATGTACTTATCGCCAGATTTAGATTTGCATTCAAATGCTTATGCACTTACAGCTAGAAATTTTCCCAGATAAAAGCTTGGGGGAAATGTAAAGTTTTAGAAAAAAATGTCTAGTATCAGCTAAACCTGAGATCGCTGATCGCATCTCACACATGGATTCAACTAGATGAAGATTGTCAAAGAAATTTACACCGCATTCAAAGAGTTATACGATTCGCTCATATTTTGGCAGGTGTTGGGCATTTGTTTCATGTGCTGGCTTGTTGCAATTGTCATCTTTGGACATCAAAGCTTGTTGACATTGATGGTTTGCTTTATCCTTGCGTTCTTGGCGCACTATGCCGAAAAACTTACCTAAGATTCCTCCCAAAACCGCTTCAACATTTCTTGTTTTCGCTGTTGCTCTTGGAGCGATAGCTCTTGTGTGAATTGCTGGATTTCGGAGCGTTGCCTTTGTCTGGCTTCTTCATCTGAGAAAGGCAATATCAGCGATTCACCCTTACCCTGATGAGAGGGGCGGAAATTACGCCGACGGAAGATGTAGCGGAAGTGGCGTTTGTCTTGTGGTGGTAGTTTCCGCCATACGTCCTCATCCCACCCTGGAGGAACAAAGTCAGATGATGGGGGCAGTAGGTTTTGAATTTGAGATTCGAGTCTCGCTATCGCTTCGCTTTGAGCTATTAATTTCTTTTCTAGCTCTGCAACCCTTGATTCCACCACATCCGACAAGGCTAGTTTGGCTTTGTCAAAGGCTTTGACCAGATGTCCCTTGCATCGTCTGACTTGTTCGGTGTTTCGACTATAGGTCATCAATAAAGTTGCTTGCTGTTCAGTCAATAAAGCATATTTTACTGAATTGCTTGCCCCAACTGAATTTGTGACAGTCTCCGTTTCAAACGCGACCTGTCCCCAGTCCTTTTCTATTTCTCCAATATACTTATCTAGCGTTGCCAAAAAGTTCTTGTGTTGGATGCCCAACTCTTGGGCTATCAGTCGAGAGTCAACTACTAGTACCCCAAAACGCTCAAAAACCGACAACTCAGCGGTCTGAATTTCTGTCATAATAACCGTGGATTTGAATATCAACTAAAGGGCTTGGCTGCGCTAACTTGCCAAGCCCCTATTAATTCCATACCATAAAATACTGAGATCTTATTAGAAATATCTGATACTTTAATCGGGTAATTTTCCCAGAGAGATACTGAAAGCAGAATTCAGAATTAGAGCGATCGCAACATTGGGAAAATTTCACAATGACTAAGGTACTTATTCTGAGGTCAAAATGAACACTCGTAGAGAAAACTGGAAGTAATTCTTCCTATTTCCCTTCCATGAAAAAGCTTTCTGCATTCTGTCTTATTTTCGCTACTGTCTTCACACCTGTTGTTACCAATGCTCAGACGGTAATCATGGGCGGTGACGGCTCTTATCTAGGACTGGTAACCAGCGACCAGTACGACCAGGAATCTATTTGCAATCGATACGGTGATTATGGCAGTCCCTACCAAGCAAATAGCATTTTCAATAAATATGGAACTTATGGCGGTGAGTATTCGCAGTTAGGTGCGTACAACAAACAAGCGGGAAGGCCTCCAGCATTAGTAGAGAATGGCGAGGTTGTGCTGCTCATCTCCAAGGATACAAGATTGAATCCCAAACTCAGAATTGACCCTGATATGCTGCGAATTCAGGTTTGTGGTGAGTCATTGTAGCCATTTCAGCAATAAAACCCACATTGCACTACAGCGTGGGTACTTTTTTGGTGCTGCTGCGGCAAGGGGTGTTGATGCGATCGCAATGGTGAGATTTGCGTTAAAACACTATTTCCCTTCTATTGCAAGTGTTTCTGTCACACCGTGGAGCCAAAACAAGGTTTGCTTTTAAGGACTGCGATCAGATTTGCGAAAAACAACAGAAGTTGATGAGGGGCGAACTAATCGCCCCCTTTTTTATGATTATCCGATCGCGTTACTCGATTACCTATGTGATGTATTTGGTAGCAGTAGTTTTTTCCATAGGTAATTGAGCATTGGGCATTGGGTATGGGGAGATGGGGGAGTGCGTAGGCGCACTCTCTGGGAAATTTTCTAAGTCAAAAAAGGGAGGGGGAGTGGGGAATAGGGGGTGAGAGAGCGCGCAGGCGCAGCCCGCCGTACGCATCGTAGGCAATTAAGCTACAGACGTTTGTTCTTCTGCTACCTTTTTTAGCTCTGGCATCCACACGAGTAACTCTCCAGGCTGGCATTTTAAAGCTTCGCAGTACTTTTCTAGGGTTTCGCTTTCCAATCTTGATGGCATAACTTTTGAATTTTTATGCTTGGAGACTGTAACTGGGTGCATTCCTGTTATTTCTGCGAGTCTCTTGTAATCAACTTCTCTATCAGCCATCAAAACAGCCAACCGCCACTTTATAGCCATTGCTCTTTGGGAAATTTTCACAGCACTTACTCTGCTAGTCTAGCTTTTAGTCAAGTGTAACCATAAGCTTCACTAATTAATGTGTTAGCCACTAAGGCTAAAATATTAACTTTAGCTGTTGACATTTTTAATCGTAGCGACTAATATATTAGTTATAGGGGCTAAGGGAAAAATTCCCAAAGTTCTTTAAGTTAGACGTTCTTGGGTGGTGTGTCCGCGCCACCCCTTCCTAAAAAAATACCGCCTTGACAGGGCGGTGCAAATTAAATTTAAAAGCACCTCAATCATGACACAAACTGAAACAAAAAAACGCTACACCCTCCGCGAAGTCCAAGCACTAGCCTCCAACACCTACGGTTTACTCGTTCAACCTCTCACAAGAAGCACCTACGGCATCTTCTTTGAAGGTCAACTGGTAGCCGAAGTCAAAAAACTGGTTGATGCGATCGCAATCTTCCCTGACCTCTACCGCGCCATCCAAGAGCAGCTCGCCGAACAAGCAACAGCAATCGCTCCCGTAATGGAAGAAGCGATCGCACTATCCCCCTCATCTCCCCACTCCCCACTCCCCACTCCCCACTCCCCCTTTTCCCACCACGCCTATGAAGATTTGACCAACTGGGAATTACGACAAGAACTCAACAATCGGGGATACCAAGATGCGATCGCACATTGCCCCCCAGCCCACAACGCCAGTCCGTATATGGCTGGATACAACCGGGGAGTGCGCGATAGGCGTCCGCCCCTGAGAGCATAAAAAAAGCCGACTCCCCTGATGAGTCGGCACAAATTAATCAGTGCATTTTTCGCTGTGAGCAAAAACATGAATTCATTATGTTTTCTGGCACTGCTGCTGTCTCTAGCAGTGCCACCTGAACCACAACACCGAGGAAGTAGCAGACGTGACGACAGAACAAGCATTATCCCAGATAGAAACAGCCTATGCCGCCCTAGCGGAACTCCAAAAAGTCGATTGGTTGCATGAGGTACATCACAAAACCCCAACGGATTTGGCGGACGCAATTCATTACACCAATGAGATTTGGGCACGATTAGAGTTTCACCTACGCAAGGAAAAAATATGCAACAGCTAGAACTACACGAATACCCAGGCGCGATCGCAAACCTCCAATACCAAATTCTCAATCTCAACCATCAAATTGAGAAATTTTCCCAAGAAATCAGCCGTGTCTGCAATCAATTTGAAATGCAAGTCGCCTTTGACCCAGAATTAAAAAACGAGCAACAGCGCAAAGCAAAAAAAGCTGAGCTACTCAGACAAAGCGGCGATTATGAAGATTTTAACAATTACCTTGCTAAAAATTCCTTCAAACGCTCTCACTTGGAAATTCAACTCGAACAACTGAAAAATGAGTTTGCTGTATTGAAACTTTCCAAGCGAGAGCAAATCGTCCGTATGGAATCCTTCACCGAAACAGGAGTTTAACGTGAGCGAAGAACCCAGATTATACTTAGCCAACCAACAAGCAGCCCAGGAAGCTGCACGCCAAGTCGAGCATTTATCGGACGAGGAGCTATCAGAGATTGTCTTGGAAATCCTCAAGAAAATGGGATATCCAGGCGATGAATTCCCGGCGGATCTGATAGACACAACTAGAGATGGCTTATTGGATTTCATTGCTGGCAGTGCTGCGATCGCCAAGGCTACACCAGTGAAGGAGCAACCATGAAACTTTTGTTCCTCGACTGTGACGGCACAATCCGCGAAAGTGCCAGTGGCGAGAGGTTTATCCAGCATCCCAAAGACCAGCGAATCATACCCGGTGCAGACAAAGCCATTGAATATTATCGTCAGCACCATTGGACAATCATTGGCATCACCAACCAAGGTGGTGTAGCTGCTGGATTCAAAACCTTGGAGGATGCGATCGCAGAGCAGCAATACACCTTAGAAATTTCAAGAGATATCTTTTGGATCTGCTTTTGCCCCGACGACGGACAGACGGCTTACATCGTCAGCAGAAAAAAAGTGCAGAAATTCACCAGGGAACTATTCGCTAGTTTCAGGAAACCTGGGTGCGGCATGATTGAACTGGCGATTCGGGAATTCCTCAAGGGTGGTATGAGCTTGAACTCGACCTACCTGATGGTGGGGGACAGACCAGAAGACGAGCAGTGCGCTGCTGCTGCTGCAATCAATTTTTTGTGGGCCGACAGGTGGCGAAATGGACAATGACCAATTCACACTCCTGATGACCGCGCTACTCCGCATCGCCGATGCCCTAGAGCGGATAGCACCAGCCACACCAAAAGCCCCCAACTACCAATACCCGATTGAGGCTTTCGCCAACTTTGACTGGGAATCAATTGGAGCGGTAATAGAGCAAAAAGACCAGTACGGCGCCGGCGTGGTGCTTTGGGGCGGACATACTTGGACAAGACGCGCTCCGCTCAACAAATTCGGTGCGGCCATCTGGTTTAGTCGTGCCGTGGGTAAAGACGAAGAGGGAAAGCCAACTTACGAGCGCCTCATCACCTTCAAACCCCACAATACGAAGGCTGAGCCAGTTCCCGAAAAAGTTACCAATCTTATTAGGAAACAAGCATGAACTATACAGAACTGATGAAGGCAATTGACTCCACCATAGAGCAACTAGGGTGGTCGCAAGAGCAAGTGCGATCGCACATCCAATTGATCTACAACAAACCAAACACTGCAATGCTGACCAACGACGAACTACTTAGTTTTATGAAACACCTGCAATCCCTTGCTGCGGGAGTGGTACTGCCAGTTGCCTTATTTGATGAGATTGAGCGTTATTTAGAATCTCAAGGCGTCAAGGCAGACAGTGAAGCTTCAAGACTGCTCATGGCGCTGGAAGACCTGGAGATTGACCGCACCGTCAAAAAAGTGCTTGACTGACCTCATTCTATTTGATTTAAAAGTTGCTGGTAGTATGCAGCCTTTTCCTCCAGCGACCTATTGACTGCTTGCAAAGAGTCAATAACTCTATCATTGCCAGCTATCTGCTCTCTGCAATCCTTGACTAGCTGGCTAAGGGTTCCCCCAAGAATTGCGCCTCCTCTGCCGGAATTTCCCCCCTGGAATACATTTCCAAAAGTTCGCTGCGGCTGATTCCCAGAGATTGTGCTTTCTGTCCCAAGAGATTGATTGCTTCCTTTGTGAGGTAAAAAGTCACATCTCTCTTGTCCGAATTGTATTTGTGATGCTTCGTCTTTACTCCCTTGCGGGTTTTGTTTGTCGCCATGATTTCGATCCACCAGACCTCCTTCATTTTACCCGTGTAATATTCAAGTCACCGTAAACTTTGTGTGAATAATCTACCCATAATTTACACGGGGAATGTTAGGATTTCAACTATAAATTACACAGGTAATAAAGTAATGTCACGCAAGCACTTTCTTCGGGTGATGTAGCGGATTGGTGTTGAAGTAAACGCAGCAATTATCAAGTTGTCAAAAACTCAAAAAAAACTGCCCTTGCCGGGGCAGCAACCAATAAGAGGTCTGATTATGACTGATTTCCAGAAAGCTTTTCTAGTCGTTGATTGCAAAAATATATCTTTTGATAGAGGAGGGAGGAAATGACCACCTTTGTCAAAACAGACTTAAGTTTATTTGGACTTCTGAATATTGATGGTATCACGACTCACCTGAGACGCTGTGCCGCTGATTTATTAGGGATGTTCAAAAATTGGTCTTCTCTTGAGAAACCAGGGTATTGGTTCAAGGTAAAGATAAGCGATTTAGTTGCGTACCTTGGAGGGCTATACGGCAGGGCAACTGTTTCCAGGGCCGCTAAGCTGCTTGATGAATTAGGGATAGTTTTGCAGGATAGGCACAGCAAGGATAAGCAAATACACACCTATTACTACAGCTTCCAGTCCCAAGCGCTAGAGAAGCTTCAACAAAATCAAACTTCCCAAGCTCAAGGTGAAGCTTCCGAGGTTCAAGTTCAGCTTTCCAATGCCCGAATAGAAACTTCCACCTTATATACAGATCCACAGGAGACTGATCTTTCATCTTCTGATCCACCACATAACGAGTGTGTGGCTGAAAAAGAAATGAGTGAAGAGGAAATTCAAACAGCACTCAGCGAATCTTTGGGGATAATTTTTGAACCCGCAGCAGAGCCAGAAGAACTAGAGTCCGTAGATTTAGAGGAACCATACGCACAAAAACCCAAAAAGCAAAAACGCGACCTCACCCCGTTTTTCACTCGGCTCAGATCCCTTGATGTCCCGCTCACCGGACAAATCCGCCAACTCCTGACCAAGCACGCAAAGGAGAGACTGCATAAAAACCTCACGGCGCTAGAAGAAGAAGCAGCTAAAAATGGGCTAAAAAACCCTATAGCCAGCGCGATCGCCGCCATTACCCGCAACTGGATACCCAAGTTTGATCCTCAGACTTGGTGGGATACGGCTGCAAAAATTTGGGGACGAGAACAAAGGGATAGCTTGATTCAAAACGTCACCAAGCTATCCACGCCGGATGGTCAACAAGAAGTTTTCATTATTTACAAAACGGGAAAAATGCTCAAACTATGTGATGCCTATGGCATGAGTTGGGATGCGATCGCGGCTTACGGGAGGGCGACATGAAACCAGGGACAGAAGTAAAAATCGTCAAAGGCGACCACCGAGGCAAAAAGGGCAAAGTTGGGAGCAACCGCCCCAGCAACGCTTTGCAAAAGGGTAAAGTTCCTATCGTTGTTGGCAACAAGAATCAAATCATCTGGACTCGTCCCGATTGGGTATTGGAAAATTTCCCAGAAGTCTGCGTAGACCAAGCCAGTGTTCCAGAGCTAGAGCCGAAAGAGTCTTCTGATGATTCAAGGCGCGAGTTGTCGGACACGGAAAAGAGAATTGTGGGGTACTTGATGACTCGCAAAGTACCCGTACTTGACGTAGAAATTGCGATCGCGCTCGATCTACCACTTCATCAATACCTACCAGCCCTCAGGCATCTAGAGCAAGAGGGGCTTGTCTTCAAAAACCATGAAGACGGCTATCAGCTAGCAAGTTTCAGTACTGGCTGCTACGTTGCTGACGGCTCGCGCACCGGGTTAATCAGTTCCGAAAACAAAGGTGTTTTCACGATCGCCTTTGCCGATGGAAATGAACTGCAATGCACGATTGAAGACTTACGGGAAGATTTCACAGTATGCGGCAAGCAATTAGAGCCATTGGACTCTTCGAGGGCATCGGCGGATTCTGTAGAGCAGCCCAACTCGTCGGCGGATTTGAATGGGTCGAGTCAGTTGAAATCGACGACGATGCAGCCCAAGTTCTTAGGGACAACTTTGGACACCACATCCACCACGGAGATATCCGAGACTATCACCCCACTCCTGGAGCCGCTGACCTCTACACAATCGGATTCCCTTGCAACAACACAAGTAACGCCGGCGACAGAACAGGACTGCTCGGAGAAAAATCAGGACTTTGGCTGGAAGCACTCCGTTGCATTGTTGAGGGATTACCTCAATTCGTCGTTATCGAACAGCCAGAAGGCATCCTTCATCGCGGCTTGCGAGCAATCCTTGGAGGACTCAGAATGGCAGGCTACGCTTGGGACGATCCGATTCTCCTACAAGCAGAGGAAATTGGAGCTTGCCAGCACCGGACACGAGTTTTTGTCGTTGCCTACCTTAACAGCCTCCAGTGGCAAAACTTCCCGTCCGTCTGGCTCGACCAAGTGCGATCGCACTGCCAGGAAGCTAGGGCTGATATTCGATTCCCAATCATTGAGCATCGAGATGATGGCTGCAATCTCCGGATTCCCCCTGAACTGGACGGCGTGCCTATCGGAGTCGAAGAACGCGAACAACGGGGAAGACTTCAAAGCCGATTCGTGTACGGCAGAACTGTCATCCCCCAACAAGCCGCCATTGCCCTCCGAAGAGTCAAGTATTTCCATTCCCTTATTAGCACCGGGGCGACAGTGGCTGAATCCGAAGTGGATCGCCCTCAAAGAGGGAACACAATCAAGGGATGTTGACGAACTGTTCAACGTCAATGTCTCGGTTGTTCAAAACTATACAGAAATGATGGAGCAAGGACTGTGGGAGTGGAAGCGTGAGCCGTTGCCGGTGGCGTTTCTCTCCGCAGACGGGAAAATTTACGCCGGCGACTGTTATCATCGGGCGATGGCTGCCATAACTGTTGGTGAGAACCTCTACGTCAACTTACTTTCTGGAAAGCTAGTTGATGCAATCCTTTACAGCTGCCAAGCCAACACTTACCACGGGCTGCTGTTGCGTCCTAAAGACCAACGCAAACGCATTGAGCTATTCCTGGATACTTTGGAAAATTTGGATGAGGCGCGATCGCACTCTTTGCTAGATTCAATTCCTGGTCTTAGTGAAGCTGAACGTCGTAACTGCCAAAATAAATGGTCAGCACGAGTAATCGCAAAGTACCTACGACTCACGGAAAGCGGCTACCGCACAATTATTAACATTCAACAAGAGCGAGAATTAGCTCTTAAATTTACTCAGTTTGCTGAAGGTGATTGGGTTAGCGTCAAGCCCGATGCAGAGGTGGGAAAAATTCACTCTTTCGACAAACGCAAAGGAGTTTTTGTTGTCCCCACAAATGGAACGGGTGTCTACATCCACCCAGACTACTTGGAAAAAACTGATGCACCTATCGAGATAGAGAAAATTTCCCAGGCTACTGCACCAACTTCCGTGCAGGAAGAACTTAAACAAAAAGCCGAAAAGCTAGGAATACCCGTTAATGGACTGCCAGAAGTTGAGCGCAATGAAGGCGACCCATCAAGTCTGGTAGATAACTCCTTTGCTACACCTGGTTTGGATGAGGTTGACTTGTGGGCCGAGCAGCTTTCAGATGAGCAGATTGATCGGGTGTGGAGTGCGATCGCCGCTAGGCGTGCCGAAGGTATCGCGCCCCGCGTCCCACTTACAGAGAAATTCTCGAGGCAAATTATTAATCTGGAATCCTTTGATAATCAGGATTTGCAAGACTTGATTGCCTATGCCAATGAATTACTTGAATCTCGCCAAGGAGGGATGGTAGATGCCTCGTAGTAGTTTGCTGCAAATTGATCCATCACAGCTAGTCACCATTGAGGAGGCGCACGAGCGGCTTGGCAGAGGCTACAGTCGCAGCAGCATTCTGCGGCGCATTGAATCTGGCGAGTGGAAAGAGGGCGTCCACTGGATTGACGATCGCCGAGAGGGTTCCTCTAAGCGTGTCATCAAAATTAATCTACAACAAGTCAATCAACTTAGAGTAGTACCTGCGGGGAAAAGATGATTGACTGGCACGGAACTTACCAAATCAATGACAAAAAGTTCTCCCAACAGAGAATGCACTAGGGTTGAGGCTGATGAATGAAAGCTGAATTTTGTTATGCCTATGCAACGCAACCGATATCCAGATGATTGGGACGCGATCGCGCTTGCCATCAAGACCGAAGCCAACTGGAAATGCGAGCAGTGTGGTAGGGAGTGCAGGCGAGTAGGTGAAAGCTTGAGCGATTTTATCGAAAGAACTATCCCGAAGGTTCATTGTGCGGACTCATACAACTTACTCAGCGAAATCAATACAAAACCTTCTCGCTTCATCTTAACTGTTGCTCACCTTAACCACGTTCCTGAAGATTGCAGGCGAGAGAATCTTAAAGCCCTTTGCTCGGTATGCCATTGTCGGTATGACTTGAAGGCAATGGCACACAAAAAGATTCTCAAGCGCGAGTATCACGGACAGCTCAGACTATTTGATTTATAGATAAATGATTATGAAGCTGAACCTAATCGTTGATCGTGAGATTGCGATCGTTTTTGATGGTCTATGGGGTGGCAGATCTGCTATCTACGAACTTCCCGTTAGAACCGTGACCTTTAAGCGACTAAACAGCGATCGCGCCAAAATTGCCGCATTAAGGTTGGGATACTCTCCGGCAATTGATTTGCCACACCGCAGAACCGACGATGATGAGATTTACATCAATCAATGGGTGTTAACAGGAGAGCAGATTTGCCCTCTTGTCGTCGTCAATAATTGCTGTGCGTATGGTGCTGACTTTTTTGAAACATGCCCTACGACAGCAGAGGTTGAAGAAAATTTGATCCTACTTGAATTAGATAATTAATATGCGACTTGCATCTAGTATTCGTTACGGCGGTCAACTGATAGAGTCAGTTGATGTTGATTATGATGATTACAAGCGCCTCGGATTGATTTGTCCTGAGTGCAAGTCTCCGGTATTTTTGAGTCAGAAATCAGAAAGAGCAGCAGCACATTTTGCTCACTTCAAAGCTTCAGACTCAGCACTTGTTAAACAGTGTGAGTTAAGGGTATCCAATTACAGTAAAGAAGAACTGGAGAGTAAAGCAAGGCAAGCTAAAAACCAGCGACTCAAGATATTGCAACGCTGGTTTTGGGATATTTATTTTAAACACGCATTCCGTGAGGGTCGAACGAAGCAAACTATCATTCAAAACAAATCAATAGAGCAAGCTGCATCACGATATCCGATAGATACTTCTTGTAAGTGGTTCCGCCAACTCATCAAGTCAGATGATGCAAAAAAGGCAATTGATGACGCTATTTTAGCGATTACACCTCAAGATTTGGGATCTGAAAGGGTGCGATCGCTGCGTGAAAAACTTGCTAATTGTGAAATTGAATTACACAAGTTAATCTGTGCAGAAATAATTGATTTTTTGAAAGTCAGGCGAAATCTGCCCCTGCTTGAAAAAGTGATTGCAGCTAGTTTTATCATGACTGAATTTAGCCCCTTTGCTCAACGGCTGATTGCCGCTGGTGGATGGCAAGTACCTTTGTCTAATGCGGTGGTAGTAATTTGCATGATTCCTTGGGGTGAGGAGTTTCAGTCGTTGGACAAAGAAGCTAATGCCCAATAAAAGCAGGGGGAGATGCTCAAGTTTTCAACCCTAAAAAAGGGTTCAAAATTTTTGGGACATTTAGAGTTGAAAACCGATCGCAATTCAGGCAGCTAAAAATAAAGCCTGTCGATGGTCTCAGTTCTATGCGGCAAGGTGGAAAATTTTCTATTTGCGATCGCATCTCTAGTCAGGCAGCAATCAAAAAGCAACATCTTCCTCTTGTAGCCAAAATTTTCTTAGCGCCTCAAGTTTTGCCGCTTCTAACTTTTCTTTCTCCTCATGTGACACTTCACCAAGCAGATGCTGTATCTCGGTATATTGCTTCTGTTTCACCTGTTCAATAGTCACAGCAGGCAAGGCTAATGGCTCGTCCTTGCCTTGGTGAGAGGGTCTGAAGCCACGCCGACGAAAGATATAGCGGAAGTGTCGTTTGTCTTGCGGAGGTAGGGATTGCCATACGTCCTCATTCCACCCTGGTGGTGCAGCATTGGTTGATAGAGGTAATAGGGTTTGTACTTGAGATTGGAGAAGTGCGATCGCTCTACCTTGTTCTTCAATGATTTGGTATAGTTTCTCACTCTTCAATTGTGGAGCTAATTCCGCCTCACGGGTTTTAACTGCGAAGTAAGTTTGTGCAGCTGCTATTTGTGGCTTGCGTGAGTCACCATTCATTGCTGTTAGGTAGCAACCATAGCGACTCAATCTGAAATCTTCTCTGGGTCTACCTCCTGTACTTTTTGCCGGAGCTGGCAAAAAGTGTTTTTCGCTTTCTTGTCCAATATTTTTACAAGCAGCGATCGCTCTGGCGATAGCATCTTCAAATCGTCGCCACTGTTCATACTCTAATAAGGACATTAATTCACGAGCTAACCAGTACTCAGACCCGTCAGTGTTAATATGCTTAATTCCATCAAATGGACTTGCGTCGTTTGAAAAGAGTGAAATCTCAGGCATACTTATTCTCCGTGTCAAATTCTCATCACAAATTCACCATTTTGTCAGCATCAGCAAAATGATCAATGGGAAACCTGCCCAGATATGGGATATGGGCGAGCAAACGCATTTAATTTATGCAAATAGGCGCATTCCTCTAGAGCAGTCCATGACTGGTAAAAGACAATGCTTGCCATTTAGGCGCGATCGCATCTGTAAAGTGAACGCGATCGCATTCGTCGGGGGTAGCTCCCCAAACGCGGAAACATCAAGAATCCGCGTGAGGGTGGTTGTTTTTGCTATTTCCAAACTTCTTGAGCGTATTTTGGTGGCCGCCTCTTGCCTGAGCGCTCCTGTTTGATGTAGAGAACCATCCGATTGGAAACGCCCAGATATTGACCGATTTTGCGGCTTCCCCAAGTGCGACGCGGATCGTCTGATGGTGAATTTTCAATCGAGTCCAGAAATCGGTTTACCGCCCTCCGCTTTTCATAACTGGTTAACCTGGGAGTCATTTGCACTAGATTGGTAACCAGTGGTTGTGGTTGTTGTTGAGGCAGGAAAAGAGTATTCTTTTCTTCAAAAACCTCAATTAATATACTTTGCGGGTAAAGTCCTACTTTACCGAATCTAGGATCGGGCATTTCCTGTGGTGCAATACCGCGCTGCCGACACAAAGAAGTCGCTTTTCTTCCCAAATCAGACAGCTCGTTGAGTGATTTATTCTTGTGACCTTTCAGCGCACACCAACCTGCAATGGTGTACCAGTGACCATGACCGTCTCTAAATCGTTCCAACTCTGCTGTGTTGGCTATCGTTTCAACTTCGATGATGTCTAGCCGGTCTTCCAGTGTCTGGCGCGAGGCAACTAAGGCAGTCAAACGTTCTTCGTGGTTAAACAACTGTTGCTCTTGGGATGCCATTTGCTGTGCTTGCTCTTTCAATTGTTGAGCCACAGCTACTAGCATCTGTGTTTGCGTCATAGTTGCTTGCTGTGGCAATGCTTGTTTAACTATGCGCTCACACTCAAGGAAGTAGCGACGAATTATTTTCCCTTGTGAAGTCCCCGCCATCATTCCAAGAGATTTAAGGCAGTCGATGGTTAGATTGATTTGTTCTATCGGACGTGAAACCTGCCTACCACCTTCGTTTTGAACTCTAACCGTTTGGTTAAGGTTGAAATCAACATCCTCATCAAAGTTGTTGAATAGCTTTGTTTTGGCTTTCTGCTTAGTTGAGTAACCCAACCATTGCCATGCATCTTCAAAGTCGATTGGAAACTGCTCTTTGGAGTTGTGCAGATGTATTGCTAAGTCTTGGGTGAATACTAAAGTCATTTTTCATTTACCGTTCATGGAATGGGAAATTTACCCAGCATGAGAATGTGGGCAGGCGATCGCAGTCATACTTTAAATGGATTGCTTTGTCTGTTTTTACTAACTAAAATAGTATCATGTCTACTAACGCTATTGGTGAGCTAGGTAATGAATTAATGATTATTGACAAAAGTCTAATCGCGTCTATCAGGTGGAATAAACAGCTAGGCGCAAAACTGAAAGCATTGCGTGGCGGTGAGTCTATGCAATCTTTGGCTAAACGTGCTGACTGCGCTTATCAACTAATTCAACACTTGGAGCGTGGCGAGTATCCAGAGACCAGCCAAAGAAATTCACCACCAACAGTCTCAACAGAGAAATTAGAATCTATATGTCAAGCGCTTTCTATTAGCATAGAAGACTTTCTGGAATGTCCGTTAGTGAAATTACCTCAAAAAATAACAGATATAGCTTGACATTTTACTAATTTAGTTAGTATTATAGATACATAACCGAAAGGGAAAATTTCTCACCCCCTTTCCCACCCCACCCATGTCCTCCATCTACACCAAAGGAGCCGCCCTCCGCCAGTTACAAGGAATCGCAACCAAGATTGAAGCCATCCGCGAATATCGCAACTGCATCCAAGTAACTTACTGGGTGCGCTCTGGCGCTAGATGTTCCACCTTCCTGAGCAAAACAGCATTCCTAGCTGACCACACCGAGCTAAGAACCCAAGGCTCAACAAGCGTGGAAGTAACAGAGGTACATGGTGGTAAGTATGTGGTCAAGTCGAAATCCAACTACTACACAGTGCGCCCCGGTCAAATAGACCCGCGCTCGCGCTGTGAATGTGGCGACTGCCACTGGCGCGGCGCCAAGTGCAAGCACCAAATCGCTGTTGAACAGTTCCTCTTTTCACGACTCCAAGCAGCCTAATCAAAAAGGCGATCGCCTTTGTTTTCTCAGGACACGCGATCGCCTTTTATTCACCCCTAACGAAATTAGAAGTACTTCAATCATGGCATACCCAATTTACACAGAACAAGCGCTCGCTCAACTAACAATCCAACAACTCAAACAAATTGCTGCTGAATTAGGAGTTACCCCAGAAGGTGATAAGCTAATGGGTGAGATTGTTATGGACTGGAATTGCTTCTGGTGCCACAACATGAGCTTTAACACCTTCGCTACACCCCAAGAAGCAGTTATTGACTTGCACCAGTCACTATACAGTTACAAGCAAGAGCTAGGCAGTGAAAATGATGTGGACTTCGTTGACAACGGCTACCACAACTTTGAAGTGCGGGTTAATGGCAGAGTCATTGCCGAACTTCCAATTGACCCATTCAATCATGAAAAACCTTGGTATGTGACTGTTTCGGGGTTTGAAATTTATCGCGCCGCGCTGTGGTGTCAAGCCGCTAATTGGGTACGCGAACAGTATGCAGCAGGTATGCTACCCAAGCACCAACCGCAGAAAGTTCAGGTATTGAGGGAATGCGTGAGCCTGGACGAACTTTTAAATATACCTTTCGACGAATTAACCACCTGGGAATGGGAGATGGTAAAGAATTATTCAAGTTACGACGAAAGCACGATAGCGGCGTAAGTCAATCGGTGGCGAAAACTTTTCGTAAATATAAATAAGGTAAAACTATGACCGCCAATGATGTTGTTAAAAAGTTTATGGCTGGTATGGAGGAAAAACAAAATAATTGGATTTTCTGCAACGATTACCCAGGAACAACGCCAGTGACACAAGACGCCTACCAAAAGACTTTGATTAAAAAGCAAGTTGACTGGCTTGTTGATGTCAGCACCAAAAATGGTGAATATACGATTCCATGTAGGGGTGGGAGGTCTTTGGAGGGATGGATGGATAAAACCCACTGGCATTTATTCATCCGTAAATACGGTTCTGGCATCCTAATTGTCAAAGGATTTGCGGCGGCAAAGGTCTGCCTTGACGGTTGATCACCAATTCGTAAGCCCTTCTGTAGGTGGCCTCATCAATCCACGCTCGGTAAGTTTTGAGATGCACTTGAAGTGAATGCCCCATTAATCCAGATGCCCAGTCAGGTGCTAGTCCAAATTCAAAGCAGCGCCTAGCGTAGCAGTGGCGTAAGTCATAAGCCCTGAAAGGAGCCTTAGAGTCATAAAACCACCCCGAAACCTTAGACCCCAGCTTCGCATTGCTGAAGCTGGGGTCTATATCTGGCAGTCTCATGTCTCGCAGGCTCCAGCGCTCTGCCCATTCGGGATACAAGGGATAAATGAAGCGCTCTCCTGTTTTCCCTCTGAGTACCCGCACAACTGGGAAATCTTCCAAGTCGAGATGGAAGGCCTCGTGCGATCGCACTCCATAGGCGGCGATCATCCCATAAACCCATTGCCATGACTGGGTTTTGATGCTTTCTCTATACTCTGCGATTAGCTTATCGCTGGGTAATTTTCGCGGTTGCACTGCACTGGCGGAGTAATTACCAGCCAATTCCTTGATTGCCTCAACGCCATCAATGGCGGCAAATTTTCCTAGTTTATATAGATAGGTGCAAGTCTTTTTGCGGGTTCTAGAGTCTGGTTCGGTGGCTCTCACTACTTCCAGTAGAGCATCGAGGGTGAGAGCGCGTTGCTTGCCGCCGAAGGCATCGCCATCCAGCTTCCCAAAAATCACTCGGTAATCCTTCCACGTGGTCAGTGCCGCGTCTGTTCGCTTGGTGCGTTGCCAATGGTCATCTTCAAACCGTTGCAGCCACTCAGATACTGCTTCCACCTTCTCTGGTGTCTCAATCCAGTTATCCCAGGAAAATTTCCCAGAGTCCAGTTCAAGCCCCATTGCCTTCGCTTTGATGAAAGCTGCTTGCAATCCTGCTGGCGTGGCGTTCACATCTAAAGATACTTTCTGCTGGTATGGCTGCTGTTTATTGATGCGCGGCTTGGGTGGCAAGGTTGCCCTCAACCAAAGTTTGTTTCCCCGCCGCTCAATGGATACTCTTATGGATGCGGCTCGAAGCTTGCTATTGGCTTCGGCTATCTTACTGTCAATGTCTGGCACTGAAATTGTAACTACTCGATTGGCATACTTTGACGTATTTTGGCATAATCTGGCATATTTTGATACTTGCAAATTACCCCAGTTTTACCCTACTTAATGTTTTCGGCTGCTTTAATTTTTTACAATAAACAGCAAAACCCTTGTTTTACAAGGGTTCGTGACAAATAATTTGTTAAAGGCGGCACCCGGATTTGAACCGGGGAGTGGAGGTTTTGCAGACCTCTGCCTTACCACTTGGCTATGCCGCCATACTCATGAATTATTATATTACCAATATTTTATCTAAATTGCCATCCTCTAACTGAATAAATGTTCGAGCTTCTTATTAAACCACAAATTGTATGCTAGCCGAGTGCAACAAATACATCATGGATTTGCCAATGCAGTATTTAAAATACCCACAGGACTTAGGCATAGGTAACGTAAAATCCTAGACGTGGTAAGGCTTCCCGCAGCCGATCGCAGAGGACGCAAAGAACACTGTCAGTAGATCGAAAAGTTTTCCAGAACCCTTACCAGCGGTTCATTTGAATTTAGGAACACAAATTGCCGCAATCCTATTAGACTCTGCTTTTCAAGCAATGGGCGTTGTTGGTGGGTTAAGAGTGCAGTGCAAGCGATCGCAATTATCAGCCGAAAAACGTCGTCTGAAACCCTGATTATTTCGTCGATTTACAAAAGTTTTCGATCTACTGACTGTGATAAGTCACCAGATAAGGCTTCCTTAGATCTGAACTTCTTCTAAGGGAGACGCTACGCGTAGCTTGCTTCCCCGTAGGGGTATAGCGGGAATAAGAGTTTGAGAGGTTTTTTGCGTAACTCGTGGTCCAGTTAATGATTTTCTCTTAATTATGATTGTGCGATCGCAACGGACATAACATACTAAACAAGTTATGAGAGATAAATCCTTTGTCTGCGTAAATATCACTAGAGTTAACCATCTCTAAAACACTATCGGCAGCAATTATTTGATAATTTCACTATCGCTCATACTTGCTTTCACCCTTCGTTTTAACAGTGTTGTCCTTTTTACTTGCTTGTCATACCAATCATCTACCACTAGAAAGATTGTTGTTAATAGCGTTCCAAAGTCTATGCTAGTCATAGGGGAAGTCTGAGTTGAAAAGCTAGTAACTTTGATCTTCTTATTTCTCCCGCCTTTTTTTCTAATTCACATGAGGCGTGAGTTATAAGTTTGAATTCCTCACTCCTCACACCTTTACTTCATCAGCAAAACTACCCCAACGGAGAAAGTGAAATGGGCCAGCTATAGAACCCCAGAGACGTTCATCAGTGTCGAAGTCTCTTCCCCTATCGAGACTGAAAAATTCTTTAGCGTCAATCTCAAATTCGTTATCAAGATAAGTATTTTTACCATCACGAACCACAATACAGCCTTTACCTGGTTCGACCCTACCTTTGAAACTGTGACCTGTCCACTCTACAACCATGTTGCAACCTGGCATTTTTTCTAGTTCGTCTAGGGATAAAATTTTTAGACGTTCCGGCTCACGAGATGCGCCATAAAATTTTTGTTCTTCCTTAACTGTGTAATGTTCGATGACAATGTGGTTTTCTGCCTCAATCAAGTTCATGACCCGTATTCGGTAGGGTTGATTGAGCATAAAATCATAAGCTTGTTCGAGAAATAAACTTACCCCTGAGAACAATTCCCAGGGTAAAGGACGGATACAAACACGAATGTGTGCATAAAAAGGCGGATTTTCAAAAGCTTGTTCTTGATTGCTAAAGTCAGCTGCCATCCAGCGGGCTAAGGTGGCGATGTCAGTAGAATGAGTCATTACAGAGGATCAAGTAGTTGTTTAAAAATTATCTGGAAGTATTGTAGACCTTGGTAATGGTAATAGGGAATGGGGAATGGGGAGTGGGGATAATTGTTAATGTTTTATGCGTCAAACAAGTTGGCAAGGTTAAAAGCAGGGAATACGTAACTTGTGGGACATTAACATAAGTACTAATGCGCCATGCCCAATGCCGAATTCACAATGCAACAAGGTAAAGTTACTATGCTACAGCGGTTAATTGTTATTATTATTGCCAGTATATTTTTTAATTATTCTTTGACGCTAGCACAGAGTCAAAAGCCTAAACCACCAGATAAATTTCCTCCTAATCCGCTAGAATTTACTACACCCGATCCACTTTTACCACGATCGCCCAAGGATAAAAAGCCCTTAACTCCCGAAGAACGGCAAAATTTAGAACCAGCATTAGATGAGTTAAACCAAGAAGGTGCGGCGAAACTCCAAGCAGGGGATCGGGTAGGGGCATTTGAAATTTGGAACCGAGAACTCCGCTTGCGGCGCTTTTTGGGTTCATTAGCAGAGGTGCAAGCATTATCACGAGTCGGTGCGATCGCTTGGAATCAAAATGACCGCCAAGAGGTAGTATATATTACTCAACGATTGCAAGCTATTCAAAAGCAAACTCAATCTAAGAAAAAATCTAGTGAAATTGATTTGGAATTATGGCGATCGCTAGGTCAAGCTTACCAAAATCTGCGTTCGCCGAAACCGGCTCTGGAAGCTTATAACCAAGTTTTGCTAGCAGTGCGACAACAAAAAGATACCGCAGTACTAGTGGAAACTCTGAAGACAATTGGAGAACTGCATCTAAGTTGGTTTGATTATCGCCAAGCTGCACCAATCTATGAGGAATTGTTGAATTTTGCTACCTCCCAAGGGGAATCTGCAAACGAGGTGGCATATCTGCAACAATTGGCTGAGATTTACGCACAGACAGAACAACCGCAGCAGTCATTAAATGTACTTAACAAACTTGCAGAAATTTACACTAATGAAAATAATCTTCTTAAAGTACCAGAATTAAAGCTGGCGATCGCCTCAGATTACGAATCTCTGGGGAAGACAGATCCTAACTTACTAGTAGAAGCTTTTAAAAATTATCAAGAAGCTTATACAATTGCTTGGCAATTGCAGGAGTATGTTCGTGCTGGTGAAGCTTTGCAAAAGTTAATTGCGCTGTATCGTTCTCAAGGACAAATAGATGAGGCTTTAGAGGCTAGCCAAATTCTCATAGATACACAAACGCAAGCGGCCAATTTTTACACCGTGATGCAAGCTTACGATCAAATTGGACAATTGTATTTAGAACGCAAAGAATATCCTCAAGCATTAACAGCTTTTCAAAAAGGGTTAGAACTGGCACAACAACTCAAACATCAAGAAGCATACTTTACTGAGCAAATTAAAAAACTGCCGAAAGCAAATTTATGAGAAGGAGTCAGAAGACAGAATTCAGAATTCAGAATACCCCATGCCTGAAGTCAGGGGCTAAATTGAGCTAAAAAGGGTTTTAAGCGATCGCACCGCAGTGGATAAATTCAAAATCAAAACAGCCACAGCCAAACTGGGAGAGTAACCAGCAATACTATAACCCCACTGGCTAATGCTGTAACTGCTAAATCGCGATCGAGATCGAATGTCTCAGCAATCACCAGTGTGGCGAAAGCTGGAGGCATGGCCATTTGCAACACCATTACCTTTGCAGTGGCACCCGTTAACCCAAACACTGGTAGGATGCTACCCAAGATTAATGGAACTAATAGCATTTTGATGCCCAAGCTCATGCTTGCTTGTGGTAAGCTGCGCCAAGAGTTGAGCAGTGCTAGTCGCATTCCAATTAGCACCAAAGATAAAGCTAGGATACTCCAAGCTAATTTATCTAGGGAGAATTCCACAAGGGTGGGAATTGCCACCTCCCGAAACAGCAAGCCAAATCCGAAACTCCACAGGCCTGGATTAATTAAGATGGCTTTAACACTTTGCCAATGATTCTGGACTCCACCGCCAAAACGCGCTGCTAGTAAGACACCCAAGCCATAGCTTGCTGGAAAGGAACCCAATAAATCGTAAAATAATGCCCAAGCAAAGTATTCCTTACCTACCATTGCTAAGGTGATGGGAAAGCCCAAAAAGCCTGTGTTCCCTAGCATTGCTGCTAAGAGGAAGCTACCCTGAGTTGGTGCTTGGGGAACGGTATTTTTAAAATAGGCTTGTACTTTAATAGCTACCCAACCTAAAAAAGCACCGAGTAGAATGGCTAGGTAAGCGATCGCAGGTGCAATCCAAATCTGCCCCGACAAGGTAGATTGACGCAAAAAAGATACTATGCTTATGGGTACTCCTACCCAATAAAGAAACTGTCCCAAACGGGTAGGAACTGTCACAGGTAGTTTGCGTCCCAAAATAAAACCTACCAGTACTAATCCTCCCAGCTTGACGTATAGTTCTAAAAGGTTTGTCAAAATTGCGCCTAATAATCACAAATGTAAAATGCTACCTGTTACGTATACCTTTTGTCCAGTGCAAAATCTGTTATGGCCATCCCACAAGACAGGAGTTTTCCCTTGAATAAGGCTGGGTTTTCTAAAAAATTGCAAAACTCATCACACGATCCTGATGATATTCCAGTGGCTGTACGCGATACTCCTGTTGCAGCACCTAAGGTGTGGTTACAGCCCCGAATTTTGGTGATTGGGGGAGTGGCAGGCTTTTTCCTGCTGGCTTTAATTGGCGGTTTTTTGTTTTTCCTCACTACACCGAAAAAAACTGCCAATTTGGAACCTTCACCAATTAGTTCTGCTCCTCCAACTCCGGCAGCATCCAATAATTCCAACAATACTCTGTTAAGGCATTTGGCATACTCAGAAGCCCCGGAATCAGAACTAGTAACCATTTCCGGAAATAGGGGCATTAGAATGCGAAAAGCTGCTGCCCAAAAATTTCAGGAGATGGTAGCAACAGCACGGAGTGCAAATGTAATTTTAGTGCCAATTTCTGGCTTTCGTTTAGTCAAAGACCAAGAGCAATTGTTTTTTGGTGTCGGTGCCCAGCGAAATCAAACACCAGCAGAACGAGCTGCTCTGAGCGCTCCTCCTGGTCATAGCGAACATCACACAGGTTATGCTGTGGATATTGGAGACGGTGCAGCCCCAGCAACTAATCTCCAAACTAACTTTGAAAATACCAAAGCTTATCAGTGGTTACAAGCAAATGCAGCCCGTTTTGGCTTTGAAATGTCTTTTCCCAAAAATAATGTCCAAGGTGTGAGTTATGAACCTTGGCACTGGCGTTTCGTTGGCGATCGCGATAGCCTCGAAACATTCTACAAAGCCCGAAATTTAAAACCCGCTAAGGTGCCTTGATAAAAGTTGATCTAGAGGAGTTGCTTGACGATATTTATTGAATACTATGGTTTCAACTCCGTCGGCTGTTTGGTGGGTTTTCACTCTCTGGTTTCTGATATTTACCTGGATACTTCCGAGAAAAATATTCCTCCATGATTTGTAGAATCATCGGCGCAGCAACACTACCACCACCGCCCCCCGAATGTTCAGCAAATGCCACGATCAAAATTTCTGGCTGATCTGCGGGAGCATAGGCACCAAACCAAGCGTGATTTTGTTTAACGTGACCCTTCCATGCTTCAGCGGTACCACTCTTACCAGCTACTGGAGGAATTGTTGGCTTGTTCAAAACTTTCCCGGTGCCTTCAGATATTACTTTCCGCAGCCCCTGACGCAGGACACTGATGGTTGTCGGCTTCATATTTAAAGACTCTCGCCAGCTTTTTGCTTCTTCATTGTCTTTGAGCAAATGCGGCTGGACTCGGTAACCACCATTAGCAGGTACAGCAAACATAATGGCGACTTGCAAGGGTGTTGTTTGTAAAGCGCCTTGACCAATTGACATATTTATGCTGTCGCCTACAGTCCAAGGCATCTTCCATGCTTTCTGTTTCCATGTTTCATCTGGCACTAAACCTTTTGTTTCTTCGTTAGCAAATTCAAAGCCTGTCTTTTTACCAAATCCATACTTTTGAGTCCATTCAATCAAAGTTGGTCCGCCGACTCCCCGACCAATTTGATAAAAGAAGGTATCACTACTCCACTGTAATGCTCCGACAAAACCCAACGGCCCGAATCCTGCGTGGTTCCACTCACCAAAGCGGGTACCACCAATGGTTAAGAAACCGTAAGTTTGTAGGACTGTGCTGGGAGAAAATTTTCCAGATTCTAGCCCAGCAGTGGTGGTGACTATTTTGAAGGTACTAGCGGGTGGAAAGGCGCTCAGCGCGCGATTCACCAAGGGATGTTCTGCACCTTGGACAGTTTCCCAATCTTTTTGGGTGAGTTTCTGCTTGGAGAAAATATTCGGGTCAAAGGTGGGGTGAGATACCATTGCTAAAACCGCACCATTCTTGGGATCTAGCGCCACGATCGCCCCATTGCGATCGCCTATAGCTTTTTCTGCTGTCTTTTGCATCTCTAAATCTATGGTTAAGTGCAAATCATTACCAGCTTTGGCTTGTTTCTCACCCAAAACCCGCAGCGGCCGACCCGCACCATCCACTTCTACCTGTTGACCACCCCATTCACCCCGCAGCATTTTCTCATAAGCCTTTTCAGCTCCCATTTGACCTATGACATCACCCAATCTGTAGCCTTCCTGCTTCCTTTCTTTTAATTGTTCGGGGGTTAGTTCTCTTGTATAACCTAATACATGAGCTAATCCCTTGCCGTGCGGATAGTAGCGAACCGCTTCCGTAGAAATTTCCACGTCTTTGAGTTCGCTTTCATACTCCTTCAATGCCGTAATTTCTGCTTCATTCAAGTCACGAGCAATGCGAATCAGTGAAGAAGAGTTAGCACCAGCCTCTTCTAATTTCTTTTCCATCTCTTCTTGGGGAACATCGAGAATTTTAGATAGACGCCGAGCCACAACCGACCACGAGGGTTTAGTGTGTGCCATCGGCCACAAATATACAGAGCGTGGATAGCGAGTACTAGCTAAAAGTTTGCCATTGCGGTCAAAAATATTGCCCCGCTCTGGTTGTTTGGGGATCATGCGAATTCGATTGGCTTCTGCTCGTTTGCGGTGATTAGCTCCTTCAACAATTTGTAAGTATGCTAAACGAGCGCCGATTCCCGTCAGCATCAACAGAGTAAATACGATTAAAAATATCGGCTGGAAACTGCGTCCGACTGTGCGTGTATTTTTTTTGCCACCAAATGGAGATGGTTTCAATAAGGTCATAAGACAAAGAGTATTTTGTTGATTAAGATTATCTGTAAATATTAGGATAGCCAGTACTGCGTGCAAAAGAATTGGGCGGGTATATTCCTAAACAAATGTTTTTGGCGGATACAATAAACCAAAGTGTCAAATTTGTAGAGACGCGATGAATCGCGTCTCTCTACTAGTCTGCCCAATAGAGTAGATAAATTGACCAAATCAGGTAAAATCACGGCATTCTACTGAGGATTATGGCTCAAACTGTGACGCAGAATCAGAGGGCGATCGCAACTTTTCACCAACTTGACGTTGAATTGCGTAATGTGTTCAAGTTTTTTAACCAAGAACCAGCAGTACATGGCATAGATTTGGATGTTAAACAGGGGGAATTTTTTAGTATTTTAGGTCCCTCCGGTTGTGGAAAAACAACAACACTGCGCTTAATTGCCGGGTTTGAAATAGCTGATGCTGGCAAGGTGTTAATTCAAGGTCAATCTATGACTAATGTGCCCCCTTACCGCCGACCAGTCAATACTGTATTTCAAAGTTATGCTTTATTTAACCACTTGAATGTGTGGGATAACATCGCTTTCGGACTGCGGTTAAAAAAATTACGTAAATCAGAAATTCAAACTAGAGTCCAAGAAGCTTTAAAACTAGTGAAAATGGAAAGTTTGCGATCGCGTTTTCCCAATCAACTTTCGGGTGGTCAACAGCAACGCGTTGCTTTGGCTAGGGCTTTAGTCAACCGTCCCGCTGTCGTCCTACTAGATGAACCTTTAGGGGCGTTAGATTTAAAACTGCGTAAGGAAATGCAAGTTGAGTTATCAAATTTACATAAAGACTTGGGTTTGACCTTTGTAATGGTGACACACGACCAAGAAGAAGCACTTTCCTTGAGCGATCGCATTGCTGTCATGAACCAAGGCAAAATAGAGCAAACTGGTACTCCCAGCCAAATTTACGAACGTCCCCAAACATCTTTTGTGGCTGATTTTATTGGCGATACAAATTTATTTAGTGGTGAAATCCTAGCAGTCAACTCTTCTGATGTGCAAATTTTCACAAAAACGGGACTCTCAATTGTCATCGCCCGTGCTGAAGATACACCAACTGAATTATCACAATCGGTGGTTGTAAGTGTACGCCCAGAAAAAATACAGCTTTCACTGTATCCGCCTAATTTGCCAACAAACTGTTTTGAAGGACGGCTAGTTAATGTTATGTATTTGGGCACACATGTTAATTACATTGTGGAATTAACAAATGGCGTCAAAATTAACGTATTACAACCTAATACCTTTGGTAGTTTACCAGACCGCGATACACCAATTTATGTTTGGTGGGCAGAAACCGATTGTTTAGCATTATCGAGTAATTAGTTGTTCTTTGTTCTTCAGAGGACGACAAAAAGAGCTAAGATACAGATTCTGATAAGTTTCATCAACCTTAAACTTAGTTGATAATATTTATGCTAGTACCGAATTAATTTAATTAATTTGGTCAATATTTATATGTAAGCTGCCTTGATTCTCAATTCTCTAAAAGACGCGATTAATCGCGTCTCTACTCCTGAATTATTCTTGATATAGCGCTTCCCACATGGGTCAGGTACAGAAAAAATAGATCCTCGTAGGGTAGCACAGCTGTCATTGGTGTCAACTTAACGTGAAACCCTTGTCAAGACCTGATGCATGAATTCACTCACTCCCCATCATGACCCGCATTACCCCACCCCGGTTTTGTCTAAAGCCAAAACCTCCCCTCCCCTTGCTAAGGGGAGGGGTTGGGGGTGGGGTAAAACGTATGTTGGGTAAGCGTTTGAGCTTAATTTGACACCAATGCACAGCTGTGCTAGCCCACCCATGTACCTTATTAAAATGAGAATCGCTATAAAAAACTAACAAACACATGTTTCGTAAAAATCTGAAACCTATACCAGGTAACAAATATAAATGATCCGACCGCGCAAGGTCTTTGCTCAGCATTGGCTTAAAAGTGAAAAAGCACTCGACGCAATTATTAAAGCAGCAGAGTGTAGAGAAGGCGATGGCGGAGCCAACGCCAAGGGCGAACGCATTCTGGAAATCGGTCCAGGAACAGGTATTCTTACTCGTCGTTTGCTACCTTTAGTAGAATCTTTACTTGCAGTTGAAATAGACCGCGACTTATGCCAACTATTGGCCAAGCAACTAGGGAAGAGAGAAAATTTCCTACTGCTGCAAGGAGATTTTCTCACCTTAGATTTACCATCCCAATTGGTAGCATTTCCTAATTTTCAAAACCAAAATAAAGTAGTAGCCAACATCCCCTACAATATTACAGGTCCAATTATTGAGAAACTACTCGGTACGATCGCTAATCCCAACCCCGAACCATTTGAATCGATAGTGCTACTGGTACAAAAAGAAGTAGCAGAAAGATTGTACGCTCAAGCAGGGTCAAAAGCCTTTGGAGCCTTGAGCGTGCGGGTACAATATTTAGCTGAGTGTGAATTAATTTGCACAGTCCCAGCAGCTGCATTCCATCCACCGCCAAAAGTCGATTCAGCAGTCGTGCGATTGCGTCCGAGAAAAATAGAGATCCCAGCAGTTGACCCAAGACGGTTCGAGAATTTGGTAAAGTTGGGATTTGCTGCCAAGCGCAAAATGTTACGAAATAATTTGCAATCAGCCGTAGAACGCGATCGCCTGACCCAATTACTGGAACAATTAAAAATAAATCCCCAAGCCAGAGCCGAAGACCTCAGCGTTCAGCAATGGGTAACTCTGGCAAATGAGTTGGGAGTTAAAAGTGAGGAGTGAGGAGTAAGGAGTTAATAGTAAACTGCCAGATCATCGCCTAGATTTAAAACTCAAAATTCACACACTCTCAACTCCTAACTCTCAACTCCTAACTCCTAACTCTTAACTCCCCACTCCTAACTTTCAAAATGCATTCCTACAGCTTAATTGCCCCTGCTAAAATCAATTTGTATTTGGAAATCATTGGCGACCGCCCTGATGGTTATCACGAGTTAGCAATGATACTCCAAAGTATCGGTCTTGCAGACCACATTGATGTCCGTTCTCTTAGCAATGACAGTATTCGCGTCCACTGCAACCACCCGCAAGTACCGACAGATAAAAGTAATCTGGCATACAGAGCAGCAGAACTGATGACGAGGCAATTTCCTGAAGCTTTTGCTAAATATGGCGGTGTAGAAATTAGCATCAACAAGCAAATTCCGGTGGCTGCTGGATTAGCCGGGGGTTCGACAAATGCCGCAGCCGTGTTGGTGGGGATAGATTTACTCTGGAAATTGGGACTAACTCAGTCAGAATTAGAGGAATTGGGAGCTACACTCGGTTCAGATGTGCCATTTTGTGTATCGGGTGGAACAGCGATCGCCACAGGTAGAGGTGAACAACTTTCTCCGTTACCAAGTTTGGATAACATATATATAGTATTGGCAAAATACCGCAGCCTAGAAGTTTCCACCGCTTGGGCATACAAAACCTATCGGCAGGAATTTGGTAATTCTTATATCAGAGATACCAACGATTTAGCAGCGCGTGCTAGTGCAGTCCACTCAGGAGAAATAGTAAAAGCGATCGCCCTTGCAGACGCAAGAAAAATTGCCCAAAAACTGCACAATGATTTAGAGCGTGTAGTATTACCAGCCTATCCCCAAGTATTGCAACTGAGAGAAGTCTTTGCAAATCAAGAAGGCGTTTTAGGAACAATGATGTCTGGTTCTGGACCGACAGTATTTGCTCTTTTTGAATCTGAACAGCAGGCAGAACAAGTTAAGCTGCATGTAAGGGAAGCAATTTCTCATGAAGACTTAGAATTCTTTGTGACTCGAACAATCACACATGGTATTCAGGTAGCATCTTCAATTTAAAAAAATCGGGCATTTTGTAGAGACGCGATTCATCGCGTCTTTACCAATACCCCATACCCAATCCAAAATCCAAAATTGTATGACTGACCAAAATTTAACCCCAAAAACAGATGCTCAAGTACAGGTTACAGCGACTCCCTTACGCTCCATAATTGGGGCTGTAATTTCCGGAGGAATGGCATTTGCAATGTATTCGCTGATGATTTCCATCGCCACAAATTTTGCTAGCAAACCCCTCCATTCAATTAATCCATTGGTAATCAAAATTACCTCCGCTGTTCGTACCTTGGTTGTTGGTGTAGTTGCTTTAGGAAGCGGCATATTTGGTATAGTAGCAATCGGTTTATTAGCTTTGACACTGCAATTATTAGTGCAGCAATTTACCAAACCAAAAAGCAGCGAGAACTGATAATCTGCTTTCAATTAACAACCTAAAAAGACAAGTTTTTCCGACGAACCACGATTTTTGATTAATTGTAGCTTCACACTTTTAGAAGACTCAAGAAGTTGTTGCTGTTGTCTCCAAGTTTTTGGAGAAATGCCGTGGTGTTGACGAAACTGACGAGAAAAATGACACGTATTTTGATAGCCTAGTGCAATAGCAATCTGCTCAATTGTCTGATTAGTATTTTTGAGTAATGGACGTGCTGCTGCCATGCGGCGCTTGACAATCCAAGCATTTACAGTATCTCCTGTTTGTTTTGCCACTCGGTTGGTTAAGTAAGCAGGCGAATAACCAACTGCAACAGCTACATCAGATAAAGTAATTCCTTCCCGATAATTATCTTCAATGAAGTCGAAAACTGATTGTAATTGAGGAACAGATGGAAAAATGGACTCAGAATTAATCGATGAAGCTAACGTTCGGCTCAGTTGATGAGAGTTAGTTGCATACCACCGCCTCAATAAAGCTTGCTTTTCAAATCGGACAGCGATCGCTCTGAGCAAATCCTCTATACTAGAAGGCTTAGTAAGATAATCATCTGCTCCCAACTCCATACCTTTGCGAAGATCTGCTTGAGTATTACTACCAGTCAAAAAAATGAAAGGAATAATTCCTGTGTCAGGATCTTGACGGAGTGTAGTCAAAACACTGTAACCATCCATATCTGGCATTTGAATATCGCAAATCACCAAGTCAGGTAAATGCTCTTGTGCTTGCTCGATACCAGTTAGGCCATTTTCAGCACCTATAGTATCAAAACCTTGAGCCTCAAGAACCTCTAAGAAGACATTGCGGGTGACAGCATCATCTTCAATTACAAGAATTTTTTTCGACGATTCGTGTATCATTTTTCCATCAATAGGATTTTTGTGGCAGGAAATGACAATCAAACTTTGTGCCGAGCGTTTTCTAAAAACCTATGAGTGTTGATTGGAATATAGTTATTAATTAATAACTCATAAAACTGCATCAGGAAACCAGTAAATCTCAACTGAACTTCTGGCTGTAGCACCAATGGAAAGTTAGATTAAACTCACCTTTAGCCGCCAGAATTTATATACCCAGTTACTCAGTCAAACAAGTCGGCACTATACCCATTAATGAGTTGCTAATCACAGCTTACCAAAACTCTAATGTCGCATTCCTTAGTCAGAAATAAAATCCATTAGAAAGAATCAGAGATTCATTATGATTTTAAATTAGATTTTAACAATAAAGTGTGATTCTTTTTATAATGGTAATGTAAAGATATTTTTGGTGTAATTATTAAGTATAAATAAACATTATATGTCATACATAGTTTTTCAGTCCTAATTCAAAATTAGGCTATCAATTCTTACATATCAATGTAGAGATATAGAATTTTGCTTAATACAACTATTTACTTGTAATTACAAATTTCAAATAATTAAAATAATAATCAATCTAATACCTTACATAGAATTACAGCATTAGACAACCTACTTATTGTACATTTTTGACTACATCTAACAACAAAATCCAAAATAATATCTAGTGGTCAGTTTTTTGACTACACAATAACATCAATTATTGTAGATTCTATATTTAGATAGATTCGCGTTAATACACACAGATTAAATCAGTAAAACTTTTGTCATTAATTTAATTTTTCTTGATTTGTTTATTCAGGGATTAAACTATATAACAATAAACACTGTCATCTGTCACAAGATATACATTTTTTGTATTCACTATGTGTGTTGATTCTAAAAATCTTCCAAAAGAAATAGATAAAATTAAGTAAGCTTGTGTTCTTTAATACTATTCGTTGTAATCGAAGGGTACTTGTACCTCCTAAAAGGTCTAATTGGAAAATAGAGAAGTCTTATAAAGCATGTAGTGTTAGGAGATAAAACTTGATAAAGTGCAAATTAGTTTATCCTCGGTAAAATAAATCAAATTTAAAAAGCGAAAAAATAGACATGTCTATCAAAAAATTGTTCATATACTACTTTACCGAACATTGAGTAAGCTTAATGAAGAAGCTGCTTCTGCAATACGGTTCATCTGTAAGAGCGGGTTAAACTAGATATTTATTCTGTCGGTTATACCCGCCCCTACTTTAATATAAGTTTGCAATAATCCCTTGATTTATCTAATTTTATTTAAATATTGTCTTGTTCTGTCCTGGACTTCACGTATGGACAATGGTATTAACAAAATTTTCACTGAAAATGTAATTCATAAAAATCGACATCAAACACTTGTAATGACAAATTAATTATGAACCAATCCATATAAATAATTCTGGTGATTCTTCAAAGTGTATTAGTGATTTACATCAAAAAATAAGTTGTTTGGTGAGAGAGTTAAAAAAATAGCTGAGGTTTCCAAATCTTTGTATAAAAAATTTACTAACTTAAATGCAGAAAAAATAGGAACGTCTCTGCCGAGTAAAGGCCAATTGTCATTTACCAAAAAAAAGAGTGTATGTTTATGACTCAAAACATTACTGGTTATCAAACACAAATGGGTAAGAAAATTAATAATGAACAAATTGAACAAATACTCAAAGCAATTATTGCAGGCAAATATTCCTGGGCATGTGTTTTAATACTGCGTTTTGCTGGTTACAATCCCATAGATTATATACCCTACCGCACCTACATTAGACTGCTAAAAAATAACTGCTTAATTGAAAATTCAAAACTTAATCAAAATGACAGTGACTCTGTAGAAGGTTTGAATCTTAAATCAACCTGGCTTCAACTGTGAAAATTAAAAAAATATCCAATCGTAATTGTTGTCAATGAATATCAACAATTGAGTCTATTTCAAAGCAGTTTTTTATAAATTTTCCAGAAGAAAGGATGAATACTGAAATTTTTACACTTTCGGCTGTTCAAAGTTTCCTTTCATTAAAGGCGTTTTCACACACGCTTATCGAAAAGAAAACTTGTAGGGGTAGCCTTACATTTTAGAATTCATACTTTTTGGTCATCATTAAATAATATGACTTACCCAGTTACTACCCCTAATGCTCATCTAGTGCAACCTACTCTCAAAGAGATTGTATGGCAGAAAAAGTATGAAGTCGCACAAATTCAGCAAGACATGTCTTTGGCTTCATTGCAACGTCAGTTAACAGCTGCACCCACAGTGCGAGATTTCCTCACTGCTTTACAACAAAGTCATTACCGACCTTGCATCATTGCAGAGGTGAAGAAAGCATCTCTCATTCATGGAGCAATTAAACCAGATTTTGATCCAGTGGCGATCGCCAAAGCTTATGAGCGTGGTGGCGCAACTTGTATCTCTGTAGTCACCGATCACAAGTTCTTTCATGGCAGCTTTGAGAGTTTACGCACCATTAGGCATCGAGTAGCGCTACCTCTACTGTGCAAAGATTTTATTTTAGATCCGTGCCAAATTTATTTAGCACGAGCAGCAGGCGCAGATGCTGTGGTGCTGATTGCAGCGATTCTATCAGATCGGCAACTGCAAAATTTTTTGCGGGTGATTCACTACTTAGGGATGAATGCTTTGGTAGAAGTCCATACCTTGGCAGAACTCGATCGGGTGCTAAAGCTTGATGATGTACGTTTAATAGGAATCAACAATCAAAGCCTAGAAGATTTTAGCGTTGATATCAGCACAACTGGGCAATTGCTGGCAGCCAGGCGATCGCAGATCGAAACCTTAGGCATTAATATCGTCAGTGAGTCTGGTTTGTATACACCTGCTGACTTATCCTTTGTTGCAGAAGCTGGTACACATGCTGTTCTACTCGGAGACACCTTAGTTAAACATGACGATGTACAGCAGGCTGTGCGTAATCTGCTCCAACTTAATCTTTCCACCCACAACAACCTCCTTAAGAAGGCAATGAAGGAAAGATAGTTTTGGAAGTTATTGGAGAATCTCGTCTCTGTTTTGCTTGAGTCATGGAGATAGAAGCACCACTGCTCAAGCGTTTTACCCAATTCAAAAAAAAATTCTCTTTCCCCCTTGACAATCCCTAAGAGAATAGTTAATCTAGTTAAGTCTGGAGGCGAGAGAAAAACGCCAACAACAACTGAACCGTAAAAACACAATACTTTGAAAGCTTAAGAAATAACCAATCCTCGTCAAGAGAATCTGGATTTGGGATTTCCCAAGTTAAAGATAATCAAAAATTATAACTAGGATTCCGAAAATAAGATTTTTGGAAAACCAAACTCGAAACAAACCAAAACGGAGAGTTTGATCCTGGCTCAGGATGAACGCTGGCGGTATGCTTAACACATGCAAGTCGAACGGAATCTTCGGATTTAGTGGCGGACGGGTGAGTAACGCGTGAGAATCTAGC
>JAESFX010000141.1_pt1 | contig 73577 bp, 64 predicted proteins | sample 9269501 | NCBI WGS metagenome assembly JAESFX01 (sample SAMN14515570, study PRJNA621655) | algae metagenome | isolation source: Desmonostoc geniculatum HA4340-LM1 and co-occurring heterotrophs from cave... | place: USA: Maniniholo cave, Kauai, Hawaii | collected 2009-07-28
TCCCCCGCCCCTCCCCACTAGGGGGAGGGGAGGAGCCAGGTCCTGCCGACACAGCGCCATCATCGCCTCAATCCATAATCAGCCGCATCCCTAACCCGCTGGTGGAAGGCGAGCTTGCGGTCGTATTCCATCGGATCGAGCGGCTTGACCAGCGCGCCCGGCGGCACGTTGAGCCAGTCGACCAGCCGCGTCAGCAGGAAGCGCAGGGCCGCGCCCCGGCACAGGACCGGGAGCGCCGCGACTTCGGCATCGTCAAGCCGGCGCACGCTCTCGTAGCCCGCAAGCAACGCCTGGCCCTTGGTCAGGTTGAACGAGGCGTCGGCCTCGAAGCACCAGGCGTTGAGGCAGATGGCGAGATCGTAGGCAAGCGCGTCGGTGCAGGCGAAATAGAAGTCGATCAGGCCCGAAAGCCGGTTCTGGATGAAGAAGACGTTGTTGGGAAAGAGATCGGCGTGGATGATTCCGCGCGGCAGGCCGGCGGGCCAATGCGCCTCGTGCCCGGCGATCTCGGACAGCACCCGGCGCGCGAGCCCCGGCGAGACCGCGTCGGCCTGCGCGCCCGCCTGCTCGGCCAGCGGACGCCAGCCCGGCACCGACAGATCGTTGACACGCTCCATCGCGAAATCGGAGCCGGCCTCGTGCAGCAGCGCCAGGCCGCGCCCGAGTTCGGCGCAGTGCATGGCGTTGGGACGGCGGACGGAGAGCCCGTCGAGGAAGGTGACGATCGCGGCGGGGCGGCCCGCGAGTCGCCCCACGGCCTGCCCGTCCGCCGCCTTGAGCGGCTGCGGGCAGGTCAGCCCGCGCCGCGCCAGATGCTCCATCAGCGAGATGAAGAAGGGCAGATCGGCTGCGTCCGTGCGCTCCTCATAGAGCGTCAGGATGTAGAAGCCGGCGGTGGTGTGGACGAGAAAGTTCGAGTTCGAGACGCCCTCGGCGATGCCCTTGGCCGAGAGCAGATCGCCGATGCCGTAGCGCGCGACGAACACCGCCATCTCGTCATCAGGCACTTCGGTGTAGACGGCCAAGGGTCCTCACTCGGCCGCGGTCGGGGCCGGCTCGCGCAACTCGCGCGGCAGCGGGAAGAAGACGCTCTCATCGGCAGTCGAGACCGTCTCGACGCGAACGTCGTAGCGCTGCGCGAAGGCGTCGATGATCTCCTCGACAAGCACTTCGGGCGCGCTCGCGCCGGCGGTCAGCCCCAGCCGGCGGATATTGCCGAAGACCGACCAGTCGATCTCGTCGGTACGCAGGACGAGGCGCGCGGCCGGGCAGCCGGCGCGCTCGGCGACCTCGCGCAGGCGTTGCGAGTTCGAGGAGTTCGGGGAACCGACGACGATCAGCCCGTCGACGCGGGGCGCGACATGCTTCACCGCCTCCTGGCGGTTTGTCGTGGCGTAGCAGATGTCTTCCTTGTGCGGCGCGATCAGCTCCGGGAAACGGGCTTTGAGCGCCTCGACGATCTCGCGGGTGTCGTCGACAGAGAGCGTGGTCTGGGTGACGAAGGCGAGCGGGCCGGCGGGCGGCTCAAGCCGCGCGACATCGTCCAGCGTCTCGATCAGCGTGATCGCGCCTTGCGGCAACTGCCCCATGGTGCCGATCACCTCCGGATGTCCGGCATGGCCGACGAGCAGGATATGGCGGCCGCGCTTGTGATGGACCTCGGCCTCGCGATGCACCTTGGTCACCAGCGGACAGGTCGCGTCGATGGCGAAGAGATTGCGCTGGCTCGCCTCGGCGGGGACCGATTTCGCCACGCCATGCGCGGAGAAGATCACCGGCCGGCGGGCGTCGGGCACCTGCGACAGCTCCGAGACAAAGACTGCGCCCTTCCGCTTCAGCGATTCGACGACGTATTTGTTGTGCACGATCTCGTGGCGGACATAGACCGGCGCGCCATGCAGCCTCAGCGCCTTCTCGACCGCGTCGATGGCGCGCACGACGCCGGCGCAAAAACCGCGCGGCGCGCAGAGCAGGATGTCGAGCGGCGGTTTCACGCGCGGAAGGGCTCCGGGTTGGCGTCCGTCTTCTTTCGGCGTGAGGTGGTTGATGTCAAGGAACCCTCGTCCCGCCTGGCGGGGGCTCGCCCTGCGTCGCGCATCTGAAATGGGCCTCGCAGGATGACGCGGCGCAACCTAGATTGGCTTCGTCGGCCGCTGAGCCGGCCGTTCGATCCGACGAGCCCGCCATGGCAGACGCCTCCCATACCAGCTATCTGCCGCCGATCCTGACCTTCTGCGCGGCCGCGGTCGTCGCCGTGCCGCTGTTCAGGCGGCTCGGCCAGTCGGCGGTGCTGGGTTATCTCGCCGCCGGAATCGTGATCGGCCCTTCCGTGCTGGCGCTGATCAAGGATCCGGACACGATCCGCGGCACGGCCGAGATCGGCGTCGTGCTGCTGCTCTTCCTCGTCGGGCTCGAATTGCAGCCGGCGCGGCTCTATTCGATGCGGAAGGACATTCTCGGCGCGGGCCTCTCGCAGATGGCGTTGAGCGCGTTCGCGATCGGCGCGGTCGGCTGGTTCTTCGGGCTTTCGGTCGGCGGGGCGGTCGCGGTCGGGCTGGCGCTGGCCTTGTCGGCGACCTCGATCGCGCTGCAAGTGCTGGAGGAGCGCGGCGACGGCCATGAGAATTACGGCCGGCGCACCTTCTCGATCCTGCTGTTCCAGGACATCTCGATCGCGCCCGCGCTCGCCATCCTGCCGCTGCTGGCGACGACCGGCGCGTCGAATGGCGGGGCGGGCGCGGCCATGGCGGGGCTCGGATTGGCCTTCCTGGCGGTCGCGGCGATCGTGCTGGCCGGACGATATGTGCTGAACCCGTTCTTCCACATCCTCGCGAAATCCGGCGCGAAGGAGGTGATGACGGCGGCCGCGCTGCTGATCGTGCTCGGCGCGGCGCTCCTCATGGAGCATGTCGGCCTGTCGATGGCGATGGGCGCCTTCCTCGCCGGCGTGCTGCTGGCCGATTCGCATTTCCGGCACGAACTCGAAGCCGATATCGAGCCGTTTCGCGGCGTGCTGCTCGGCCTGTTCTTCATGGCGGTCGGCATGTCGCTCGACCTGCGCCTGGTTCTCGACAACTGGCTGCTGCTGGCGCTGGCGGCCCCCCTGCTGGTTCTGTTCAAGATCGCGGTCGCGGCCTCGATCCTGCGCGCCTCCTGCTCCTCGACGACGGAGGCTATCCGGGCCGGAGCGCTGCTCTCGCCGGCCGGCGAATTCGCCTTCGTGCTGCTGCCGCTGGGCGTCGCGCTCGGGCTTCTGAACCCGCAGCAGGGCGCGATCGCGACCGCGCTCGCCGCGCTCTCCATGCTGATCGGCCCCGTGCTCGCCAAGCTGATCGACGGCTGGCTGCTGGGGCGGGCCGTGACGGAGACGATGGAGGAGGATTTCGACGGCGCGGGCGCGGCTTCCGTGATCGTCGTCGGCTTCGGCCGCTTCGGGCAGATCGTGACGCAGGCGCTGCTGCTCCAGCATGTCGATGTGACGGTGATCGATTCCGATGTCGAGCGCATCCGCTCGGCGGCGAATTTCGGCTTCAAGATCTATTACGGCGACGGCACCCGTCTCGACGTGCTGCGCGCGGCGGGCGCCGGCAAGGCGGGGGTGATCTGCATCTGCGTCGACGACAGGGACGCTGCGCTGCGTATCGTCGAGATGGCCAAGGCCGAGTTCCCGCAGGCGCGGCTCCATGCGCGCGCCTATGACCGCATCCACGCCATCGACCTGATGAAGGCGAATGTCGACTACCAGATGCGCGAGACGTTCGAATCGGCGCTGGAATTCGGCCGCGTCACGCTGGAGGGCCTCGGCCTGAACTACGAGGAAGCCAGCCTGGTCATCGACAGCGTGCGCGACCGCGACGCCCAGCGCATGGAAATCCAGTATCATGAGGGCATCGCCGCGGCGCTCAACAAGGTGCCGCGCGTCACGCCCGAGCCGCTGGTCAAGCCGAAGGGCAAGTCGAAGGCGCTGACCGAGGAAACCCGCGAGGTCATCGAGGATGGCGGGGCGGAGGTCGCCGTCGGCGGCGTCGGCGAGCCCGAAAGATGAGCCAGGCAGTCGGCCGCCAGGAGGCGGTCTTCGTCACCGGCTCGCTGATGCGGCACGTCACGGTGATGACGGCGACGGCCTCGGTCGGGCTGATGGCGATCTTCGTCGTCGACCTGCTCTCGCTGCTCTACGTCTCCTGGCTCGGCCGGCCGGAGGCGACGGCGGGCGTCGGCTTCGCCACGATCGTCCTCTACCTGATGATCTCGATCAATCTCGGCTTCATGATCGCGGTCTCGGCGCTGACCGCGCGCGCGCTCGGGGCCGGCGACAGGGCGGCCGCCAGGCGTATCGCCGGCTCCGCCATCGCGCTGACGGCGGTCGCGGCGCTGGCGCTGTCGGCGCTCGCGCTGCCGTTCCTGCCGGCGCTGCTGCGCCTGCTCGGCGCGCGGGGCGAGACGCATGCGGTCGCGCTGTCCTTCCTCTGGATCGTGCTGCCCTCGAACATCGTCATGGCCGTCGGCATGGCCTTTTCGGGCGTGCTGCGCGCCGTTGGCGATGCGCGCCGCGCCATGTTCGTGACGCTCGGCGGCGGGCTGGCGACGGCCGTCCTCGATCCGCTCTTCATCTTCGGGCTCGGGCTGGGGCCCGACGGCGCGGCGGTGGCGATCGTGCTGGCGCGCATCCTCATTCTCGCCATCGGCTTCCATGGCGCGGTGACGGTCCACGACATCGTCGCGCGGCCGACCATCGCCGGGCTTTCTCAGGACACCGGCCGCATGGCCGCCATCGCGGGGCCGGCGATCCTGACCAATCTCTCCAACCCGATCGCCAACGCCGTCTTCGCCGGCGTGATCGCGCGCTATGGCGACGCGGCGATGGCGGCGATGGCGATCATCGACCGCCTGGTTCCGGTGGCCTTCGGCGTGCTCTTCGCGCTGTCGGGCGCGGTCGGTCCGATCCTCGGCCAGAACTGGGGCGCGGGCCGGTTCGACCGGATGCGCCGGGGACTGACAGATTCGGCGATCTTCGCGGTGGCCTGCGTGCTGATCTCCTGGCTGGCGCTGGTGCTGCTGCGCCAGCCGATCGCGGCCGCGTTCGGCGCGACCGGTCTGACGGCGGAACTCGTGCTGTTCTTCTGCCTGATCGCCGGCCCGATGTGGGTCTTCGTCGGGCTTCTCTTCGTCGCCAACGCCGCCTTCAACAATCTCGGCATGCCGCTGCTCTCGACGGTCTTCAGTTGGGGCCGGGCGACGCTGGGCACCATGCCCCTCGCCTTCCTGGGCGCGCATCTCGGCGGGCCGAAGGGCGCGCTGATCGGCTCGGCGCTGGGCGCGGTGGTGTTTGGCGTCGTCGCGCTCGCCTTCGCCTATCGCGGCATTGCCCGGCTTGAGCGGGACGCGCTGGCGGCGGGCCCGCTTGCCTCGATGCCGGGCGCTGCTATCGTCCCCGAACATGCGGCGGCAGACCGCTGACAGACATTGGCGCGAATTCTCTTCGCCTGGCCGTTGCAGCCGGGCGGAAAGCGCGCCCGGAGGCGCGCCATGACCAATCTCTACGAGATGATGATGCAGGCCCAGAATGGCCAGGCGATGCAGAATCTCAGCCGGGCCTACGGGCTCTCGCAGCAGCAGACGCAGAGCGCGATCGAGGCCCTGCTTCCGGCCTTCTCGATGGGGCTGCAGCGCCAGACGCAGGATCCCTACTCATTTGGCAGTCTCGCCCGGATGATGACCGCCTCCCCCTACGGGCGGATGTACGACGCCGATGGCGACGGCATTCCCGACAACGCCCAGATGGCCGGCAACACCGTGCTGAGCCAGCTCTTCGGCTCGAAGGAGGTCAGCCAGGCGGTTGCGGCGCAAGCGGCCGCGACCAGCGGCGTCAGCCAGGCGATCCTGAAGCAGATGCTGCCGATCATCGCCTCGATGGTGATGGGCGGGCTGTTCAAGACCGCCGGCAACAGCGGCATGGGCGGCGTGCTCGGGCAGTTCGCCGAGATGATGAGAGGCCAGATGCCGGGCATGCAGCCGGCCCCGCCACCCCAAGCCCAGGCGCCGACGAACCCGCTGGAGGCGATCTTCGGCCAGATGTTTGGCAACGGCCAGATTCCGGGCCGGGGCGAGACTCAGGGCGGCGGCCCTTTCGGCGGCGGGCAGATGCCGGGCGGGCAGACCGGCATGGACCAGATGGGCGGCGGCATGCTCGGCCAGATCCTGACCGGCATGTTCGGCGGCGGGCAGCAGCCCGCGCCGGAGCCGCCGCCTGCGCGGGACCGGCGCGAGCCAGAGCCGCGGGACGACCCGCCGCCCTCGACCGAAACCGGGCCGGGCTCGATCGGACTCGACGCGCTCAACCGCATGTTCGAGACCGGCCGGCAGGTGCAGGACAGCCACCAGAACGCGATGAAGGACATCTTCGACAGCATGTTTGGCGGCGGCCTGCGCCGCTGAGCCGAAAGGGCGGAAGCGCGCGCCTCCGCCCCGCCCGCAATGCGACCGCCGGCCGTCAGACCTGGCGGCGCTGCGGCCAGGCGACGGTCTCGGCGGAGCCCCGGGCCATCGCGGCGGCGAGGCCCTGCAACTGCACGACGTTGTCGCGGGTGCGGAAGCTCGCCACGAGTTCGTTCAGGCGCCCGATCTGACCGGATAGCGATGTCGCCGACGCCGCGCTTTCTTCAGCCAGCGCGGCGTTCTGCTGGGTCATCTCATCCATATGCGCGACGGTCTGGCTCATTTCATCGATGCCGTTGGCCTGCTCGGCGGCGGCGGCCGAAATGTCCGAGACCGTGGACGAGACCTTGCGGGAGGCCTCGACGATCCGCTCCAGGACCTCGCCGGCCGAACGCACCAGCCCGACGCCCTGGGCAACCTCGTTTCCGGATTCCGTGATCAGCGCCGTGATGTCCTTGGCCGCCTCGCCGGAGCGTTGCGCCAGCGTCCGCACCTCGGACGCCACCACCGCGAAACCCTTGCCGGCGTCGCCGGCGCGGGCCGCTTCCACCGCCGCGTTCAGCGCCAGCAGGTTGGTCTGGAAAGCGATCTCGTCGATCACCGAGGTGATGTCGGAAATCTTGCGCGAGGCCTGCTCGATGCGCGCCATCGCCTCGACCGCGTCGCCGACGATCGCGCCGCCCTTGCGCGCCACCTCCATCGCTTCGTCGGCGAGAGCGACCGCCTGCCGCGAGGCGTTGGCCGAGGCCTTCACCGAGGCTGCGAGCTGTTCGGTCGTGGCCGCCGTCTCCTCCAGCGAGGAGGCTTGCTCCTCGGTGCGCTTCGAGAGGTCGTCGGCGCCCGTGTTGATCTCGCGCGCGGCGTTGCCGACATCGCCGGACGTCGCCTGGATGGTGCTGACGGTCGCCGAGAGCTTTGCGACAGCGGCGTTGAAATCGTCGCGCAGCTTCTCGTAATCCGCCGCGACCGCGGCGTCGATGCGGTAGGTCAGATCGCCCTTCGAGAGCAGGTCGAGCCCGTTGCCGAGCAGGCTCATGACCTCGCCTTGCTCGGCGGCGAGGCGCTCCTGCTCCTGGGCGCGGTGAGCGCGCTCTTCCTCGATCCGGCGGGCCTGCGCCTCCGTCGCCGCGCGGCCCTGCTCGGTCTCCGCCTCCAGCCGCTGCACGGCGAGCCCGTTTTCCTTGAAGACCTGCACGGCGCGCGCCATGGCGCCGATCTCGTCCTTGCGGGTCTGGCCCTCGATCTCGACGGCGTAGTTGCGCGAGGCCAGATCGCCCATGCGGGACTTGAGGCGCGACAGCGGGCCGGTGACCTGCGCGGCGAGGAGCCAGAGCCCGAAGCCGACGCCGACGAGCAGGCCGAGAGCGGCGCCGACGACCGAGACGGTGATCGCCTGGACCGCCTCGGCGTCGAGCCGGACCGTGTCGGCCTCGGTCTTGGTCTTGATTTCGTCGTTGAGCCGCGCCGCGGCCGCTATCGACGCCGTCATCGCCTTGTCGAGCTGCGAGAGGATGGAGAGAGCCTCGACGGATTCATCCTTGGCGGCATGTGCGATCGCCCGATCGATCTGCGGCTTCAGGGCGATGAGTTGCAGCGAGAACTCGTCATAGCGCGCCGCTTGCGATGGGAAGCTCGCCTTGGCCATCTGCAGCATGTTCAACGCATTGTCGTAGGAGCGAATCGCCTGCGCGCCGCTGGCCTCGCGCTCCTTCATGTAATGGGGGTGTGCGAGCGCCTTGTAGATGTCGCCGAGGATGTCGGTCATCGCCCGCGTCGCCCTCGCGCTGCTGAGGATCGCGGTCGTGCGTTCGCTGACGAAACTCGAATAGGTCTCCTCGATCGTCTTGAACCGCAGGCCGCCGTAGACGGTGGCGCCGAGCCCGATCACGCCGATGAGGACCATCGGGATCGTCATTTTGAGGCCGACGCGCATATCCTGAAATTTCATAAGTGTCCTCCTTGGCCACAATACTGTGGCGGCGCTGAATACAACCCCCGCGCGATTCGTGACAAAGTTTGGTTAATTGAATATTGACGACAGTCATTACCCGATCCGCGCCTAACAGCGCCCTGGCAATACAGATAAACGACACGTTCCAGACGGAACTATTTTGATGATCGCCGGCAATTTTCACCGACGCTCAGGCAGAAATCCTGCTCGGTCGAGACAATCTATAACATTTTCGTGAGGCGAAGGCCGCGTTGATACGCATGGCTTTCCGGCATTCGGGGATTCGGGCCGGCATCGTCTCCGCGACCATCGAAACAAAAAAGGGCGGAGGCGCGAAGCCTCCGCCCGCAGGAACGCGCAGCCCCAAGGGGTCAGGCGCTGCACGCAACCGGATTGGCAGCCACCGCCTTGGCGCGCGGCGCGGCCACGGACTTCAGACCGGCCTGTCGGAGGCCTTCCTCGCGGCGCGCCGAGGCGACGCAGGAGCGCGACGTCTGACGGGCGGCGAGGATGCTCGACGGATCGCTCAGCCAGGAACTCGCCAGCGCGCCTTCGACGTCGGAGCGCACGAGGCCGATATCCTTGAGCCCACGCTCGTCGAGTTCGCTCAGGCGCATCACCGCGCGGCGGTGCATGAGGGCTTTCACGAGCGACGTCACGCGGTTGGTCACTTGCGCGGCGCCACGGGTGGCGAGGCGCGTTAGACCGGCGGGAGCGGACGAGAGCGACTTCGTGGCAAAGGTCATGATCAGCATGACAGCCTCCTGATGGTAGCGGCTTTCAGCATCTCCTCCAATCGCGACAGACGGCGGCAGGAGACTGAGAGTGACCCAAGGATAGGATTGCGCTGGTCATAAGCCAAACGAATGCTTATGATGCTTCACCGCACGGATATTGATGAACCGAACCGGGGACCGCCATGGCGCATGTGCTCGACGCCGACCAGCTCAAGACCTTCGTCGCCATCGCCGACACCGGCTCCTTCACCCGCGCCGCCGAGATCGTCTTCAAGACGCAATCGGCGGTGTCGATGCAGATGAAGCGGCTGGAGGAGCGCGTCGGCCGGCCGCTCTTCGGCCGCGACGGCCGCCACGCCAAGCTGACCGAGGATGGCGAGCGGCTGCTCGACTATGCCCGCCGAATCGTGCGGCTGAACCTCGAATGCGTCGCGAGCTTCGCCGACGCCGACCTCAAGGGCCGGATCAGGCTCGGCGTGCCCGACGACTACGCCGACCGCTATCTGCCCGAGATCCTGGCGCGGTTCGCCCGCTCCAATCCGCGCGCCGAGGTCACGGTCGTCTGCGAGCCGACGCCGATGCTGGCCGAGCGCATCGCCACCGGCGACATCGACCTCGCCATCATCACCCATGTCGAAAGCCGCGGCCAGGGCGAGATCATCCGGATCGAGCCTTTGCTCTGGGTCACTTCGGCGCGCCATGGCGTGCATGAGGAGGACCCGCTGCCTCTGGCGCTGGGCCGGCCGACCTGCAACTGGCGGCAGGCCGCCGTCGAGGCGCTGGAGAAGAAGGGCCGGCGCTTCCGCGTGCTCTATGCGAGCTGGAACTCGACGGCGGTGGGCGCGGCGGTGGTGGCGGGGCTGGCGGTCTCGGTGCTGCCGGAGAGCGCGGTGAGGCCCGGAATGCGGATACTGGGGCCGTCCGAGGGCTACGCCACCCTGCCCTCCTGCAAGATCGGGCTTCTGCGAACGCGCTTCGATCCGTCTGTGCTCTCGAACGCGCTGGCCGAGCACATCATCCAGAGTCTCGACAATCTGGCGAGTTTCAAGACGGCGGCGGAGTGAGCCCGCGACGGGCGGGGCGCGCCGCGCCAGCCCTATCAGGGACCGACGATGGCGACGGCGACGGCCTGCAGGAAACCGTCGAGCGTCGTACCGATCTGCGTGGCCCAGGTGATGACGCCGATCGAGACCAGGCTGCCGATGAGGCCATATTCGATCGCGGTTGCGCCGCGTTCGTCGCGGCGGCAGCGATTGATGAGGGTCGCGAGCCTGTCCATGCTGGCGAGTTAACCGGCAATCCTTGGACAAAGCGTTAATATGACTGGCGAAATCCGCGCGGCCTCGACGATTCTCCGCAACGGCGCGACTTGATCCGGCTCATGCGCCCTCGCCAGCTCAAATCCGTTCCTGCGCGAAGACGGGGGCGATCTCGCCCTGCCAGTCGCGCGTGAAGCGATCGGCGAGGTTCCGCGCCAGCGTGCGGCCGGATTCGGCGATGCCCATCACCGGATCGAGATAGCCGGTCTCGTCGCGGCCGGCTTCGTCCAGCCGGGCGCGGCGCGCCAGGCCTGCGCGCGACAGCGCCAGCATCTCGCCGGCCAGCGCGCGCAAAGGCCGGCCCGCGATCGCCGCGTCGAGGCCCTGCCGGGGGACGGCGTCGCGCAGGGCCTGGCGGTCCGACCCGGTCCATGGCGCGACGATGTCCCAGGCGGCGTCGAGCGCCGCCTGATCGTAGAGCAGCCCGACCCAGAAGGCCGGCAGCGCGTTCAGCATCCCCTCCGGCCCGGCGTCGGCGCCGCGCATCTCGAGAAAGCGCTTCAGCCTGACCTCGGGGAAGAGCGTGCCGAGATGGTTCGCCCAATCCGACATGGTGGCGTGCTCGCCCGGCAGTTGCGGCAGCTTTCCTGCGAGCAGATCGCGGAAGGAGGAGCCCGCGACGTCATGATAGGTCGCGCCGCGCTTGACGAAATACATCGGCACGTCGAGCGCCCAGTCGACATAGGCCTCGTAGGACATCGCCTCGTCGAAGGCGAAGGCGAGCATGCCGGAGCGGGCCTTGTCGGTGTCGCGCCAGATCTCGGAGCGCATCGACTGCATGCCGTTGAGCGCGCCTTCGGTGAAGGGGGAGGATGCGAAGAGCGCGGTGGCCAGCGGCTGCAGGGCGAGAGAGACCCTCAGCTTCTTCACCATGTCGGCCTCGCTCGAAAAATCGAGGTTCACCTGCACCGTGCAGGTGCGGAACATCATGTCGAGGCCGCGCGCGCCGACTTTAGGCATATAGTTGGCCATGATGCCGTAGCGGCTCTTGGGCATCATCGGCGTCTGGGCCCGCGTCCAGAGCGGCGAATGGCCGAGCGAGACGAAGCCGATGCCGTGCGCCTGCGCCACCGCATTGGCCTCGATGAGATGGGCCGAGAGTTCGGCCGCCGTCTCGTGCAGGGTCGCCACCGGCGCGCCGGAGAGCTCGAACTGGCCGCCGGGCTCCAGCGAGATCGCGCCGCCGCCGTCGGGGCCGGCGAGCCCGATGACGCGGCCGGCGTCGACGATCGGCTCCCAGCCGAGCCGTTCCTGCATGCCTTCCAGCAGATGACGGATGCCGCCGCGCCCGCCCGCGCCCTCATAGGGAACCGGCGAGAGATCGTGCAGGTAGAACGGGAATTTCTCGTGCTCGGTGCCGAGCCGGAAGGCCGAGGCCGGCTTCTCGCCGGCCGCGATCCAGGCGATCAGCTCGCCCTTGCCGGAGACCGGGGTCGAATCGGATACATCGCGAGCCATGGGCGCTCCGGCAGGCTTCTACTTGAGGCCAGGCTTCCGGATGCGCGGGCGCGCAGCCGGATCAGGCTCGGGACGGAGCCAGACATAGGCGACGCGCGAGCGCTCGACAACGACCCGCGATGCGCGCTGGCGGCACTGCGGCAATCGCATCCATGCAAGATCGCGCGAGCGCGCGCCGCATCTCCCGAGCCGTCAGCGCGGCCAGTCGCCGAGCGCAGCCTGCACCAGCGCAAGCGCGGCCACGGCTGCCGTATCGGCGCGCAGGATGCGCGGGCCGAGCGAGAGCCGCAGCGTATGCGGCCGCGCCAGGATACGCTGGCGTTCGGCCTCGTCGAAACCGCCCTCGGGGCCGATCAGCAGCGCCAGCGGGCCGGGCGCGACGCCGGCGAGCGCCGCGAGCGGGCTCGCCTGCTCCGCCGCCTCGTCGCAAAACACCAGCAGGCGCTGCGGATCGAGCCCGGCGAGGCCTGCGTCCAGCCCGCATTCGGGCCTGATCTCCGGCAGGCAGAGAATCCCGCATTGCTCGGCCGCCTCGATCGCGTTGGCGCGCAGCCGGTCGAGATTGAGCCGCGAGACCTGCGTGCGCCGCGTCAGCACCGGCTGGATCACGCCCGCGCCCATCTCGACCGCCTTCTGGGCCATGTAGTCGAGCCGCGCATGCTTCAACGGCGCGAACAAATAATGCAGATCGGGCGCGGAGGGCTGGGGGCGCAGTTGCCGGACCGCGTTCAGGCTCGCCTGCTTGCGCCCTTCCGCGACGAGGCTTGCGAGCCACTCGCCGTCGCGCCCGTTGAAGACGAGCACGGCGTCACCGGTCTTCAGGCGCAGCACGTTGAGCAGGTAGTTCGCCTGCTCGCGCGCCAGCGGCACCGTGATTCCGGCCGCGAGACCGGCCTCGAGATGGAGCCTGTGCTTGGAGAGTTCGGCTGGCGGCATGGCGGCGTTCCGTATCCACAGTTGCGCGTGACCCGCACGCGCATAAGCCGGCGGCAGGAAAACCGCCACATTTCCGTTGCATGCGAGGACAGCCGACAGGGCGCGGGGCCGATTGGGCCAACTGGGCCTCCGGACGGGAGACGCGCGGCGCTTGGCGCGAATTCGGCGAACTGTTATGTACGCCTGCCGATCGGGCGCGGGTACGCCCGTTTCGATCGCCACGGCCTGAAGGGGAGAACGAAGACAATGCGGCGCAGGACAGCCTCTGGCTTCATCGCCATGCTCGGTTTCGCGGTAGCGTCTCTCGACGTCAGCCCTGCCAGCGCTCAGGTCTCCGGCTGCGAGCAGATGCAGAAGCTGCTGCAGGAGCGGCAGGCCATCGTCGGCTCGCTGAACGCGACGCAGAAGGCGAAGAAGAAGCTGAGCCCGCAGCAGGCCTGCAGCACGCTCGGCCGCCTCGTCAACAACGGCTCGGCCACGCTGAAATTCGCCGCCGCCAACATGGACTGGTGTCAGATCCCGCAGACCTTCGTCGACGGCATGAAGGCCGACAACGACAAGGCCGCAGGCATCCGCAACCAGGCCTGCAACGCGGTGAAGCAGCAGGCCGCGCTCCAGCGCCGGGCGCAGCAGCAGGCCCAGCAGCAGGGCGCGAATCCATTCGGCGGCGCCGACGCCATCACCGGCGGGCCTCTGCGGGTTCCCCAGGGCGCGCTCTGATCGCGGCCCGTGTCGGCCGCGCCGGAACGTGACGCGCCCAATACGGACGCCCCCCTTCCCGACGCGCTGAGCGGGCACTGGGTCGATACGCGCGCGCCACGCCGTCTGCGCCCCTATCTCTTGCTGGCGCGAATTGAGCGGCCGATCGGCTGGCAGCTTCTGCTGCTGCCGTGCTGGTGGGCGGCGGGGCTCGCGGCCATCGCCGGCGGCAAAGCCTTTCCCGACATCTGGCACTGCCTGCTGTTCCTCGTCGGCGCGGTGACGATGCGCGCGGCCGGCTCGACCTTCAACGACATCGTCGACCGCAAGCTCGACGCGCAGGTCGCGCGCACGCGGGGCCGGCCCCTGCCCTCTGGACAGGTGACGACGAAGCAGGCTGCGGCGTTCATGGTGGCGCTCTCGCTCGTCGGCCTCGTCGTGCTGCTGCAGTTCAACCGCTTCACGGTCGCGCTCGGCATCGCCTCGCTGGCGATCGTGGCGGTCTATCCCTTCATGAAGCGCATCACCAACATGCCGCAATTCGTGCTGGGGCTCGCCTTCTCATGGGGCGGGCTCGTCGGCTGGAGCGCGGCGTTCGGGCGGCTCGATGCGCCGGCCTACATGATCTACGCCGCCGCGATCGCCTGGACGATCGGCTACGACACGATCTACGCGATGCAGGACATCGAGGATGATGTCGTCGCCGGCATCAAGTCGAGCGCGCGCTATTTCGGACGGTTCGCGCGGGAAGCGGTGGGGCTGTGCTTCGCGCTCGCCGTGCTGCTGGCGGGGCTGGCGATATGGTTTGTGGGCGGGGGAATGTTCGCGTGGCTCGGCCTGGCGGCCTTCGCGGCGCATCTTTGCTGGCAAGTGACCCGGCTCGGCGGCGCGACGCCGCAGGTGGCGCTAAAGCTGTTCCGGTCGAACTGGCGCGCCGGGCTGCTGCTGGCGGCGGGGTTTGTGGCGGATTGTCTGTGGCGGGTTTGGGGGTAAATCGCACCGCAGGCGGAGCCCACTCATTTCCCAAAAAGGAGGTTGCTTAACGCGGTGTCACGACACGACCATACCATTTGGCTATTTCCGGCAACCGTTCTATGTGTTCCGGCCGCACGCTAAACCCGTGAATAACACCGTTGTCATTCCAATAGGCGTAGCACGGGTTAAATTTATCATCAACAGGGCCGCAGCGAGCAAATACATAATCTGAGATTTCAAACGTCATATATCGTGTATTCGATGCAGATCTTGTTTCTTTCCAATAATGAATTCCGCCCGATTTTCGCTCTGCATTGATTTGAGATTCAACCGGTGGGCGATTACTCTCAAGCGGAACCTGCCAAGTCGCTTGGTTTATCGTGCGTCGAAAAATAGCAATCGTTGGCGCAAACATCGGCGCTCGGATTTCCTCGCCGGGCAGCGCTGCCCTCAGGATCGCAACCCATACAGCGGTAGGGAGAATGGCGTGTGTTCCTACGCCGGTCACACTTTCTGGCAGCACAGCGCTGTCGAAACCCTTGGGCCAACGATAATCACGACCTGCGATACGAAATATTTCGTAGTCGAGTTCAAATGCATTAACTTCCGACTTTCTCGGAGTGAGCCACCAAGCTGCTGCAACTAGACACAGAATGACCGTGATAGCCACGATAGCGCGCATGCCGAAAGCCCCACAATCTACATTCGTCCGATCTGATCGCTGCAACGTTCGCTCGAAGCTGAGGAACTGCTCCTCATAGCAGCTTCAGATAATCGCACGATCGACGTCGGCTTCTACCCCAGCCGCGGCTCGCGCTCCCGGCCTCAATCCGTAAACCGCTCCCCCGACACCACCACCGGGCGGTCCCCCAGCTTCCCGGTCTTGCGCCGCGTCAGGAACCTGGGCCTACGGCCGTTCAGGACGGAATAGCGACGCCTGATCCGGATCGGGCCCAGCGCCAGCCGTCCGACCTGCGGGTAGGGTTCCGAGATGACGCCGTCGTCGGTTTCCAGCAGCAGGGCTAAGCCGCTGGTGCGGCCGCAATCGCGCCAGAGGGCGACCGCGTCGTCGCTGTCGGCGACCGCGACCGTAATCGAGCGGCCGTCGCCGGCCGTCAGCGCCAGTTCGAAGCGCTCGTCGGCGTGCTCGTCGCTATTGGTGGCAGTGGTGAGACGCAGCGCGACGCCGCGCCAGCCGGCTCCAGCGCGCAGGATGCGGACCGGCCCGATCCGCTCCACGCGCGGGCTCTCGGCCTGCGCCGGCATCGGATTGCGGGCAACGATGCTGGGGGTTGTCGTGCTGCCGGAGAGATCACGCATGACCTCTCCGGCAGCCGGCGTGACGCTGGCCATCTGATTAACGCCTCTCTTTAATCCCTGCCGCTCCGGAGCCCTCTGTGCGTTGCGGGGCTCTCGTGCTTGCCATGCGAGAGTGGCCGCCTGCCCTTCCCGAGCGCTTAAGGGGCTCGGTTAAAAGACCGTGTTTTCAGGCCTAAACGGCCGTGCATGGCCTGTTTCATGCATGATGCTTGACGGAATCTTTCGGTGCGCGGCGGCTTTTTCGGCTTGTCAGCGCTGCCACCGAGGCGGATACGGAGAGCATCATGAGCACGCCCCCGATGCCGATCGCGTCCGATTTGCTGCCGGCGATCCGCGAAAGCTGCATCGCGGCCGGCGAGATCGCGCTGGCGCTGTTCCGGCCCGGCGAGAAGACCGCCGCCAGGACCTGGTCGAAGGCCGGCGGCTCGCCGGTGACCGAGGCCGATATCGGCGTCGACACGTTTTTGCGGATCCAGCTCTCGGTGCTGCTGCCCGAGGCCGCCTGGCTCTCGGAGGAGACGGTGGACGACGCGCTGCGGCTGTCGCGCCGGTTCGTCTGGGTGGTCGATCCGATCGACGGCACGCGCGCCTATATGGCGGGCTCGCCCGACTGGGCGGTCTGCGTCGCGCTGCTCGACGAGGGCCGGCCGGTCCTCGGCATCGTCCATGCGCCGGCCTGCGGGGCGACCTATACCGCGATCACCGGCGGCGGCGCGCAGCGCAATGGCGAGCCGATCCTCGCCTCGCGACTCACGAGCCTCGCGCAAGCGCGCATCGCCGGCCCCAAGCCGATGCTCGACGCGCTGGCGCGGCTGGAGGCCTTCACGCCCGCCGACAAGATACCCTCGCTGGCGCTGCGATTCGCGCGCATCGCGGACGGCTCGATCGACGCCGGCCTCGTTTCGCCCGACTCGCGGGACTGGGACATCGCGGCCGCCGACCTGATCCTGGTCGAGGCCGGCGGCAGGGTCAGCAACGGGGACGGCAGCGCGGTCGTCTACAACCGCGAGACGCCGATGCACGGCATGCTGGTCGCAAGCGGCGCGGGGCTGTCGGGGCCGCTGCTCGGCGCGATGAAACGCATGCGCGACGGCCAGACCCAGCGGACCTGAGCGGCTCCATTCCGCTGCAAACCCGCATTCGGCACTCGCGCAGCCGAATCCGATGCTCTATTGAGCGCGACGACAGACGATCCGGGAGGGACCCATGGCCGCTGAAACCGAAGCCAAGCAGCTTCTGCATCTCGTCATCGGCGGCGAACTGAGTTCGCTCGACGGGGTGACCTTCAAGGATCTCTCCAAGATCGACATGGTCGGCGTCTATCCGAACTACGCCAGCGCCCATGCCGCCTGGAAGGCCAAGGCGCAGGCCACCGTCGATCAGGCGCAGACGCGCTATTTCGTGGTGCATCTGCACCGCCTGCTCGATCCCGAGACGGGGCACGCCTGAGCCGCTCGGCGGTTCCGGACAGGACGTCATGGGTTTTTCCATCCTCAAGACGCGCGCGGCGCAGGAGACGATCGGCTACCTGCTGGCCGGCTATCTCAAGCTCGTGCGCCGCACCAACCGCATCGTGGTGGAGCCCGCCGACATCTATGAGCAGGTGCGGCCCGGCCTGCCGCTGATCATCGCGATGTGGCACGGCCAGCACATCATGATCCCCTTCGCGCGGCCGGACTGGATGCCGGCCTGCTCGCTGGTCTCGCGCCATGGCGATGGCGGCTTCAACGCCGTGGCGCTGCGGCAGCTCGGCATCGGCGCGATCCGGGGTTCGGGCGCGCTCGGCAAGAAGATCCGCGAGAAGGGCGGGGCGAGCGCGTTTCTCGCCATGCTGCGTCACCTAAAGGCCGGCGACACCATGGTGCTGACCGCCGACATCCCCAAGCGCGCCCGCGTCGCCGGCATCGGCATCATCCAGCTCGCCCGCGCCTCTGGCCGGCCGATCCATCCGATCGCGGTCGTCACCAGCCGGCGGATCGACTTCAGGAGCTGGGACCGCGCCTCGATCGGCCTGCCCTTCGGACGCGGCGCGATCGTCGTCGGCGAGGCGATCACGGTGGCGCGCGACGCAGACGAGGGAGCTTGCGAGGCCGCGCGGCTGGCGCTCCAGGACGGGCTCGACGCCGCGCATGCCCGCGCCTACGCGCTGGTCGGAGACGTCGATCCGGGCGCCGGCCTGCGGCAGGCGCGCCTTGAGGCCGAGGCGGCGGCCGTTTCGGGCCAGGCGGCATGATCGGACAGGGCGCATTGCTGAGCGGCTACCGCATGGCCACCGCGCTGCTGGAGCCGGCGGCGGCCGGCCTGCTGGTCTGGCGGCGGCGGCGCGGCAAGGAAGACCCGACGCGATTCGCCGAGCGGCGCGGCTATCCGGGCGTGCGCCGGCCCGACAAGACGCTGGTCTGGCTGCATGGCGCGAGCGTCGGCGAGACGGTGACATTGCTGCCGCTTGTCGAGACGCTGAAGCGGCGCGGCCTCGCCGTGCTGGTGACCTCGGGCACCGTGACCTCGGCCAAGCTGCTTGCGGCGCGGCTGCCGGCCGGCGTGATCCACCAGTATCTGCCGCTCGACGTGCCGCGCTACATGCGCCGCTTCCTCGACTACTGGCGGCCCGAAATCGGCCTGATCTGCGAATCCGAGATCTGGCCCAATCTGATGATCGAGGCGAAGAAGCGCGCCATGCCGCTCGTGCTCGTCAATGCCCGGATGTCGGCGCGCTCCTTCAGGCGCTGGTACAAGGCCCCGCAGACCTCGCGCTACCTGCTCTCCTGCTTCGAATGCTGCCTTGCCCAGTCGCAGGGCGACGCCGAGCGGCTGGCGCAGCTTGGCGCGCCGCGCGTCAGCGTCGCCGGCAATCTGAAGTTCGACGTGCCGGCCCTGCCCGCCGACGCCGATACGCTGGCGATCCTCGACGGGCTGACCACCGGGCGGCCGGTCTGGATCGCGGCCTCGACGCATCCCGGCGAAGACGAGATGGTGCTCTCGGCGCATCTGGGCATCAAGCCGCATCTGCCGAAGCTCCTGACCATCATCGCGCCGCGCCATCCGCAGCGCGGGCCGGAGATCGAGGAGCTGTGCGAGGCCAACGGCGTCTCCGTGGCGCGCCGCGCCACCGGGCGCGCGCCGGACGCCGACGTGGAGATCTATGTCGCCGATACGGTGGGCGAACTCGGGCTGCTGTTCCGGCTCTCCCAAGTCGCGTTTCTCGGCGGCTCGCTCGTCCCGGTCGGCGGCCACAACCCGATCGAGCCCGCAAAGCTCGGCTGCGCCATCGTGCACGGCCCCCATGTCGAGAATTTCAACGAAATCTTCGCCGCCTTCGACGGCGATGGCGGCTCGCGCGCCGTCGCGGACACGCAGGAACTGGCGGCGACCGCGCATCGCTGGCTGAGCGATCCGGCCAGCGCGAGGGAGGTCGCGCGCGCGGCGGCCGGCACCAGCGCAAGGCTCGGGGGCGCGCTCTCCCGGACGATGCAAGCAATCGAGCCGCTGCTGATGCGCGTCGCGCTCGGCCAGCGCGACGGCGCGGCCTGATGCGCGCGCCGGGCTTCTGGTGGCGACAGAGGCCCGATTGGCTGGCCTGGCTGCTGTGGCCCCTCGGCTGGGTTTATGGGGCGCTTACGTTGCGGCGGATGCGGCGGCCGGGCGTCGGCACAGGCGTTCCGGTGATCTGCGTCGGCAATTTCGTCGCAGGCGGGGCGGGCAAGACACCGACCGCGATCGCATTTGCGAGGATGCTGTCGGCGCGCGGCGAAACGCCCTTCGTGCTGATGCGCGGCTATGGCGGCCGGCTTGCAGGGCCTGTCCTCGTCGATCCGGCGATCCATATGGCGGCGGATGTCGGCGACGAGGCGCTGCTGATGGCGGGCCATGCACTGACCATCGTGGCGCGCGACCGCCCGGCAGGCGCGGCCATGGCGAAGGCGAAAGGCGCGAGCGTCGTCGTGATGGACGACGGCCTGCAGAACCCCTCGCTCGCCAAGACCCTGCGGCTTGCCGTGGTCGATGGCGCGAGCGGCGTCGGCAATGGCCTGTGCCTGCCGGCCGGGCCGTTGCGCGCGCCGCTGGCAGGCCAGTTCGGGGCGACAGACGCGGTGATCGTGATCGGCGATGGCGAGGCGGGATCGGCGGTTGCCGCGCGCGCCGAAAGCGCCGGACTTGCGATCCTGACCGCGCGCCTCGCGCCGGAGCCCGCCGTCGCGGCCGCGCTGGCGGGTCGCTCCGTCCTCGCGGTGTCGGGGATCGGCCGGCCTGAAAAATTCGGCGCGACCTTGCGGCAGCTCGGCGCGAAGGTCGTCGCGGAGCGACATTTCGGCGACCACCATGCCTATACGCAAGCCGAGGTGGCGGCGTTGATCGCGCAGGCGGCCCGGTTCGGCTGCCTCGTCGCGACGACAGAGAAGGACCTGACCAAGCTCGGCCCGCTCTGGCCGGCCGGAGAGCGCGACAGGCTGATCGTTCTGCCGGTGACGCTCGTCTTCGACGATCGGGCCGACATCGGCCGACTGCTGGACCGCTTGCCCGCTCGCTCAGCGCTTGCCGGCGCGGCGCAGCCTTAGCTGCACCGCCTCGGGCGAGACATAGGCCTCCTGCCAGTCGACCGACCAGTAGCGCAGTTCGTCGAGCCTGATCGGCGCGCCGGTGACGGCGCAGCGCACGAAGGCGCCCGGCCGCACGACACGGAACTCGCCATGGCCATAATCGAGGGCGGCCTCGGGGCCCGGCAGCGGGAGACGCTCGCTGATATTCATCTAAATGAATCGAAACCGTTGATCGGGAAGCGGATTATCGGAATAGTCTCGCCCCTGTGATAGCGCCCCTGCCCATGATGTCCAGTCCGATGCGTTTCGCGACACTGCTGACCTGCCTGTGCGGGCTCCTGCTGCCTGCGCTGGCGTGGGCCGGCGGCTATGAGCGCGTCCGCATTCCCGCCGAGGACGGACAACTCGACGCCGTGATCTATCGTCCGGCCGGACCGGGACCGTTTCCGGCCGTCGTCGCCATGCATGGCTGCGGCGGCCTCTGGCGCGTCAGCGGCCAGTTGTCGACCCGGCATTCCGACTGGGGCGAGCGTCTGGCCGCGGAGGGTTTCCTCGTCGTGATGCCCGACAGCTACGGCTCGCGCAAGCTCGGCTCGCAATGCGGCGTCAAGGACCTGACGGTCAGGGCGAGCCGCGAGCGGGTCGCCGATGCCACCGCAACGCGTCACTGGCTGCAACTGCGAGAGGACGTGCTGCCGGCCTCGATTTCGCTGATCGGCTGGTCCGGCGGCGGCTCCGCCATCCTCGCCGCCGCGAGGAAGGACCGCCGGCCCGCCGACGCCGGCCCGGATTTCGTGCGCGCGGTCGCGTTCTATCCGAGCTGCCGCGCGCAATCGGATTCGACCAGCTTCGCCGCGCGGCTGCCGGTCATGATCCTGATGGGCGACGCCGACGACTGGACGCCGCATGCGCCGTGCGACTTCCTCGCCAAGGCGGCGCAGGCGCGCGGCGAGAAGGTCGATCTCGTGCTCTATCCCGGCGCGCTGCACGACTTCGACCATCCGCGCCTCGAGGTGCGGGAGCGCAGCGACATCGCCTATTCCGCGACCGGAACCGGGAAAGCGACCGTCGGCACCAACCCGGCGGCGCGCGAGGACGCGCTGAAGCGGGTGAAGGCGTTCCTGAAGGGGCTCTGAGCGGCGCTCAGAACAGATCGCCCTGCCCCGGCTTCGGCGCGTCGCGGCGGGCCGGACGAGCGGGCCGCGCGGCTATTGTGTCCCCTCCACCCGCGACCACGACCGAAAAGCGCCCATCCGAGACCTGCACGCTCAACGCCTGCCCCGGTTTTGCGCCCGCCACGGTGCGAACCAGTTCGCCGGTCTCGTCGCGCACCAGCGCATAGCCTCGCGCCAGAACCGCTTGCGGGCCAAGCGACGACAGCAGCGACCAGCGCGAGTCGACCAGCGAGCGACGCTGGGCGACGATTTGACCAAAGCCGCGTCGAATGCGTTCCGCCAAGGCCTCCGCCCGCTCCCGCCGTCGCGCAAGGAAATCCGTCAAGGCCCGGCCCGATCGCATCTCAAGGTCGGCGAGCTGCTTTTTGGCGCTGTTGATATTGACCCGCTCAACCCTCAGCCGCGCGTCACGGGATGCGGCGAGGCGCTTGGACAGGCCGTCCAGTTTCGCGACGTAACCAGCCAGCTTCACCGAGGGAGACTGCCGGCCGAGACGTTGCGCGACCACGGCCAACGCCAGCTCATGAGCGCGGGCGTTGCGCGCCAGCGCCGGCGCGAGGCGAGCCGCCGCCAGATCCAGCCGCTGGCGCGGCCCCGACAGCACGGCCTCCGGTCCCGGCAAGGCGCGCGCCAGCGCGCGCAGATCGCTGCGGCGGCGGTCGGAGAGGCGGCGCAGCGCGCCGGCCTGACGGCGCGAAAGGTCGGCGAGCTGCGCCATCAGTTCGGAGCGGACGGGGACGACCTTCTCGGCCGCGCCGGTCGGGGTCGGGGCGCGCAGATCGGCGGCGTGGTCGATCAGCGTCCAGTCGGTCTCGTGGCCGACGGCCGAGACCAGCGGGATCAGCGAGGCGGCGGCGGCGCGGACCACCATCTCCTCATTGAAGCCCATCAGATCCTCGAGCGAGCCGCCGCCGCGCGCCACGATGATGACGTCGGGACGCGGGATGCGCCCGCCTTCGGGCAGCGCGTTGAAGCCCGCGATCGCGGCCGCGACCTCGGCCGCGCTGGTCTCGCCCTGCACGCGCACCGGCCAGACGACGACATGGCGGGGAAAGCGGTCCTCCAGCCGGTGCAGGATGTCGCGGATGACCGCCCCTGTCGGCGAGGTGACGACGCCGATGACGCGCGGCAGATAGGGGATGAGCTGCTTGCGCTCTTCGGCGAAGAGCCCTTCCGCCGCCAGCCGCTTGCGGCGCTCCTCCAGCAGCGCCATCAGCGCGCCGACGCCGGCGGGCTCCAGCGAATCGATGATGATCTGGTAGCTCGATTTGCCGGCGAAGGTGGTGATCTTGCCGGTGGCGATGACCTCCAGCCCGTCCTGCGGACGCGTCTTCAGCCGGCCGAAGACGCCCTTCCAGATCACGGCGTCGATCTTGGAATTGGCGTCCTTCAACGAGAAATAGACATGGCCCGAGGCGACAGGGCCGCGATAGCCCGAGATCTCGCCGCGCACCCGGACGAAGCCGAACGCATCCTCCAGCGTGCGCTTGAGCGCGCCCGACAGGTCGGAGACCGACCATTCGGGTGTGTTTGAGACGGGGGCGTCGCGCGATTCGGCTTCCATGGCGCGACCTTAACCGTGTGGCCGGCCAAGCAGAAGCGTTGCCCCGCGCCAGTCCTGTCGCTATTGCGGCGCGATACTCTCGGGAGACGGCGATGAACATCCTTCTGATCGGCTCCGGCGGCCGCGAGCATGCGCTGGCCTGGGCGATCTCGGCCTCGCCGCTCTGCGACAAGCTCTGGATCGCGCCGGGCAATCCCGGCACGGCGCAATGCGGCGAGAACGTCGTGCTCGACACTGGCGACCATCAGGCGGTGGTCGCCTTCTGCCGGCTCATGACGATCGGCCTCGTCGTGGTCGGGCCCGAGGGGCCGCTCGTCGCCGGCATCGCGGATGATCTGACGGCGGCCGGCATCAAGGTGTTCGGACCGTCGAAGGCAGCAGCCCAACTCGAAGGCTCGAAGGCTTTCACCAAGGAACTCTGCGCCGAGTTCGGTATCCCGACCGCCGGCTTCGGCAGGTTTACGGATGCGGCCGGCGCGAAGGCCTATGTCGCCGCGCAGGGCGCGCCGATCGTGATCAAGGCGGACGGGCTCGCCGCCGGCAAGGGCGTGGTGATGGCGGAAACGCTCGACCAGGCGAACGACGCCATCGAGATGATGTTCTCGGGCGGGCTCGGCGCGGCCGGGGCCGAGGTCGTGATCGAGGAATGGATGATCGGCGAGGAGGCGAGCTTCTTCGCGCTCTGCGATGGGACGCATGCGCTGGCGCTGGCCTCGGCGCAGGACCACAAGCGCGTGGGCGACGGCGACACCGGCCCCAATACCGGCGGCATGGGTGCCTATTCGCCCGCCCCGGTGATGACGCCCGCCATGGAAGAGCGGGTGATGGCGGAGATCGTGCAGCCCACGCTGGCGGGGATGGCGCAACGCGGCGCGCCGTTCAAGGGCGTGCTCTTCGCCGGGCTGATGATCACGGCGCAGGGGCCGAAGCTGATCGAATACAATGTCCGCTTCGGCGACCCCGAATGCGAGGCGCTGATGCCGCGTCTGCGGAGCGACATCGTGCCGGCGCTGATCGCGGCCTGCGATGGCGTGCTCGACCAGATCACGCTGCGCTGGTCGGAGCAGGCGGCGCTGACCGTGGTCCTGGCGGCGAAGGGCTATCCCGGCAAGCCGGAGAGCGGCAGCGTGATCAGGGGCGTCGAGAAGGCGGAAGCCATGGCGGACGTGCTCGTCTTCCATGCCGGCACGAAGCAGAGCGCGCTCGACCTCGTCGCCAGCGGCGGGCGCGTGCTCAACGTCGTCGGGCTCGGCAAAAGCGTCACGGAGGCGCGGACGAAGGCCTATGCCGCCGTCGACGCCATCGACTGGCCCGGCGGCTTCTGCCGTCGCGACATCGGCTGGCAGGCGGTGAAGCGGGAGAACAACAGCTGATTGAAGATCCGGCCTTTATATACTCTGCTGAGAAGAATATATAAAGGCGGCTTGCAGGAGGTGGCGCAATGACTGTGCTGATCAAAGATGCCGATGCTGATCGCGCCATCCGGCGGCTCGCTGCGCGCACGGGAGAGACGTTGACCGAGGCAGTGAGGATCGCGGCGGATGAGCGGTTTGCGCGGTTGCCGGAAACCGCAGGACGGATAGACCGGGCGGAGCTCGAGAGAGTTCTGACGCGGATTCGTTCCTACCCCGTCACCGATGACCGAACCGCCGACGAGATCCTCGGCTACGACGAGAACGGCCTGCCGTCGTGATTGTGGTCGATAGCTCGGCCGTCATCGCCTTTGCGTTCGGGGAGCCGGAGGCGGAGTTCTACTACGACGTACTGACATCGACGGAAAAAAGCCTCTGCTCGCCGGTGACGTTCACCGAATGCGTCATGGTTCTGATCGGAAAGAGGGCGACCACCCCGCTGACCGAAGTCCAGGCCCTGTTCAGAACGCTGCACATTGAGCAGGCCGAAATCGGACCTGAGCAAGGCGCCCTCGCTTCCGAAGCCTTCCTCCGCTTCGGCAAGGGCCGCCACCCGGCCCGCCTCAACCTCGGCGACTGTTTCTCCTACGCTCTTGCCAGGTCGCTGAACGCGCCTCTGCTCTACAAGGGCGAGGATTTCAGCCAGACCGACATCGTCTCCGCCGCGACCACGGACGCCAGACCATGAGCAATCTCGACAGCCTCTTCCCCGGCTTCAAGGGTCACTGGATCGACGGCCCCGTCGGAAAAATCTTCGCGCGCGTCGGCGGCGAGGGGCCGCCTGTCGTGCTGATCCACGGCTTTCCGCAGACCCATGCCGAATGGCACAGGCTCGCGCCCGAACTGGCCAAGTCGCACACCGTCGTCTGCCCGGACCTGCGCGGCTATGGCTGGTCCGCCGCGCCCCACGGCGACGGCGGCAGGGCGACCTATTCCAAGCGCGGCTCGGGCGAAGACATCGTCGCGGTCATGCAGGCGCTGGGGCATCTGCGCTTTGCCGTGATCGGCCATGATCGCGGCGCGCGCATCGGCTATCGGCTGGCGCTCGACCATCCCGGCCGCGTCGAGCGGTTGGCGCTGCTCGACATCATGCCGACCATCTCGATGTGGGAGGGCATGAACGCGATGCGCGCCATGCAGGTCTATCACTGGACCTTCCTCGCCCAGCCCGAGCCCGTGCCGGAGCGGCTGCTCAAGACCGACCCGATCCCCTGGCTCGACCACTGCATCGCAAGCTGGACCAAGGCCAGGACGCTGGACGCCTTCGACCCGCTGGCGATGGAATCCTACCGGCAATCCTTCAACGACCCGGCCCGCATCCACGCGGCTTGCGAGGATTACCGCGCCGGAGCCACCACCGACCCCGAGCATGACCGCATCGATCTCGCGGCCGGCAAGCGCATCCTGTGCCCGGTGCTGGCGCTCTGGGGCGATGCCGGAATTCCCGGCAAGGGCGCAAGCTCGCTCGATCTCTGGCGCGCGACGTTCGCGCCGCAGGCGCAAGGTCAGGCCATCGACAGCGGTCATTTCCTGCCCGAGGAGAACGCGGAGGCGACGCTTGCCGCTCTGAAGCCGTTTCTGGCCGCCCCCGCTTCCTGACGCGACGGTTGCCGGGCAAGGCCGCAGCGCCCACATTCGGCCCATGCCCAGAAGCACCGCAGCCCCCGCGAGACAACCCGCGCCGACGACGCCGGAACTCGCGCTCGTGCTGGGCGCAGGCGGGGCGCGCGGCCTGAGCCACATCCTCGTGCTGGAGGCGCTGGACGAACTCGGCGTGAGGCCCGCGCTGATCGCCGGCTGCTCGATGGGCGCGATCGTCGGCGCGGCCTATGCGGCGGGGTTGTCGGGCCGCGAACTGCGCGAGCATGTCGCGATCACCTTCAAGGATCGGGCGCGGGTCATCGCGCGCCTGCTCGACGCCCGCATCGGCAAGTTCACCGACCTGATGCGCGGCATCGGCAACCCGGTGCTGATCGATGGCGAGCGGATGCTCGACCTGTTCTGGCCCGAGGCGGTGCCGGACCGGTTCGAGGAGCTTGCGATCCCGTTTCTGGCGCTGGCGACGGATTATCACCTCCACTCCGAGGTGGCGATCACGAGCGGCCCCCTGACGCCGGCGGTCGCGGCTTCGCTGGCGATTCCGGGGCTGGTCAGGCCTGTCGTGATCGGGGAGCGCGTGCTGGTCGATGGCGGGGCGATCAACCCGCTGCCTTACGACCGGCTGATGGCGCAGGGCCGCATCGTCATGGCGGTGGACACCAGCGCGCCGGCCACGATCAGCGACCGGCGCGTGCCCGAGCCGCTCGAGGCGATGGTCGGCGTCTCGCAGATCCTGACCCGGACGATCGTGCAGCGCATGATCGAGCGCCAGCCGCCCGACATCCTGATCCGCGCCGGGGTCGATTCCATCGGAAGTCTCGATTTCTTTAAGGCGAAGGCGATCCTGGAGGCGGCCGAGCCGGTGAAGGACGAGGTCAAGCGACGGCTGGCGCAGGCTCTCGAGCGGGCGGGCTGAGGGCGTCCAGCTCCTCGCAGCGGAAGCCCGGCAGGGCCGCCGCAAGCGCCGCGCGACCGGCTTCCGTCAAGGTCACGGCGCGGCTGTCCTTGCGGCGCAGGACCCAGCCCATGTCGAAGCAGTGGCAGGCGAGCGCGGCGGCCAGCGTTCCGGCGAGATGCGGCCGGCGCTCGCTCCAGTCGAGGCAGGGGCGAAGCGCGGCGCGGCGGCCCTTGCGCTCCACCGGGTCGATGCCGAGCTTGGCAAACACCGCCTCGCCGCCCGCCGTCAGGCCATAGCCGCCCTCGCTGACGGTGAGATGTCCGGCCGCGACCAGGCCGTCATGGATGGCGATGCCGAGACGGCCGGCGAAATGGTCGTAGCAGGTGCGGCCCCGACTGAGTTCCGCGCCGACCCGCGAGGGCAGGCGTCGCGGCGTGGCGGCTGAGCCCGCCAGCACCATCAGCCCCTCGATCGCGGCGGCGACCTCGGGTCCCGCCAGCCGGTAATAGCGATGCCGCCCCTGCGCCGCGACGTCGAGCAGGCCGCCCTGCATCAGCCTTGCGAGATGTCCGCTCGCGGTCTGCGGCGCGACGCCGGCGAGAAAGGCCAGTTCCTTGGCCGTCAGGGCGCGCCCGTCCATCAGCGCCTGCAGCATGTTGGCGCGGGCCGGATCGCCCATCAGATGGGCGATCTCCGCGAGATAGGGACCTGGCGTGGACATGGCGGGGTGTTCCCGATGGAATTCTGACCGCTTCGAGCGCCCCCCGTCTTTGCGAGGAGCGCAGCGACGAAGCAATCCAGAGCCGCGCGCTCTACGTCGCCTTGATGGTTTCGCTGCGCCCGCAAAGACGATCCAAGCCGAACGGCCCCAATCAGGCAACCCGGAACACTACGGCCAGCGCCGTAGCGTCCGGCGGCGACAGGTCGCGGCGGGAGTGGCACAAAGCCGGCCATGGAACCGCACATCATCCTCTTCATCGCCGCCACCTTCCTGCTGGCGGGCTTCGTCAAGGGCGTCATCGGGCTCGGCCTGCCGACCATCGCGGTCGGCGTGCTCGGCGTGATCATGGCCCCGGCGCAAGCCGCGGCCCTGCTAGCCATCCCCAACATCGCCACCAATGGCTGGCAGATCGCGACCGGGCCGGGACTGAGGGCGATCCTGATCCGGCTCTGGCCGATGATGGCGGGCATCGTTCTCGGCGTCTGGGCCGGCGCAGGCCTGCTGGAGCAGCAGAAGAACGGTTCGGCGACGCTCTGGCTCGGCATCGCGCTGGTGCTCTATGCGCTGGTCGGCCTCAAGGCCGCGAAGCTGCGCGTGCCGGCCCGCCTCGAACTCTGGCTCGGCCCCGTCATCGGCGTCGCGACCGGCATCGCCACCGCCGCGACCGGCGTCTTCGTGCTGCCGGCGGTGCCCTGGCTGCAGGCGCTCGGGCTCGACAAGGACGAACTGGTGCAGGCTCTCGGCCTGTCCTTCCTCGTCTCGACGCTGGCGCTCTCTGTCGGCCTGATCGGCGCGGGCGCGCTCGACTGGACGGTCGCCTGGCATTCGACGCTGGCGCTGGCGCCCGCGCTGGCGGGCATGGCCTTCGGGACCATGATCCGCAGCCGCATCTCGGCGAAAGCGTTCCGGCTCTGCTTCTTCGCCGGCCTGCTGGCGCTGGGGGCCTATCTGGTGTTGCGCGCGGCCGGATAGAACGCGCTCGGCCCGCAACCGCCCGCTCGACGCATGCCTGAACCCGGATGATTTTGCACAATCGGTTGACCGCCGGCTAACCGCCGGAGCGGCCCGCGCGAGCGGACGCCTCTGCCGCATGGTAATGTGCTTGCTTGATACGTTCCGTCAGGGGGAGGCGCGTATGGCCGACGAGGTGCAGAACTATCTGACATCGGAGATCGAGACGCTTCGCAGCGCCGTCCTGCGGGCCGGCGCGCTGAACGCCAAGGCGCTGCGTCCCTGCGCCGAGGCGCATCTCGACACCGTCCTGCATTTCGTCATTCCCTCTCACGACCTCGAGGAAGCGACCTATTTCGCCCTCTCGCGCACCGCGATCCTGGCGCGGGCGCTCTACGCGCAGGCCGAGATCGCCGAGATCGAGGAGGCGCGCCGGCACGCGCTGGCGGCGATCGATGCGTTCGGCGCGGTGGTGGAAGGGGCGCTGCAGCGTGGAAACGCCGCGATGGCCGGACATGGCGATGCGGGCGGGGCGCGCGAACCGGCGGCGCGGGTGTCTGGCTGAGGTTGATGCGAGCGTATCGGAGCGTCCTCATCCACCGCGACTGCCGCGCCATGCCGTTCTACCTCCGCCCCCTGAAAAACCCCCGCAGCATTTCCCCGGCCTCGCCTTCCCGCAACCCCCCATACACCTCCGGGACATGATGGCAGGTCGGGCTGGCGTAGAGCCGCACCCCGTTCTCGACCGCGCCGCCCTTGGGGTCGCCAGCGCCGAAATAGAGGCGGCGGATGCGGGCAAACGAGATCGCGCCGGCGCACATCGGGCAGGGTTCGAGCGTGACGTAGAGATCGCAGCCGGTCAGGCGCTCGCTGCCAAGCGTCGAGGCCGCCGCGCGCAGCGCCAGCATCTCGGCATGCGCCGTCGGGTCGCGGTCTTCCAGCGTGCGGTTGCCGGCGCTGGCGACGACCGCGCCGTCCCTCATCACCACCGCGCCGACCGGCACCTCGCCGCGCTCGGCGGCCGCGCGCGCCTCGGCGAGCGCCAGCGCCATCGCGTCGATACCCTGGCTCTTCGCCTGCACCGTCAAAAACCCTGCTTTGCCGCTCGCGAGCGGGCTGATGCTCTGCTACAAGCGCCGGCTACGAGCCGCCGTCCCCGCAGCGCGTAACGCCGGCAGGGACGAGCGCGACACCACCTATTCTGCATGCGCCTCGCGCGAAAGTGGCTTTCCACTTTTGCCGGCCTGCGCCGGAGCGATCATGAGCGACGACAGCAACCAGAACAACCGCGGTCCGCGCAAGGGCGGCGGGGCCGGCGGCAAGGGCGGCGGTGGCAAGGATGGCGGCAAAGGCGGCGGACCTCGTGGCGGCTTCGGGCGTGGCGAGGGCGGCCGCGGACCAGCCCGCGCGGGAGCGCCCGGTGGCGAGCGCAAGTCCTTCCGGGCGCGCTCCGAGGGCGGCGAGCGCCCTGCCCGCGCCAGTGACGATCGTCCCGCCCGCCGTTTCGACAAGCCTGCCGGCCAGCGCGATGGCGCGTCCCGCCCGCCGCGCTCGGGTGGCGAAAGGCCGTTTCGCGCAAGGCCCGATGGCGAGCGCGCGCCGTTCCGCGAGCGGAGCAGCGAGGGACGTTCCGAGCGCGGCGCTGGGGCTGAGCGCAGCGCTGGCCCGGACCGGTCCGCGCGCCGCTTCGACAAGCCGGCCGGTGGACGCGACGGGGCTGAGCGCCCCTATCGCGCGCGGCCCGATGGCGAACGCAGCTCCAGCCGCCCGCCGCGCGATGGCGCGGCCCCGCGCGGCCGCAGCTTCGGCGACCGCGACGGCAAGCGGCCCGAGCGGCCGCGCCGTCCTCGCGCAGAGGAAACGGCAGCGCCCTCAGCCGTGATCCTGCCCTCGCTTCTGGCCCAGGAGCCCGAGCGCATCGCCAAGGTGATGGCGCGCGCCGGCGTCGCCTCGCGCCGCGACAGCGAGGCGATGATCGCGGAAGGCCGCGTCAGCGTGAATGGCGTGGTGCTGGAGAGCCCGGCGCGCGATGTCGGGCCCGACGACGTTGTGATGGTCGATGGCGAGCCCTTGCCGGCGCGCGAGCGCACGCGGATGTGGCTCTACCACAAGCCGCGCGGCCTCGTGACCACCAACCACGACCCCGAAGGCCGTCCGACCGTGTTCGACGCGCTGCCCGAAGACCTGCCCCGGGTGCTCTCGATCGGCCGGCTCGACATCAACACGGAAGGCCTGCTGCTGCTGACCAATGATGGCGGTCTGGCGCGGATGCTGGAGCTGCCCGAAACCGGCTGGCTGCGGCGCTACCGCGTGCGCGCCTTCGGCTCGGTGACGCAGGACAGGCTCGACACGCTGCGCGACGGCGTCACCATCGAGGGCGTCTCCTATGGGCCGATCGTGGCGCGCTTCGAGCGCCAGCAGGGCTCCAACACCTGGCTCACGGTCGACCTGCGCGAGGGCAAGAACCGCGAGGTCAAGACGGTTCTCGAGCATCTCGGCCTCGACGTGAACCGGCTGATCCGGGTTTCGTTCGGGCCGTTCCAGCTTGCCGACCTGCCCGAGGGCGAGGTCGACGAAATTCGCTCGCGCGTGCTCAGGGACCAGCTCGGCGAAGAGCTGATGGCGAAGGCCGGCGTCGACTTCGAGGCGCCGCGACGCGACGAACTCCCGGCCGCGCCGCCGCCGACGCAGGCTCGCGATCCACGCCGCGCGCCCTCGGGCGACGACCGGCCGCGCCGGCGCGACGCAAGCGACCGCGACGGCAAGCCGGAGCGCGAGCGCTGGCACAGCGACGCGGTTCGCACGCCCTCGCTCGACGACCGCAGCGACAAGCCGTGGAAGCGCACCGTCTGGCGCGACGAGGAGGCGCAGCCGCAACGCGAGCGCAAGGCCCCGCCCCGGCGTGGGGCCGACCCCAAGGAGGAGCGCCTCGTCCGCGAGGCGAGCGGCGCGGTCAAGCGCGAGCGGGCCAAGGCCATCACCGACCCGAGCGGACGGCGCGTGCTGGTCGAGCGGGTCAGCGCGCCTGCAAGCGACGAGCGGCCCGCGCGCGACGGCGGCAACCCCAAGCGCAGGCCCGACCGCAAGCCGCGCAACGAGCGCGGCGACGGACAGGGGCGTGGTCCGCGTGGCGGCGCGGCGGACGAACTTGGCGAGCGGCCGGCGCGTCGTCCTCGCGACGATCATCCGCGCGAGCGTGGCGGCGAGCGGTCCTGGCAGGATGCAGCGGCTCGCACCGAGCGGCCGGAGCGTGGCCCGCGCGAGGGAGCGGAGCGGCCGGCGCGGCGCTTTGCCGAGCGGAACGGAGACGAGCGTCCGCGCGGCCGAAGCTTCGGCGACAAGCCGGGCGGGCGCAGCGCAGGCGGCGAACGCAGCCCCGGCCGTGGCTTCGGCGGCAAGCCGGGTGGCGGGAAATCGTTTGGTGGCAAGTCTTTCGGTGGCAAGTCCTTCGGCGGCAAACCGGGCGGCCGGCCTTCAGGCGGCGGACGGCCCGGTGGCGGCGGCAAGGGCCCGCGCCCAGGCGGTCCTCGCGGCAAGCGCGACTGAGGCCTGAACCATGCGGATCGTCGGCGGGCGCTTCGGCGGGCGGCCTTTGGCCAGCCCGAAACCGGGGATCGGGACCATCCGTCCGACCTCCGACCGCCTGCGGGAATCGCTCTTCAACGTGCTGGCGCATGCCTATGACGACGCGGTCGAGGGCGCGCGCGTGCTCGATCTCTTCGCCGGCACCGGGGCCATGGCGTTCGAGGCGCTCTCGCGCGGGGCGGCTTTCGCGCTGCTGGTCGATGACGGCGCGGAGGCGCGCGGGCTGATCCGCGAGAACCAGATGGCGCTGGGCGTCGCCGGGTTAAGCCGCGTCTTCCGGCGCGATGCGACGAAGCTCGGACCGATCAGCGGCATGCCGCCGTTCGGACTGGTCTTCTGCGACCCGCCCTATCACAAGGGACTTAGCGAAAAGGCGCTGATCTCGGCGCGCGACGGCGGCTGGCTGGAGCCGGGCGCGCTGGTCGTGCTGGAGGAGGCGGCGGGCGTTGCGCTGGCGTTGCCGGAGGGGTTCGAGGAACTGGAACGGCGCGCCTATGGCGAGACGCAGGTGATGGTGCTGCGGGCGGCTTAGGCCAACGCGACATTGGTCGATCCGAAATTTCGTGATACACCGTATTACACGAAGGATTACGCCATGAGCCAACCCGAGCTATCCGACCCGATCTCGATTCGGTTCCCGGTCGATCTTCTGGCCGATATAGAAAAGATCGCATCGGCCTCCGAACGGACACGCAGTTGGGTCATCGTGCGCGCGTTACGTCGCTATCTCGCCACTGAAGGTGCTCAAATCCTTGAAGCGATCGAGGGGCGGGCCGAGCTTTCTGCCGGAAATGGCCACGATCTCGACGACGTCATCGCAGAGATCGAGACGATCATCCGGTCAGACCGCGCCGCATGAAGCGTGTCCTGCTGGCGCCCAAGGCACGGTCCTTCCTGCTTTCCGAGGCCAGCTATCTCCGCAGTCACAGCCAGCTTGCCGCCGACCGATTTCTCACCCGGATTCGGGAAGCGCGGCGGGCGGTGGGCCGTTTTGAAGAACTCGGATTTCCGAATGATGCGCTGCCATTGCCGAGCGTGCGGAGATTGATCGTCGGCGATTATGTCCTCGACTATGTTCCGGGCGAGATCGTCATGATCGTAGCGATGCGACATGGCCGCCAAGGCGAAAGCGCGATCATCACCGACGAGATCGACGACTTCGAATAGGCCGCTTGCGGGTGACGATAGCGCTGTCGCGGTCGCCTCACCGCCGCCCGAACAGCCGCTCGATATCGCTGAGCTTCAGCTCGACATAGGTCGGCCGACCGTGGTTGCACTGGCCTGAATTGGGCGTGACTTCCATCTCGCGCAAAAGCGCGTCCATTTCCTGCGGGCGCAGGCGGCGGCCGGCGCGGACCGAGTTGTGGCAGGCCATCGTCGCCAGCACATGGTCGAGCCGGCGCTCCAGAGACCCCGTTGTGCCATGCTCGGCGAGCGCATCGGCGACATCGCGGACGAGCTTCTGGAGGTTGCCGCCGGCAAGCTGGCTCGGGGCCTCGCGCACCAGCACCGCGCCGGGGCCGAAAGGCTCGATGACGAGACCGAGCGTCGCAAGCTCGCCGGTCGCCGCGTTCAGCCGGTCGGCGTCGACGGGATCGAGTTCGACGACCTCGGGCAGCAGCAGCGGCTGGCGGGCGATGCCGGTCTTCGCGCGCTCGGCCTTGAGGCGCTCATAGACCAGCCGCTCATGGGCGGCGTGCTGGTCGATAATGACCACGCCTTCGCGGGTCTGCGCGACGATATAGGTCTCGTGCAACTGTGCCCGCGCCGCGCCGAGCGGACGGTCGAGCGTGTCGGAGGTGGGCTCCGAAGCATCGGCGCTGGCGTCGGCAGAGGGTGTCGCAAAGACGGCGAAACCCGCCTGTGCCGGCTCGCCGAAGCCTCTGGACGGGGCCGCCCAGGCCGGCGCGTCGGGAAATTGCGGCCGCTGCACGCCCGTGCCATGGCCGTTGCCGGCGAAGACGGCGCGGAAGGCTTCCAGCGTGCGCGCGCCGCCGCTCGTGGCCGCGCGGTGGCCGGCCTGGGCGAGCGCGGCCTTCAGACCGGAGACGACGAGGCCGCGCACCAGCGCCGGATCGCGGAAGCGGACCTCGCTCTTGGCGGGATGGACGTTGACGTCGACGAGGCGCGGCTCGCAGGCCACGTCGAGGAACAGCACGGGGTGTCGGTCGGAGGGCACGACATCGGCATAGGCCCCGCGCACCGCCGAGAGCAGCAGCCTGTCACGCACCGGGCGGCCGTTGACAGCCAGATGCACGCCGGCCGAGGTGCCGCGATGGAAGGTCGGCAGGCCGGCGAAGCCCGCGATCGCGAAGCCCTCGCGCTGGGCGTCGAGCCTCAGCGCGTTCTCGGGGAAATCCCGGCCGAGCGCGCGCGAAAGCCTACGCAACTGGCCGTCCTCGCCGATCGGCTCGGCCGGCCAGTCGAAGCCGGTGACGTGGTCGCCGTCAAGGGAAAAGCGAATGGCGGGATGCGCGATGGCGAGACGGCGCAGCATCTCGGAAACCGCGCCGGCCTCGGCCCGGTCGCTCTTCAGGAATTTCAGCCGCGCGGGCGTGAAGGCGAAGAGGTCGGCGACCTCGATGCGGGTGCCGATCGCGGCTGCGGCCGGACGCACGACGCCCTTCTCGCCGGCTTCGACGACGAGGGCCGCACCCTGCGCCGCATCGCGTCGCCGGGTCGTGATCGAGAGGCGCGCGACCGAGCCGATCGAGGGCAGAGCCTCGCCGCGGAAGCCGAGCGACTGGATCGCGAAGAGGTCGCCATCAGGGAGCTTGGAGGTGGCATGGCGCTCGACCGCAAGCGCGAGGTCTTCCGGCGACATGCCGGCTCCGTCATCGACGACGCGGATCAGCTCGCGCCCGCCGGCCGCGATCGTGACGGCGATCGCGCGCGCCCCGGCGTCGATCGCGTTCTCGACCAGCTCCTTCACGGCGGCGGCCGGCCGCTCGATCACCTCGCCGGCGGCGATGCGATCGACGAGGACGGGATCGAGGCGGCGGACGGTCATGGTTGGCCCGTTGGATGGTATTCGAGACGAAACACCGCCCTGCCCCCTTTCCCCTTGCGGGAGAGGGTTGGGGTGAGGGGTCGGGCTGCGTTCTCCGGCCAGCCGCCACTCCGGACTGGGCGCGACCACCCCTCATCCGGCGCTGCGCGCCACCTTCTCCCGCAAGGGGAGAAGGGAAACCAGCGCGAATCGCTAGCTGCGCCCCTCGGCAAGATAGCGCTTGGCGAGGAGTTTCGCCTCCTCCACCGCCGGCTGGTCGAAGGGGTCGACGCCCATGGCGTAGCCGGTCAGGACCGTCTCCAGCATGAAGTGCATCAGCACCTCGCCATGGATCGTCTCGTCGATCTCGTCGAGATGGAAGCGCCGCACCGCGCAGCCGTTCCTGGCGAAGGTGTCGATCATCGCCACGCCTTGCGCCGCGACGAGATCGCCGATGGTCTGGCCGGCGAAATCCTGCTGGCCGATCCTGTCGGCGAGCGCGGCGTCGATCGCCGGACCCTTGCCCTTGGCGGCGACGGTGATGACCGTGAAGAACTTGTCCTTGGGTCCGGCAAGATAAAGCTGCTGCTGCGAATGCTGGTCGACAGGGCCGAGCGCCGAGACCGGCTGCGTGCCCTGTCCGTCCTTGCCCAGGCTCTCGGCCCAGAGCTGGACCCACCAGCGCGTCAGCAGCGCGAGCTTGTCTGCATAGGGCATCAGCACGGCGATGCCTTTTCCCGAGCGCATCGCGGCGAGATGGAGCGCCGCGCCGAGCGCGGCCGGCGTCTCGCGCACGCTCTTGCCGGCGAGCACCGGCGCAAGCGCCTTGGCGGCCCCGGCGCGCAGCGCCTCGATGTCGAGCCCAAGCGCCGCCGCCGGCAGCAGGCCGCAATTGGTCAGCACCGAATAGCGCCCGCCGACGCCGGTGTGGTGATCGAGGAAGGGCACGCCGAGCGGCTCCAGCAGCGCGCGCAGCGCATGGAGCTTGCCCGGCACGGCTGGTTCCGAGAGTCCCTGGAAGCGCTCGCCGATCCCGGCGTCGCTCAGGCCGGCGGCGCGCAGCGCGGTGATGGCGGCGATGCTCTGGAGCAGGGTTTCGCCCGTGCCGCCGGATTTCGAGATCGCGACGAATTTCGTCGTCTCCAGCGGCAGTTTCGCGAGCAGGCGCTGATAGGTGTCGGGGTCGAGATTGTCGATGAAATGGACGCGCGGCTCGGGGGCGAAGCGCGACAGGCCGGCGATGCCATAGTCGGCAAGCTGCGCCAGCGTCTGGCCGCCGAGCGAGGAGCCGCCGGTGCCGAGAACGAGGATGTCGGTCGCGCCGTCCTTGAGGCGCGCGGCGGCGGCATGGACCGGGGCGAGATCGGCAGTGTCGGCGGGCAGGCCGAGCAGAGGCAGCGAGCCATCGGCCGACTGCGCCTTCAGCTTCGCCAGCGCGGGCGCGAGATCGGCCAGCGCCTGCTCGAAGGCGGCGTCGGGAATGCCGCCTGCGCCGACGCCGGATTCAAGCGCGAGATCGTAGCTTTGCTGGAGCATGGAGAGCCTGCCGCGAGAGATGTGAGAGCGTATGGTAGTGGATGCGAGGCCGCACCCGTCATTGCGAGCGTAGCGAAGCAATCCACAGGCCGTCGAGCGAGACCTTCCGGATTGCTTCGCTTCGCTCGCAATGACGGCGGGGACTCAAACCAGCCCGACCGGCCGGCCCACCGCCTGCACCAGCAGGCGCGGATCGCCGAACAGGCGCTCGCCCACGCGCTTCACATCGGCGAGCGTGACCTCGGCGAAAAGCCGGTTGCGCTCACCGAGAAACTCCGGCTCGAAGCCGTAGATCGCCAGCCCGAGCAGTTCCGACGCGATCTTGGGCGAGGTGTCGAAGCGCAGCGGATACGAGCCGATGATGTAGCGCTTGGCCTCCTCGACCTCGTGCTCGCTCGGGCCTTCCTCGGCGAGCTTCGTCATTTCCGCGCGGATGACGGCAAGCGATTCGGCGACGCGGTCGTTGCGGGTCGAGGTGCCGCCGACGACCATGGCGCTTTCGCGCATCGGCAGCAGGCTGGAGGAGACGCCGTAAGCCAGGCCGCGCTTCTCGCGCACCTCCATGAACAGGCGCGAGGTGAAGGCCGAGCCGCCGAGGATGTGGTTGAGCACGCTGGCGGCGATGAAATCGGGATCGCCGCGCATCGGGCCAGGCGCGACGAAGCGCAGCACGGTCTGAGGCACGTCGAGATCGATCACCTGCGTCTCGCCCAAGCCATGGATCGGCAGCGGCTCGGCCGGCAGCCGGCGCGGCGAGCCTTCAGGCAAGGCGCCGAAGACCGCGTCGATGCGGTGGGCCAGTTCGTCGGCCGTGATGTCGCCGACCACGACCAGCTTCAGCCCGGCGCGTGTCAGAAGCTCGAGCGACAGACTCCTGAGCCCGCCGGCCTCCAGCCGGGATACGCTGTCGACATCGCCCTTCTCGGGGCGGCCATAGGCGTGGCCGGGAAAGGCCGCGGCATAAAGCGCATTGCGGCAGAGCGTGTCGGGGTTCTGCGCCTGACGCTGCAGCCCGGCGACGACCTGCGACTTGACGCGGGAGACGGCGTCCGCATCGAAGCGCGGCTGTTGAAGCGCCATCGCCAGCAGCTCGAACGCCGTGTCGCGATGGCGCGAGAGCATCTGGAGATGGCCGTGAAAATCGTCGCGCCGCGCCTCGAAGCCGAGATTGATGGCGTGGTCGGCCATCCGTCCCTGGAACGCCTCGGCGTCGAGATCGCCGGCGCCCTCGTCGAGCAGGCCGGAGACGAGATAGGCGCTGCCCGCCGCGTTGTCGGGGTCGCGCGTCGCGCCGCCGTCGAAGGCGAAATCGAGCGCGATCAGCGGCAGGCTGTGCTCCTCGACCAGCCATGCCTCGACGCCGCAGGCCCCGCGCACCTTCTGGACGGCGACCGACGGGCCGGCGATGCTGGCGAGGGCGGGAGTGACGATCGGCGCGTTCATGAGCGGTTCCTGTCGGAGGCGATCATGATCGCCCCGCAAAGGTTGGAAGGCACGCGGTTTGAAACTCAGGCCGCCGGCAGCAGCAGGCCGGTGACCGAGCGGTCGGGCCTGAGATAGCGGCGCACGGCCTCGACGACGGCGTTGCGCGCGACGGCCTCGATCCGGTCAGGCCAGGCCAATACGTCCTCGACCGTCTCGCCGACGGCCAGCGACGCGCCGAAGGTGCGCGCCAGCGAAGACTGGCTGTCGCGGGCGAAGATCGTCTCGGCGATCAGGCGGGTCTTGGCCCGCGACAGTTCGACCTCGCTGGGGCCGTCCGCCAGAAAGAGCGCCAGCGCGCGATCGAGACCGGCTTCGAGCGTCGCCATCTCAATGCCCGGACGCGGGCTGACCGAGATCTGGAAGGCAGCGCGATCGACCATCGAGCCCATGAAATAGGCGCTGGCTCCCGCCGCCAGCTCCTGCTCGACGCAGAGGCTGCGGTAGAGCCGCGAGGTGGTGCCGCCGCCGAGGATCTCGGCCGCGATCTCCAGCGCGAAAACTTCAGTCCGCTCGCCTGCGGTGTAGGTCGGCGTCAGCCAGCCGCGCCTGAGCGAAGGCTGGCGCACGCGCGGATCGCTGAGAGAGACGCGACGCGCGGCGCGCGGATCGGGCTCGGCCGGGCGCTTGCGGACCGGCGTCTCGCCGCGCGCGGCGATCGCCCCGTAGCTCGCCTGCGCCAGCGCGCGGACCTCGGCCGCGTCGGTGTCGCCGGCGACGACAAGGATGGCGTTCTCGGGCGTGTAGAAACGCTGATAATAGGCAAAGGCGTCCCGCCGATCGAGACCCTCGATCTCGTGCTCCCAGCCGATGATCGGCGTGCCGTAGGGGTGATGCACGAACAGCGCCGAGGAAAACTCCTCGCCGAGCTGGGCCGCGGGGTCGGAATCGACGCGCATCTTGCGCTCTTCGAGCACCACGTCGCGCTCGGGCCCGACGACGCTTTCCTCAAAAGCGAGCCCGGTCATCCGGTCGGCCTCGTAATCCATCATCGCGCGCAGATGCTGCCTGGGCACGCGCTGGAAATAGGCGGTGTAGTCGAAGGAGGTGAAGGCGTTCTCCTGGCCGCCGAAGCCGGCGACGATCTTCGAGAATTCGCCCGCCGGCCATTTGGCGGTGCCCTTGAACATCAGATGCTCGAGAAAGTGGGCGATGCCGGACTTGCCCGCCGGATCGTCGGCCGAGCCGTTGCGGTACCAGACCATGTGGGTGACGACGGGAGCGCGCCTGTCGGGAACGACGACGACCGCCAGCCCGTTTTCCAGCCGGAAGGATTCGACGGGCTGGGCGGCCTGGCTCGGACGCGAATGCATGTTCACCTGCGGCCGTCTCCTGATGGCGGACGCCCCGGGACCGGCGCGTCGTTAAGGGTCGAAACCCTGCGGGTTCGAGACCGCGCAGGCCTGAGCCTGCGACATAGGGCTGAAGGCGCGCCATTGCCAGAGGCCCAAGCGCGCCCGAGCCGCGAAGCCGGACGCTTACTGCAGCGGCACGGTGCCGGTCAGGAACTCGCGCTGGCCGACCGCCTGCCTGTCCTCCTGCGGGCCGCTCTGGCCGGGGCCGACGGGAGCCGAACCCGCGGGACGACGATACCCGACCGGCGGTTCGGTCAACAAACGGCGCGGCGGCTCGGAGCCGTAGTTGAGCTGCGCCAGATCCTCCTGGCTGCGGCGGGCGGCCTCATCCCTAGCGCGGCGGATCGGCTCGATCTGGTTGTTGAAGTTGCTGTGCTCCTCCACCACCACCGGGCGCCCCGTGCCGCGCGGCGCGGGGCCGCGGCGCAGTTCGCCCTGGTTCAGCCAGGCGTTGTTGCGCGTATTCTGATTGTCGGTGAAGGGCAGGACGGAGGCATTGGCCGCAGCCCTGCGCCGCGCGACGTCGGGATCGTCGGGCCAGGCGGCGGTGCGGGCGCTGGCAGGCTCCTGCGGCCTCGGCAAGGCGGAGCCAGGCGGGACAACCAGCGGCGGGCGCTCGCGATATTCGATATCGTCTCCGCCGCGCTTGCCGATGACGCCTTCCATCAGATTCTTGAACAGCACGCCTTCCTGGGCGAAGACCGGCGACGCCGCCAGCAGCAGGCTGCCTGCAATCAGCAGACGCGAAGCGCGATGAGCCATCTCAAACCTCCCTGGGACGATGATGCCGCCGTCTCAACCGCATTCGCGCGGCGAAACGATGGCAAGGTCCGCTTTAGCCCGTAGTCCTGACTGCCGGACGAAACGATTCATACAGCAGCGCGGCCACTCCGACAACGATGGCCGCGTCGGCCACGTTGAAGATGTACCAGCTGAAGCGGCCCCAATGCAGATGGACGAAATCGACGACCGCGCCATAGACCGCGCGGTCGACGCCGTTGCCGAGCGCGCCGCCGATGATCAGCGCCAGCGCCGCGACCGTCAGCCGGCGCGGCTCGCGCCACATCCAGCGGCCAAGCCAGACCGCCGCGACGAAGGAGACCGCGACCAGCGCCCAGCGGCCGAGATCGCTGTATTGCTGGAACAGCCCGTAGGAGATGCCGCGGTTCCAGGCCAGCACGATGTCCATGAAGGGCAGCACGGCGAAGGGCCCGTTCACGGCCAGGCCGACCGAGAACAGCAGCCAGAGCTTGCTCGCCTGATCGAGCGCGAAGACGGCGAGCACGATGGCAAGGCCGAGGCGGCGGGCAGGCGTCATCAGGCGCGCGCTCCCAGTTCGCGCAGCGCCTTCGCGTCGCGCGGCGTCACCGCCGGCCAGGCCGGATCGGCCGTCATGGGATCGAAATACTTCCACGAGCGGGCGCATTTCACGCCGGCCGCGCGCGCCGGCACGACCGCCACGCCGGCGATGTCGGGCATGCGGAAGGCGTCGGCAGGGCCCTCGCCGTTCCGCACCAGAATCGTCGAGGTGATGCTGATCTCGGCGAGATCGGCCCCCGACAGCGCCGCGAACAGGTCGGGATCGCTGACGAACACCTCGGGCGCCGCCTCCAGCGAGGAGCCCAGCCGCTTGGCGGCGCGCTCCAGTTCGAGCGCGCCGGTGACGACGCGGCGGACCTTCCGGATCTTGGCCCAGCGCTCGGCGAGTTCGGGGTCTAGCCAGCTCGCGGGGGCCTTGGCGAAGAGTTCGAGATGGACCGAGCCGTCGAGGCTCTTCTGCTCGGGATAGCGCTCGAGCCAGGACTCTTCCGTGGTGAAGACCAGGATCGGCGCGAGCCAGGTGGCGAGGCAGCGGAAGAGATGATCGACCACGGTCAGCGCGCTCTTGCGGACATGGCTCGACAGCGGGTCGCAGTAGAGCGCGTCCTTTCGGATGTCGAAATAGAAGGCCGAAAGCTCGGTGTTCATGAACTGCGAGAGCAGGTTCACGACCTTCTTGTAGTCATAGGTGGCATAGGCCTCCTCGACCTGCGGCCCGAGTTCGGCGAGCCGGTGCAGCATCAGCCGCTCCAGTTCCGGCATGGTCTGCGTCTCCGCGACGCGGATGTCTTCGCTGAAATGGGCGAGCGTGCCGAGCATCCAGCGGGTGGTGTTGCGGAGCTTGCGGTAGGTCTCGACGAAGGTCTTGAGGATCTCCTTGCCGATGCGGAGATCATCCGAGTAGTCGGCCGCGGCGACCCATAGCCGCAGGATGTCGGCGCCCGAATCCTTGATGATGTCCTGCGGGGCGGTGACGTTGCCCTTCGATTTCGACATCTTCTCGCCCTTCTCGTCGAGGCAGAAGCCGTGCGTCAGCACGATGTCGTAAGGCGCGCGGCCGCGCGTGCCGCAGCTTTCGAGCAGCGAGGAATGGAACCAGCCGCGATGCTGGTCGGAGCCTTCGAGATACATCACCCGGTCGGCGCCGCCGTCGCCGCGACGGCGGGCGCGCAGGTCCGGGCGCTTCTCCAGCGTGAAGGCATGGGTCGAGCCTGAATCGAACCAGACGTCGAGCACGTCGGTGACGCGCTCATAAAGCGAGGGATCGTAGCCGAAGGGCTTGAGGAAACGCGCCCCGTCGGTGTCGGTGAACCAGGCGTCGGCCCCCTCGGCCTCGAAGGCCTCGGCGATGGCGGCATTGACCCTGGCGTCGACCAGAACCTGCCCGCTATCCTTCCCGACGAAGACGGCGATCGGCACGCCCCAGGCGCGCTGGCGCGAGACCACCCAGTCGGGCCGGTTGGCGATCATGCCGTTGATGCGGTTCTCGCCGGCGGCGGGAACCCATTGGGTCTCCTTGATCGCGCCGAGCGCGACCTCGCGCAGCGTGCGATTGCCGAGTGCGTCCACCCCCTTGTCCATCGCGATGAACCATTGCGGCGTGTTGCGGAAGATCACCGGCTTTTTCGAGCGCCAGCTATGCGGATACTGGTGCTTGAGGCGGCCGCGCGCGACGAGGTTGCCGGAAGCAGCAAGCGCCTTGATGACGACCTCGTTGGCGTCGCCTTTCTCACCCTTGTCGGTGATGACCTGCGCGCCCTCGAAGCCCGGCGCATCCTTGGTGAAGCGGCCATCTGCATCGACGGTATAGGGGATGTGGGTATCGATGCCGTGCTCGGAGAGCACACGACCATTCGCCATCCAGATATCGAAGTCCTCGCGGCCATGGCCGGGCGCGGTGTGGACGAAGCCGGTGCCGGCCTCGTCGGTGACATGGTCGCCGTCGAGAAGGGGGACGTCGAACTCATAGCCCATGCCAAATAACGGATGCTGACAGATCATGCCGCTGAGTTCCTGCGGCGAAACCTCGGCAATTCTCTCGAAAGTCTCCACCTTGGCGGCTTTGAATACTTCAGCCGCCACGTTGTCGGCGAGAACATAGGTTGCGCCCGGCTGTGCCCAGTTCGTCGGCGACGCCGCCGTCACCTTGTAGAGGCCGTAATGCAATTTCGATGAGAAGGAGATTGCGCGATTGCCAGGTATCGTCCAAGGCGTCGTTGTCCAGATGACGACCTGAGCGCCTGCGCGAAGCAGCGGAAGTACCGTGTCCGGATTTCCGGTCGTGATGTCGAACGCCACGAACACCGTGTCGCTGACATGCTCCTCATACTCGACCTCGGCTTCCGCCAGCGCGGTCTTCTCGACCACCGACCACATCACCGGCTTGGAGCCGCGATAGAGCTGCCCGGTCTCGGCGAATTTCATGATCTCGCGGGCGATCTGCGCCTCGGCTCCGAAGGCCATGGTCAGATAGGGGTCGTCCCAGTCGCCCTCGACGCCGAGGCGCTTGAACTCCTCGCGCTGGACATCGACCCAATGCTCGGCGAAGGCGCGGCACTCTTTCCGGAACTCGACGACCGGCACGTCGTCCTTGTTCAGCCCTTTTGCGCGGTACTGCTCCTCGATCTTCCACTCGATCGGCAGGCCGTGGCAGTCCCAGCCCGGCACGTAGTTGGAATCCTGCCCGAGCATCTGCTGCGAGCGCGTGACGAGGTCCTTCAGCACCTTGTTCAGCGCGTGGCCGATATGGATGTTGCCGTTCGCATAGGGCGGGCCGTCATGCAGGATGAAGCGGTCGCGGCCCTGTCCCGCCTCGCGCAGCTTGCGGTAGAGGTCGATCCTGGCCCAGCGGGCGAGCAGTTGCGGCTCGCGCTGCGGCAGGCCGGCCCGCATCGGGAACTCGGTCTGCGGCAGGAACAGGGTCTGGGAATAATCGACGGCGTCGGCTGGCTTGTCGGTCATGGTCCGGCTCGGGCAATGGACGAGCGGGCCATCTGCGGTGGCGCGGCGCTGGTCCGTGATGAAATGGGACAGGCTTCAAATCATCCCGGCCTGCGCTGGCGCCCGCGCTTAAGTCAGCGCGAGGCGGCGGCCGGGCCCGTAATTCGCCGGGACGATATGGTCGTGACGCGATGAGCGGACATGCAGCGCTTCTAGCAAAGGCGGCTTACGGAAGGAAGGGCGGCGTTTTGCCCAGAATGTCGCGCGCGGCCGCGCTGTCGGCGTTCATCTGGGCGATCAGCGCGTCGAGCGAAGCGAACTTCGCCTCGGCCCGCAACCAGCCGACGAAGGCGACATCGACCTGCTTTCCGTACAGGTCGCCGGAAAAGTCGAAAACGAAGGTTTCGAGCTTCGCCGCGCCGTCGTCGAAGGTCGGGCGGCTGCCGAAGCTCGCGACGCCGTCATGCCAAAGGCCGTCGATCCTGATGCGGACGGCATATATGCCGTAGCGCAGCTTGCAGTCGCGCGGCAGATGCATGTTGGCGGTGGGATAGCCAAGGCCGCGGCCGCGCTTTTCGCCATGGACGACGGCTCCCCGCGCGAACCAGGGCCGGCCGAGCAGATCGGCGGCGCGGGCGACGTCGCCTGCCGCCAACGCATCGCGCACCAGCGTCGAGGAGACCGGGTCGCCCGCGAAGGCGAAGGGCGGGACGATGACGACGGGCACGCCCTGCGCCTCGCAGCGCGCCTGCAGCATCTCGGGCGAGCCCGCCCTGCCCTTGCCAAAATGGAAATCGTAGCCGCAGACGAGGCCTGCCGCGCCGAGCTTGCCGAGCAACAGATCGTCGATGAAGTCTTCCGCCGCGATCGCCGCGATGTCGCGGTCGAAGGGCAGGACGAAGGTGGTGGGCAGGCCGACCGCCGCCAGCAATTCGGTCTTGATCGCCGGCGGCGTCAGCCGGAACACCGGCTGGTCGGGCCGAAAGACGCTGCGCGGATGCGGCTCGAAGGTCAGCGCCGCAGGGCGGCGGCCCAGTTGCTCGCCCAGTTCGACCGTCTCCCGCGCCAGTTCGGCATGGCCGCGATGGACGCCGTCGAAATTGCCGAGCGCGATCACCGCGCCGCGCAGATAAGCGGGCACGGACTTGGCCAGGTCGATCACGAAAGCGGTGTGTTCGTCAGCCAACCTGGCGTCAGCGGGGGATGTCATCGTGGCTCAGCGTCCGGAATGCCGGAGCTTCAGCCCCGCGCGGCGCTGTTTGGCCTCAACCCGGCGGACGCGTCAAGCCGCGCGCGCCGGCGGCAGGGCGACCCAGGCCTCGCCTTCGAGCACCGCCTTGCCGTCGACGAGGCATTCGCAGAACAGGCGCGCGCGGCGGCGCTCGGCCACCAGTTCGACGACCTCGACGCGCGCGGTGACGACGTCGCCGATCTTGACGGGCGCGAGGAAGGTCAGCGTCTGCGAGAGGTAGACCGCGCCGGGGCCGGGCAGCCTGGTGCCGAGCAGCGCCGAGACGAGGCTCGCGGTCAGCATGCCATGGGCGATGCGCTGGCCGAAGCGGGTGCTGGCGGCATAGCGGTCGCAGAGGTGGATCGGATTGGCGTCGCCCGACAGATCGGCGAAGAGCGAGACGTCGCGCTCCATCACCGTACGCATCAGGCTCTCGCTCTGGCCGAGCGCCAGATCCTCGAAAGCATGGACCTGATAGAGCGTCTTCGTCATGGTTCCCGGCCGGACTGGCGGAACAGGCCTCGCGGGCACCATAACGCCTCGATTGGTGATCTCGAAGCCTCTCACGAGCCCGCCCGGCGCGCCATTGGACTTTGGAACGGCGCGCCGCGGAGACATGCGGAGCCGGGTGTCGCAACGTCACTTCGCCTTTCGATTAACGGCTTTGAAACGCCGCTGGTCTAAGACCGTTGACCTAAGGACGCCGCCTCTGCCAAGGCGACGTCGCGCAGGTCCGCCCTGCGACGTATCCGCGACGCTTGGAGCACCATCATGGCTCTCGACCCATCCATGCCCATCCTTGTGGTCGACGACTACCAGACGATGGTCCGGATCATCCGCAACCTGCTGAAGCAGCTCGGCTTCGAGAATGTCGACGACGCATCGGACGGCTCGGCCGCGATCGAGAAGATGCGCGACAAGAAATACGGCCTCGTCATCTCCGACTGGAACATGGAGCCGATGACGGGCTTCGAGCTGCTGCGCCGCGTCCGCGAGGAAGAAAAGCTCGCCGAGACGCCCTTCATCATCGTCACCGCCGAATCCAAAACCGAGAACGTCATCGCCGCCAAGAAGGCCGGCGTGAACAACTACATCGTCAAGCCGTTCAACGCGCAGACCTTGAAGTCCAAGATCGAGTCCGTCTGCGCCGCCTGAACGCATCCGGGAGCGCTACTCCGGAGGCCGTCCGACGCGGCTTTCTGCGCTTCCGGTGCTCACGGACTGCAGATCGAGTCGGTCTGCGCGGGTTGAAACTTCGCCGGATCAACCACAGCCCTCATCCTGAGGAGCGCCGCAGGCGCGTCTCGAAGGAGCCTCCAGTGCACGCTGAATGATCCTTCGAGACGCCGCTTCGCGGCTCCTCAGGATGAGGGCGTTTGGGATCCGTGAAGAGTCGGCATCTCACCAGACCAGATGCGGCAGGGCGTAATGCGGCCTGTGGAGTTGGTCGGCGAACCAGCCGTGGCGCGCCTCCCAGCTCGCTTCCATCAGGTCCTGCGCGTGGATGCCGGCCAGCACCATGACGCTTTCCGCCCCGAACGCATTCGCGCCGGCGATGTCGGTGCGGATGGCGTCGCCGACGCCGCAGATGCGCGCGCGATCGATCGCTGAACCCCGCGCCTCCTCGCCCAGCGCCAGCGCCGCCTCGTAGATCGGCGCATGCGGCTTGCCGGCATAGATCGCCTGCCCGCCCAGTTCCTCATAGGCCAGCGCCAGCGAGCCGGCGCAGGGCACGATGCGCCCGCCACGCTCGACCACAAGATCGGGATTGGCGCAGATCAGGGTCAGGCCGCGCGCGGCGAAGTCTGACAGCAGCCCGGCATAGGTCTGCGCCGTCTCGGTTTCGTCGTCGAACAGTCCGGTGCAGAGAATGTAGGCCGCGTCATCCGGCCCGACGCGGGGCGCTTTGAGGCCGGCGATCAGCGGCAGGTCGCGATCGGGACCGAGCATGTAGACCGGTTCCCCGGCCCGCGCCCGGATCAGGCCGCGGCAGACGTCGCCCGAGGTGACGATGGCGTCATAGGCGGCGGCCGGCACGCCAAAGCCGTCGAGCTGGCGTTTGATTTCGGCGCGCGGGCGCGGCGCATTGGTCACGAGAACGACACTCACGCCGGCCGCGCGCATCGCGACCAGCGCCTCGACCGCCTCGCGATGGGCGGCGACGCCGTTATGGACCACGCCCCAGATGTCGCAGAGACAGAGATCGAACCGGTCGGCAATGCTGGCGAAGCCGGTCAAAGGCTGGGTCGTGGTCGCGGGGCTCGGCAAAACGGAAGGCTCCATGGCTGAAAGACAGCCTTAGCTCTTCGCGGTTGCGAAAAAAAGACGGCCGCTCAGGCGCTGGCGCGGCGCAGCACGGAGCGGAAGGGCAAGCGCTCGGGCTTGATCTGCTCGGGCTTGATCTGCTCGGGCTTGGGCCCCTCGGCTGGCGCGGCGGCAGGATAGCCGACGATCTCGGCCGAGGCGCGCACCGGCTCGGGTTCCGGCTCGCGGACCGGCACGGCGGCCGGCTCGGCGAAGACCTCGGGCTTGACCGGGCGCGGCGGCGAGAACACCAGCCCCTGAGCGAGGCCGACGCCGAGTTCGATCATGTCCGCGACAGTCGGATCGTCCTCGATCTCGTCCGCGATCAGCGTGATCGCGGCGCGGGCGAGCAGGGCCGAGAGGTCGCTGGCGGCGATGTCGGTCGCGGCCCGGCCGACCGAATCCGCCTGCAGCAGGGCGGCCGGCGCCTTGACGAAGCGGATGCCGCGATCCGCCAGCGAGGCCGGATCGAGCCGCAGATCGACCAGTTGGTCGAGCGCGAAGCGGACGCCGTTGGCCGACATCGCGCCGAGGAAACCCAGGCTCGTCGGCTCCAGCGCCCGGAACACGGTCTGCGGCATCTCGACGACGAGATTGCCGGCATGCTCGCGATACTTCTCGAGGATGCGCGACAGGGCCGCGAGCGCCTTGGCGGAAGCCCAGGTCGCCGCGGAAAAATTGCAGGAGACGAACAGCTTGCCTTCCCTGCCGCCGCCATCCTTGGCCCCGAGATGGCGGGCGATGGCCAGCGCGCGCGTCAGCACGAGCGCATCCAGCGTCGGGCCGAAGCCGCGTTCCTCGACGATCGCGAGAAATTGCTGCGGCAGCAGCAGCGTCTGCTGGTCGAGCCTGAGCCTGACGAGCGCCTCGTAGCCGCGCGTTCGCCTGTGCGGAAGTTGCACGATCGGCTGGAGATGGACCTCGACGCGGCCCTCTGACAACGCCTGGCTGATCACGGCGGCGCGCTCGTCGGAGGCTCGGCGCTCGGCCCGCCGAATCGTCTCCTCGCGTTCGGCCGCCCCGGCCTCGATCCGGGCGCGCATCGCGGCCTCCGGGTCGATCACCGGCACGGGGGCCAGCGCGGGTGCGGGATGCGTCGCCTGCTGGCGGGAGCGCGCCAGCGCCAGTTCGGCGTCATGGTCGGCAAGCGTGGTCGCGACCTGATGGATCAGGTCGCCGAGCAGCCCGACCTCGGCGGTGAGTTCATTGAGCGTCGCGCGAGCCGGAGCCGCATCGGCCTCGCGCATCGGCAATTCCTCGACGCGCTTGGCCAGCGAGTCGAGCCGGATCGCGTTGGTCGCCAGCCTGACCTTGACCTCGCCGATCGCCGCCAGAACCTGCTCGCGCTGCGCCGCCGCACGCTTCTCCGAGACCTGCGCCGAGCCGATCAGCCCGCCGCCGGCCAGCAGCAGGCCGAGCGCGCCGCCGAGCGGACCCGGCAGCAGCAAAGCTGTTACGGCGCCGGCCGACAGGCCGGTGACGGCGCTGGCGAGAGGGTGCAGGGCGTTCAGGCGGACAGGGGCCAAGAGAGCGACCGCGCAAGAGGGAACCGGGACGACAGCGGCGAATCACGAACGATGTCTGCAAAACTACCCGCGACAGAGGCGTCAAGCGAGCCTCCCCACCAGCGCTGATGGCCGCACGCGCAAAAAGCCGTGGAATTCGCCAGCGCGACCTCGCTATTTCCGGCTGGCGGCGCCCAGCGCCTCCGAACCCAGATCGGCGAGGACGCGTTCGATCAACTCCGGCGCAAAGCCCTTCTGGCCGAGATAGAGCCGCGCATCGATGCCGAAGAGCGGCGCGGCCTCCACAAGAGCGCGCAGGCAGGTCGCGAGTTCGATATCGTCCTTGCTTTTGGCGGCCGCGATCGCGCGGCCGAGAAGGCTGAGCGCGCCCTGGTCCGCCACCAGCGCGGCGGCATAGCCCTCCGCCAGCTTGTCGGCGCCAAGCAGATGCGCCGCGAGAAAGGCGTAGAAATCATACCAGGGCGGCCGTCCGGCGCTGAGTTCGACCGCGCGGGAGAGCAGCGGCAGGCCTTCCGCCGGCCGGTTCAGCCGGACGAAACGCGAGCCGAGATCGGCCATGATGTCTGGGTCGTAGGGATTGCGCGCCAGCGCCTCGCGACCGTTCCTGATCGCATCCTCCAGCGCGCCGCGTGCGAACAGCACGTCCATCATGACCTGCAGGGCGCGCGCGCTCGACGGGGCCAGCCGCACCGCCGTCAGCGCGGCGCTCAGCGCGCGATCGAGCGGCGGGCCGGGCAGCGGGTTCAGACCCTGCGTGTATTCGTCGAGGATCAGCAGAGCGAGCTGCGACCAGGCCGGATGAAACTCTGGATCCTTCGCCAGCACGCCCTCGAGGCAGGCTCGCGCGGCGAGATGCTCCGCCGGCCGCATGGTGCGGCGGAAATCCAGCGCCTGAAAGATGCAGCGCATCGCGGGCGACGTCGCCGACTGGCGGAAATCGGCATGGATGACGCCGAAAGGCTCGGCCAGCCGGATCGCCAGCCTGCGGGCCAGCTCGAGCAGTTCGGGATCGTCGGGACCCGCTTCCAGGCTGCGCGTGGTCGAGGTCGTCCAGACGATGCGACCGTCCCTGACCGAGCGCAGGCGGCCGAACCCTTCCGCGACCGCGCCGACGCGGCTGGCGTTCATCTCGAAGACGTAATCGCCGGCCTCGACGCCGCTGCCGCCGGGCTGCAGGGACCTGACCGAGATCAGGTCGTCGAAACGCGCCATGGCGTCGACCAGCAGCCGCGCGAAACGCTGCATCACCTCGGAGAGCTCGGGATCGTCCTGCGGCGAACCCACCGTCACAACCACGACCGGGAGATGGGCCGGCTTCGCCGTGGCCGCAGGCGACGGATCGGCCGGCGCTCCCGCCGGCGGCAAGGCCGCCCGGCTTTGCTGCGCGGTCCCGGCCGGAGACTGGGCCGGGTCGCGACGATGGCCGATCCGGCTCGCCGCCACGGCCATGACCATGATCGCGATCACCAGGGAGAGGCCGACGATCGCGAGCCTGGCGCGGCCGCCTTCCGGCGGCAGGCGGGCGGCGGCGAGCCCCGCCTCTTTTTCGGGCACGGAGCGAGACCGGGCCGGAGCGGGCAGCGCAGCGGGCGCCGCCACGGGAGCCGAAGCGGCGGCCGACGCTTCGGCAGCGTCGAACACGAAGCTCGGAACATAGCCGCCGACCGGGATCGCGATCCTGACCGGCTCGGCCGCGCCCTCGCCGGCATAGTATTGCAACAGCGCCTTTCGCAGCCGGCCGGCCTCGACGCGCACGATCGGATCGGCCTGGGGATCGAAATCGGGCGGCCGCCCTAACGCCTCGACCGCGATGGTGTAGCCCTTCAGCTCGGCGGCGCGGCCGGCAAGGCCGCGCTCGACGATGAAGCCGAGAAAGGCCGCGAGCTGCGGCGCGCTGCGAAAGGCGTCGGAGGCGAGGATGCGATCCAGCGCCGCGCGGATCAGCGTCGCGGTCTGGTCGTCGGGCCGGTCCGGGGTTTCGCCGCTAGCGACCATCGGGGTCCTGATGCAGTTTTCTCACTCCCCCGATCACAGACTAGGCCGAGCGCGACGTAAGGTCACCTGTCTTGTCGCGCGATCCCGGTCTCCGGCCGGCGCAGGCATGCCCCGCCCCGGCGATGATTTACAGCCCCTGTCGTGCTGATAGGTTGAGAGACGCTTAACCGGATCAGGAACGCCGCCGATGACATCCGCCCTCAAGCCACTGGGCACGCCCAACGACCTCGACGCCTTCTGGATGCCGTTCACGGCCAACCGCTCGTTCAAGCAGAACCCGCGCATGATCGCCCGCGCCGAGGGCATGTTCTACTACACGCCGGAGGGCAGGCCGGTGATGGACGGCACGGCAGGCCTGTGGTGCTGCAACGCCGGCCATGCGCGCCGCCCGATCATCGAGGCGATCCAGGCGCAGGCCGAGGAGCTCGACTACGCGCCCTCCTTCCAGTTCGGCCACCCCAAGGTGTTCGCGGCCGCCGCCCGGATCGCGGCGCTGGCGCCGGGCGACCTCGACCATGTCTTCTTCGCGGGTTCGGGCTCGGAGGCCGCCGACACGGCGCTCAAGATCGCGATCGCCTACTGGAACATTTCCGGCAAGGGCTCCAAGACCCGCCTGATCGGCCGCGAGCGCGGCTATCACGGCGTCGGCTTCGGCGGAATCTCGGTCGGCGGCATCGTCTCCAACCGCAAGTTCTTCGGCTCGCTGCTGGCCGGCGCGGACCATATGCCGCACACCTACGACCGCGAGAAGCAGCGCTTCACCAAGGGCGAGCCGGACTACGGCGCGCATTTCGCCGACGAGCTCGAGCGCATCGTCACCCTGCACGACGCCTCCACGATCGCCGCCGTGATGATCGAGCCGATGGCGGGCTCGACCGGCGTGCTGCCGCCGCCAAAAGGCTATCTCAAGCGCCTGCGCGAGATCTGCGACAGGCACGGCATCCTCCTGATCTTCGACGAGGTCATCACCGGCTTCGGGCGGCTCGGCACCGCCTTCGCGGCCGAACGCTACGGCGTCGTCCCCGACATGATCACCTTCGCCAAGGGCGTGACCTCGGGCACGGTGCCGATGGGCGGCGTGATCTGCCGCAAGCCCATTTACGACGCCTTCATGACCGGACCCGACAACGTCATCGAGCTGTTCCACGGCTACACCTATTCGGGCCATCCGCTGGCGGCCGCGGCCTGCCTGGCGACGCTCGACATCTACCGCGACGAAGGCCTGTTCGAGCGGGCGAAGGCGCTGGAGCCGGTCTGGGCCGACGCCATGATGTCGCTGAAGGAGGAACCGAACGTGCTCGACATCCGCACGCTCGGGCTTGTCGCCGGCATCGACCTCGCCTCGCGCCCCGAGGGCGTGGGCAAGCGGGCATACGAAGCGATGGACTGGGCTTTTCGGGAGGAAGGGATCATGATCCGCATCACCGGCGAGACGCTGGCGCTGACGCCGCCGCTGATCATCACGGAAGAGCAGATCGGGGAGATGGTGGAGAAGGTGCGGCGGGTGGTGAGAGCGGTGGCGGGGTAAACATCTGATGGCTCGGATCACTCACATCGAAATTGGCGAGACCAATGGGCATCTTCACCCAACCGAAGTAACAGCTCGTGTGAAGATTTTTGGCGACGGGGCTCACGGCCCCGTCGTTCAGATCGACACCTTCGGGTCTGCGGAGCGCGATGTCCCAGGCAAACTCAGTCAAACGATTCAGTTCGACCGCTCGACAGGATTAACTCTCCTGGCGATCCTGGAAAGAGCGTACCGATAACGCTACGCTGCCTTCCCCGTCGCCGCCCCGTAATAGCTCTCTCCCGTCTTCGCCATGCGCTTGAGCTGGCGGTTGGGCCTGAAGCGTTCGCCGTGCCGCTTCGCCAGCCCTTCGCAGAGCTTCACGAAGGCGGCCGCGCCCATGTTGTCGATGTAGCTCAGCGTGCCGCCGCTATAGGGCGCGAAGCCGAAGCCGATGATCGAGCCGACATCGGCCTCGCGCGGGTCGGTGACGACGCCCTCCTCATAGGTGCGCGCCGCCTCCAGCGCCTGCGTCACCAGCAGGCGATGGATAAGCTCCTGCATGTCGACCAGCTCCGGCTCCAGCCGGTTCCTGGTCAGATCGGCGAGGCCCGGCCAGAGCCGCTTCGGCCCAGCTTCCGGATAGTCATAAAAACCCTTCTTGTTCTTGCGGCCGAGGCGGCCGTGCTTCTCGACCATGTCCGACAGCAGCTTCTCCTGCGCCGGATCGACCGCGCCGTCGCCGAGCTGGACCTTCGTGGCCTTGAGCACCTTGAAGGCGAGATCGACCGCGACCTCGTCGTTGAGCGAGAGCGGCCCGACCGGCATGCCGGCCTGCTTGCCCGCTTGCTCGATCATCGCCGGCGGCACGCCCTCCATCAGCATCAGATGGCCCTCGCGGATGTAGTTGCCGACGCAGCGATTGGCGTAGAAGCCGCGCGTGTCGTTGACCACGATCGGCGTCTTCTTGATGGCGCGGACGAAATCGAGCGCCATGGCGAGCGCCTTCTTGCCGGTCTTCTTCGCCATGATGATCTCGACCAGCAGCATTTTTTCCACCGGCGAGAAGAAATGCACGCCGATGAAGTTCTTCGGCCGCTGGCTGTGCTCGGCGAGGCCCGTGATCGGCAGCGTCGAGGTGTTGGAGCCGAAGATGGTCTTCGGCCCCACCGAGGCCTCGACTTTCGCGATGACCTCGGCCTTGACCTTGGGATCCTCGAACACCGCCTCGACGATCAGGTCGCAGCCTTTCAGCGCGGCATAGTCGGCGGTGGCGGTGATGCGGGCGAGCAGCGCGTCGCGGTCGGCGGTCTTGGCGCGGCCTTTCATGATCTGGTCGGAGACCAGCTTGTGCGAATAGGCCTTGCCCTTCTCGGCCGCCTCCTGATCGCGGTCGACCAGCACGACCTCGAGGCCGGCATTGGCGCTGACATAGGCGATGCCCGCGCCCATGAAACCCGCTCCGACGACGCCGATCTTCTTCAGCTTCGAGGCCGGCACATCGGCCGGGCGGCGCGCGCCCTTGTTCAGCTCCTGCATCGAGACGAAGAGCGAGCGGATCATCGACGCCGCCTCCTTCGTCCGCAGGATCATCGCGAAATAGCGGCTCTCGACCTTGAGGCCGAGATCGATCGGGAGCTGGAGGCCCTCATAGACGGCCGAGAGGATGGCGCGCGCCGCCGGATAGTTGTCGTTGGTCTCGCGGCGATAGATCGCGTTGGCCGGGGGCCAGATCTGCATGCCGGCCGGCGAATAGACCTTGTTGGAGGGCAGCTTGAAGCCCTTCTGGTCCCAGGGCGCGGTCGCCGTCGGGTTGGCCTTGAGCCACTCCTTTGCGTTCGTGATGAGCTGGTCGCGCGGCACGACGGCGTGGACGAGGCCGGTGTTGCGCGCCGGCAGCGCCTTCACCTGCTCGCCCTTGAACATCATCTGCAGCGCGTCGCCGGTCTGCATCAGCCGCGAGACGCGCTGGGTGCCGCCGGCTCCGGGGAACAGTCCGACCTTGATCTCGGGCAGGCCGACGCGGGTCGAGGCGTCGTCCGAGGCGACGCGGTACTGACAGGCGAGCGCGAGTTCGAAAGCGCCGCCGAGGCAGACGCCATGGATCGCGGCGGCGAAGGGTTTTCCGCAGGTCTCGAGCTTGCGGTAGAGCAGCGAGAGCTTGCGGCTCTCGTCGAAGAAGGTCCGCATTGCGACCTGCTCGCCCTTGTCCTTGGCCAGGCCGACATAGAGGTCGCGCAGGCCCTGCAGCATGGTCAGGTCCGCTCCGCCGGAGAAGGCATCCTTGCCTGAGACGATGACGCAGCCCTTGATCGCCTCGGTCGAGGCGACCTTGTCGATGATGGCGTCGAGTTCGGCCATCAGCTCGGGCGTGATGACGTTCATCGAGCGGCCCGGCATGTCCCAGGTCGCGGTCGCGATGCCGTCTGAGTCGGTCTCGAAGCGGAAATTGGCGAGGTTCATCTGTAGTCCCTCCGGGGTCCGTGGCGGGAAGCGTTCCGAATAAGGCTCTTCCCCTCCCCCTCGTGGGGAGGGGACAGGGGTGGGGGGCGGACGACCGGGTGAGCGGCGGCGCGAGGCAGGCTGGTAGCGGCGGCAGTCGAACGTTCGAACCGATCGCTTCGACTTTTCGCCCCCCACCCCTATCCCCTCCCCGCGAGGGGGAGGGGAAGCGCTTCACTCCGCCCGCGTCACACCCGTTCGATGATGGTGGCGACGCCCATGCCGGCGGCGACGCACAAGGTCACCAGCGCGGTCGTCTTGTTCGTGCGCTCCAGCTCGTCGAGCACGGTGCCGAGGATCATCGCCCCCGTCGCGCCGAGCGGGTGGCCCATCGCGATCGCGCCGCCATTGACGTTCAGAATCTCGTCGTCGATGTCGAAGGCCTGCTGGAAGCGCAGCACCACCGAGGAAAACGCCTCGTTCAGCTCGAACAGGTCGATGTCGCTTGTCTTCATGCCGGCCTTCTTCAGGACCAGCTCGGTCACGTCGACCGGGCCGGTCAGCATCAGGGCGAGATCGGAGCCGACCGTGGCGAAGGCGCGGATGCGGGCGCGGGGTTTAAGGCCCGCGGCCTTTCCGCCTTTCTTCGAGCCGACGAGGACGGCCGCCGCGCCGTCGACGATGCCCGACGAGTTGCCGGCATGGTGGACATGGTTGACGAACTCGACATCCGGGTGGGCTGCGGTCGCGACCGCGTCGAACCCGCCCATCTCGCCCATCTGGACGAAGGAGGCCTTCAGCGCGGCCAGAGCCTGCATGTCGGTGTTGGGCCGGATCGTCTCGTCGCGGTCGAGGATGATCAGGCCGTTGACGTCGGTGACCGGGATCACGGAATCCTTGAAGCGCCCGGCTTCCCATGCGGCGGCCGCGCGCTTGTGCGAGCGCACGGCGTAGGCGTCGACATCGTCGCGCGAGAAGCCGTATTTGGTCGCGATCAGATCGGCCGAGATGCCCTGCGGCATGAAATAGGTGTCGATCGCCACGGACGGATCGACCGCGATGCCGAAGCCCGAAGCGCCCATGCCGACGCGGCTCATGCTCTCGACGCCGCCGCCGATCGCCAAGTCCTTCTGCCCGGACATCACCTGGGCGGCGGCGAAGTTCACCGCATCCAGCCCCGAGGCGCAGAAGCGGTTGATCTGGATGCCCGGCACCTCCTTGCCGTAGCCGGCCTTGAGCGCGACCGTGCGGGCGATGTCGGCTCCGGCCTCGCCGACCGGATCGACGCAGCCGAAGACCACGTCCTCGACCAGCTTCGGCTCGAAGCCGTTGCGATCCTTCAGCGCGCGCAGCGTCGTCGTGCCGAGCTCGATCGCGGTGACCTCGTGCAGCGAGCCGTCGGCCTTACCCTTGCCGCGCGGCGTGCGGACATGGTCGTAGATGAATGCGTCAGCCATCAAGGCCTCCCTGTCGTGCCGTGTTCTTGTCGGTTCGGTCGTCCCGCCCGCGCCTGTCCGGCGCGGGCCAGTCGATCAGTTCGGTCGGCGTCCACCGCGCCTTGCGTCGGGCGATGCGGCCTTCCGTCGTCTCGTCGTCGAAATCACGCGACTCCAGTTCCCCCGTGAAGGCCTTGCGGTCATCGAGGATATCGACATTGACGACGCTGAAAGCGCGTTCGTCGTCGCTCAGCAGCATCGCGACATAGACGCCGCAATTGCGGCAAAGGATGACGTCGGCGGTGGCGAGCCCGAAGCGGTAATGATGAACCTGCTCTGGGGCGACAGCCGTCAGCGCGATGCGCGCCTTCGGATCGGAGAACGCCCGCGCATTGTGCTTGCGGCAGAACGAGCACTGGCATGCGCCGAGCAATTGTTCCGCCGGCGCACGGTCGGAGCGCAGTTCGACCGTGATCGAACCGCAGTGACATCGTCCCCTGTGCGTGAACCGCATCGGCTCGTCCTTTGCGAGAGACGGTCGTCAGCTCAGAACTGGTCCGGGCCCAGCGCCATCGTCGAATCCGCGCCCGAAGTAATCCGGGCGAGATGCGCGGCCGTCTCCGGCAGCGAGCGCTCCATGAAGAACCGCGCCGTCGCCAGCTTTGTGTTCATCCGCTCCGTCGCGCCGTTCGCTCCGTCCTTGAGCTTGTCCTGCGCCACCTTTGCCATCTTCGCCCACATATAGCCGAGCGAGACGAGCCCGAGCAGGTGCATGTAGTCGGTCGCGCCGGCGCCGGCATTATCGGGCTTGGCGAGGGCGTTCTGCATGAACCACATCGTCGCCTGCTGGAGATGGCCGAGCGACGCGGCCAGCGGGGTCAGAAGCGGCTTCAGGGCCTCGTCCTCGCCATTCTCCTTCAGGAAGCCGCCGACCTCGTTGAAGAAGGCCATGATGGCGCGCCCGCCGTCGCGGCCGAGCTTGCGGCCGACGAGGTCCATCGCCTGAACGCCGTTGGCGCCCTCGTAGATCATGGCGATGCGGGCGTCGCGGACGAACTGCTCCATGCCCCATTCGGCGATGTAGCCGTGCCCGCCATACATCTGCTGCGCCTTGACCGCGTTGTCGAAGCCGACATCGGTCAGCACGCCCTTGAGCACCGGCGTCATCAGGCCGAGCTGGTCGTCGGCCGCCTGGCGCTCGGCCGCGTCGCCCGAGCGATGGGCGATGTCGGACTTGATCGCGTTCCAGATCACGAAGGCGCGGGCCGCCTCGTTGAAGGCCTTGATCGACATCAGCGTGCGCCGGACATCGGGGTGGACGATGATCGGGTCGGCGGCTTTCGAGGGCTCCTTGGCGCCGGTCAGCGCCCGGCCCTGAATGCGGTCCTTCGCATAGGCCACCGCGTTCTGGTAGGCGACCTCGGACTGCGCCAACCCCTGGATCGCGACGCCGAGGCGGGCCTCGTTCATCATCACGAACATGGCGTTGAGGCCCTTGTTCTCCGCGCCGATGAGCCAGCCCTTGGCCCCGTCATAATTCATCACGCAGGTCGAATTGCCGTGGATGCCCATCTTGTGCTCGATCGAGCCGCAGGAGACATGGTTGTTCTCGCCCACGGAGCCATCCTCGGCGATCGCGTTGCGAGGCACGACGAAGAGCGAGATGCCCTTGACGCCGGCGGGCGCGCCCTCGATGCGGGCCAGCACGAGATGGATGATGTTCTCGGTGATGTCCTGCTCGCCGGCCGAGATGAAGATCTTGGTGCCGGAGATCGCATAGGAGCCGTCGCCCTGCGGAACGGCCTTGGTCTTGATCAGGCCGAGATCGGTGCCGCAATGCGGCTCGGTCAGGTTCATCGTGCCCGACCAGACGCCCTCGATCATCTTGGGGATGTAGCTGCGCTTCTGCTCGTCGGAGCCATGGACGTAGAGCGCCGCGATCGCGCCCATGGTCAGGCCGGGATACATCGCAAACGCCATGTTCGCAGAGGAGGCGAACTCGTTCATCACCGCGCCGAGCGTGTAGGGCAAGCCCTGGCCGCCATATTCGGGGTCCATGGCCAACCCGATCCAGCCGCCCTCGGCATAGGCCTTGTGCGCGGCCTTGAAGCCCTTTGGCGTGGTCACCCTGCCGTCGGCGTCGCGCTTGCAGCCTTCCTGGTCTCCCGACAGGTTTATCGGCTGTAGCACCTCCTCGCAGAGCTTGGCGCCTTCGCCCAGCACCGCCTCGACCACGTCCAGCGTCGCGTCGGCGAAGCCCGGCAGGTTGTTGTAGCGTTCGATGGCGAAAACGTCGTTCAGCAGGAACAGCGTGTCTTCCACGGGCGCCTTGTAGACCGGCATCGCATCCTCCCTGTGTATTTTCGACGTGTTCTGGCGGGGCGGGGCGCGACAGTCCGTCGCCACCAACGCTCTCGATAGTTCATATATAAACTAATTGGCGCGCTGAGCAAGAGGCGCGCCTGAATTTCGATGCAGCCGGCATCATCGTCCCGTCTCCGCCAAAGAAAAAGGCCCCGGACGTGTGTCCGGAGCCTTTTTTGCGGGTCTGATCGGCGAATCGCAGCAGGATTTCTGCCAGCGCCGGATCGCGTCCGCGACGATCGCGCGGATGCCGGTTCAGGCCTTGGAGACGCGCTCCAGCGTGGCCTCGAGTTCGGCGATGGCGCCCTCGATCTCGCTGCGCTGGCTACGCAGCAGATCGAGCTGCTCGACGATCTGGTCACGGCTGAGCTGGAGGCCGCCGACCGAGGCCGAATTCTCCGACCGGGAGGACGAATTCTTCTCCTCGTTGGCGAGCATGGCGCGGATCTCGACCAGGGTGAAGCCGAGCTGCTTGCCCTTCAGGATCAGAGCGAGGCGGGCCTTGTCGCGGCCCGAATAGATGCGCGTCAGGCCGGAGCGGGCCGGAGCGAGCAGGCCGCGCGATTCGTAGAAGCGCAGGGTCCGCAGGGTCACGCCGAAATCGCGCGCGAGGTCGCTGATGGTGAAACCTCCAGCGAGGTCCTGATCGGACTTGGCGGAGCTGACGGAGGCTTTGACGGGGGCGGAAGAGCGGCTGTCCTGATTCGAGGCGGCCGCCATAGCAAAGCTGTGGCGCGACATCTGATGTGTATCCTTGCGTATGAGGTAGGGAGGGCCGGCGACGATGGCGGCCATGTTCCGTTGGGGGAGGAGATAAGCGAGACGCTGTCCTTGCGTCAGGTAATGAGCGCAATTCGAGAGGCAAATTACGGTTATGTGCCGGCTTCACGCCGCAGCCGGAGATCGCAAGCCTGCGCCGTTGTGAAAAAATTAACCGTCCGGGCCGCCGATCTTAACCGCCTGTTTACCATGGCTGCCAAAAGTCGGGCCTGCGGATCGGCGTTTCGTCAGCGGAAACGTATTCTTCACGGATGGTCGATTTCGCAGGGAAGGCAGCGGCGATCAGGGGCCTGCGCCTTTCCGGACAAGAACCGGCCCCGTAGGCGAGCGTTGACATGGCCACGAGCTTGCCCTGGAGCGTCAAGGGCGTCGATCCCCGGACTCGCGATGCAGCGAAGGCGGCGGCCCGCCGCGCCGGCATGACGCTGGGCGAGTGGCTCGACCACAAGATCCGCGTCGAATCGCATGGCGCAGCCCCGGACGCGCCCGAGCAGCTCGACATCGCCGCTCTGTCCGAGCGGCTGGCGCGGCTCTCGCAGGGCCAGATGGAAACCTCCCCGCAGGCTGCCGCGAGCGCGGCGCCGGCCCGGAGCGAGCCCACCCAGCCCGATTTCGACGCCGTGATCTCGCAGGCCGCCGCGACAGAAAGGCTGACCCGCGAATCCAGCGCGAAGACGGCCGGCGCGCTCGATTCGATCGCGCGCTGGATCGAGAACACCGAACACCGCATGACCGCGAGCGAGCGCGCCGCCGCCGAGCGGCAGGAGCGCGCCACCGCCGTCATCGCCGATGCGATCAAGACGATGGGCGAACGTCTCGTCGACGTGGAGCGCAAGACGGTCGAAGCCAGGCGCAAGCCGGCGCAGTCCGAGCTCGCCAGGGCCGACATGGCGCGAGGAGAGCCCGCTCCTGCGCCGCGCCTCGCCTTCAGCCGCGACGGGCTGGCCGCCGCCGTCACCGACATCCGCACGCGCCAGCGCGCGCTCGACGCCGACCGCATGCCGCAGGTTTCCTCGGCCCACGCCGCCCAGCGCGCCCCGCTGCCGGAGGCGCGCGTGGCCGCGCTGCGGCAGGATCTGCGCGATCTCAGCGCCCGCATCGTTCCCGCCGCCCAGCCGGCCGCCAATCCGATCGAGCACATGATCGCCGATCTCGGCGCGCGACTCGACCGTCTCGACCGGCGCGACAGCCTCGATCCCGTGCTGAAACCGCTGGCGCGAATCGAATCGGAGATGGCGCGGCTTGCCGAGGATCGCGCCGGCGACAGCTATCAGCGCGTCGAAATGGAAATCGCGCATCTGGCCGCCAAGGTCGATGCGCTCACCGCGCGCGGCGGCGACCGCGCTCTGCTCGCTCCGCTGATGCGCGACATCGGCGAACTGCGCGAGATGATGGCGCAATCGACCACCGGCCAGCGGCTGGAGGACGTCTCGCACCAGGTCGCCTCGCTTTCGGCCGAGATGGGCCGTTTGCGCGACGTGCAACCCGACGGGCGCGAACTACGTAGCCTGGCCCTGGCGATCGAGGATGTCCGCGACGCCATCATGGCCGATCGGACCCGAAACGGCCATGCCGATCCGGCCCCGATGAACGCGCTCGCCCGTCAGATCGAAGGGCTCGCCAGCAGGATCGACGCGCTGCCGACGATGCGGCCCGAACTGATCGACGCGCAGGCCGAGCAACTCGCCGCGCGCATCGCCGAAATGGACCTGACCGGCCGCGGCGTGTCCGGCGATCTGTCGCAGCGGATCGAGACGCTGGTCGGCAGGCTCGAAGGCCTCGCGGAACGCCAGCCCGACCGGATCGAGGGACGTCTCGACGCGCTGCAGCAGCGAATCGAGACGCTGGTCGAGCAGGGACCCGCGGCGGTCACGCGCCAGATCGCGGCGCTTGCCGACCGCATCGAGACGCTGGCCGCCTCGAGCAACCTGTCCCAGATCGTCGATAACGGCGGCGCGACGCAGATCGCCCGCGTCGATCTGCGTCCGGTCGAGGACATGCTGCGGATGCTCGCCGACAAGATCGACGAAGCCGGACGCCCCGGAGCGGAAACCGACGCCTTCGACGCGCTGGAGCAGCAGATCTCGGGGCTCGCCGCGCGGCTCGACGAGGCCGCCGCCACCCGCTCGGCCGAAAGCGGCATCGAGCGGACCCTGCAGGACCTCGTGGGACATCTGCAGACGCTGCGCGAGGAAACGACGCAGGCGGTCCAGCGCGCCGCCGGCTCCGACCGGGCCGCCGCCGGCAGCGGCATCGCGGAACTGAGCCATCTCGTCTCGGGCCTGCGCGACACCCATGTCTCGTCCGGGCGTGAAACGCAGGATGCGATCGGCGCCGTCCACCAGACCCTCGAGACGATCATCTCCCGGCTCGCCAGCCTGGAAGCCGATCTTGCGGCGGATCGCCAGAACGGCGCGCCCCGCACGCCGATGCCACCGCGCGCAGCCCCCCAGGCGCAGCCGGCTCCCGCCGCCATGCCCAAAGCCCGCGAACTCGGCGCGCGCGATCTGGACCGGCCCGAGGCTCCTGCCATCGCCTCCGGCGAGCGTCTCGTGGCAGAGCGCCAGCCGCGCCTCGAATCCGGTCCCGGCCTGTCGCTCGACCTGCCGCTGGAGCCGGGTTCCGGGCGACCGCGCCCCGATGCAAGCGCGGCGAGCGGCCAGGATCCGCAATCGATCCGCCAGAGCCTGATCGCGGCCGCGCGCCGCTCGGCCAAGGCCGCGACCGAGGCGGCCGCCGCCACGCCCGCCGCCACGACCGAAAAGGCGCCGAAGACCGGCGGCCGGCTGAAGGAGATCATGGAGAAGCGCAAGCGGCCCATGCTGCTCGGGCTGGCCGCTCTCGTGCTCGCCATCGGCACCGCCCATGTCGTGACCGGCGCCCTCACCGGCGACAAGGAAGTCCCCGGCGCGCAGACCGTCGAGACGCCTGTCGACAAGCCCGCCGCGACGCTTTCGGCAGAGCCGCCCAAGGACCAGAGTTCCGCAGCCGCGCCAATGGCCGCGCCCGCCACGGCGAGCGCAACGCCTGCGCCCGCGCTTCCCTCGATCGTCGGCCCGGCGCTCGCGGCGGCGACGAGCCAGGACGTCACGGGGTCGACCGGACAGGGCGCCGCCGCCCTCGCCTTGCCGCCGGAGACCCCGCCTTCCGAGCCCGTGGCCGCCGCCACCCAGATCGGCGACCTGCCGCCCGGACTGGGCAGCCCCGGCGTCCGCAAGGCGGCGCTGGCGGGCGATGCGCGGGCCGTCTACGAACTCGCCGCCCGCGCCGCCGACGGGCCGGGCGCGGCTCGCGACTCCAAACTGGCGCTGCGACTGTTCGAGCGCGCCGCCGTCGCCGGCCTGACGCCGGCGCAGTTCCGCCTCGGCAACATGTTCGAGAAGGGCATCGGCACCCAGCGCGACATCGCGCTCGCCCGGGTCTGGTACACGCGCGCCGCCGAGCGCGGCAACGCCAAGGCGATGCACAACCTCGCCGTGCTCCACGCCGAAGGCGTGTCCGGCAAACCGGACTACGCCACGGCGACGGAGTGGTTCCGCAAGGCCGCCGATCTCGGCGTGCGCGACAGCCAGTACAACCTCGCGGTCCTGCTCGGCCGCGGCCTCGGCGCGGCCGCCGATCTCGGCCAATCCTATCTCTGGTTTTCGGTCGCGGCCGGCCAGGGCGACGAGGACGCCGCCAAAAAGCGCGACGAGGTGGCGCAGCGCCTGACGCCGGCCGATCTCGCCGCCGCCAGGACATCGGCCGAGCGGTGGCGGCCCAGGCCGCTGAACGCGGAGGCCAACGAGGTGGCGCCGCCCGCCAAGGGCTGGGACGAAACCCCGACGGCAGCCAACAAGAAGCCCGCCAAGCCGAGCCGGAGCTGACATCGGCTCCGGCCGCGGCCTCGCGTCGTCATGGTTTCGACGCGTTGCCCGTGCATCAGGGCCTGATGGAGTCAAGCTCTGACGCCTGATCTCGCGACGGTAAGGATTTGTCCAACCGGATTGGTGCAATCTGGAACGACATGACGTCAGGCGCCGATGCCGGCGCGCGAGGATTGCGGGTGCAGATCTATCTTCCCATCGCGGAACTTCCGATCAGCATCCTGACGGTGCTGGGTCTGTCGGGCGCGGTCGGCTTCATTTCCGGGTTGTTCGGCGTCGGCGGCGGGTTTCTGCTGACGCCGCTGCTGATCTTCCTCGATATCCCTCCGGCCGTGGCGGTCGCGACGGTGGCGGCGCAGGTCGCCGGATCGTCCATGACGGGCGTGCTGACCTATTGGCGCCGGCGCGCGCTCGATCTCAGGCTCGGCGGCGTTCTCGTCGCGGGCGGCATCGTCGGAACCCTGCTTGGCGTGCTGTTCTTCAATTCGATGCGGCGGCTCGGCCAGCTCGAACTCGTCATCACCCTGTCCTACGTGACGCTTTTCACCATCATCGGCGGGTTGATGCTTTATGACGCGGTCCGCTCGGCGCTGCGGACGCGCGCGGGCAAGCCGGGCAGGCTGCGCCGGCAGGCCGGCACACATCCGGGCTGGATGGGGCTGCCCTGGCGGATGCGCTTCTACCGGTCGCAGCTCTATGCCAGCGTCATCCCGATCGCGGGCCTTGCGGCGGTGATCGGTTTCATCGGCGCGGTGCTGGGCGTCGGCGGCGGCTTCATCCTCGTGCCGGCGCTGATCTATTTCTTCCGGATACCGACGGCCGTGGTGGTCGGCACATCGCTGTTCCAGATCCTGGTGACGATGACCGGCGCGACGATGCTGCATGCGGTCACCAACCAGTCGGTCGACATCATCCTGGCGACGCTGCTGCTGATCGGCGGCGTCATCGGCGCGCAGTTCGGCGGGCGCGCGGCGCGCAACCTCAACGTCGAATCCTTCCGCCTGTTGCTGGCGCTTCTGATCCTCTCGGTCGGTTTGCGCTTCGCCATCGAGCTCGTCGTGCCGCCGAGCGAGCCCTTTTCGGTCGTCCTGCCGGAGAGCGCGCGATGAGACGGTTCGCGCTTGCCCTTGCCGCGACCTTGCTCACAGCGCTGGGCCCCGCCCGCGGCGAGACGCTGATCGCCTCGATCTCGAGCCACCAGATCCAGATCTCGTCGAACTACACCGGCGACCAGTTGACCGTCTTCGGCCTGGTCGAGCGCGACGGGCGAACCGCTTCGCGCGGCGATCCCTACGATCTCGTCATCACCGTGCGCGGTCCGCGCCGCATGCTGCTGGTCCGCGAAAAGGAGCGGCTCGGGCCGATCTGGATCAACCGCACCCAGCGCCGCTTTCCCGACAGCCCGGTCTTTCTTTCGGTGTCCAGCAATCGGCCTTTGGCCGAAATCCTGAGCCCGGAGATCGCGCGCCGCGAACGCATCGGGCTGGCCAATGCCGACCGGCCGCCGCCGCTTTCGTTCGATGTGGACGCTCCGCTGGGCCGCTTCCAGGCGGGCATGATCCGGATGCTCGAGGAGAAGGGCCTCTATGCCGAGAACGAGCGTGGCGTGACGTTCCTCTCCGGCACGCTGTTCAGCGCGCCGATCGAGGTGCCGGCAACCGCGCCGACCGGACCCTACGAGATCGACATCGTGCTCTATTCCGGCGGCGTGCCGCTGGCGCGCCACTCGACCAATTTCGAGGTGGTGAAGACCGGCCTGGAGCAGGGTCTGGCGACAGGGGCCTATGACAGGCCCTTCCTCTACGGCCTCGCGACCGCGGCCCTTGCCCTGCTGCTCGGCTGGCTCGCCAGCGTCGTCTTCCGGCGCGACTGAGCAGGCTCGGCTTCAGGCCAGCAGCGTCGCATAGTCGTAGAACGGGACGAGCGCGCCCTCGGCGACCGTCGTCCAGTCGTCTTGGAGTTCAACCAGCCCGTCCGTCCGGGTCAGCGAGGTCAGGACGCCGGCCCCATCCTGCGGGTGCTTGCGGGCGACCATGACGCCATCCTCTCCCGTCGACAGCGAGACCCGGACATATTCGCGCCGACCCTCCTTCTTGCGGTAGGCGAAACCGAGCCGGACCGGCAGCGCGACAGGAGCCTTGTGCGCGGTTCCGGCGAGCCGCGCCAGCAGCGGCCGCGCCACGAAGGCGAAGGTGACGAAGACCGCGACCGGATTGCCCGGCAGGCCGATGAAGGGGGTCTTGCCGACCACCCCCATCGCCACGGGGCGGCCAGGCTTGATGCCGATGCGCCAGAACGCCAGCGAGCCGGCCTGGGCCAGCGCCGTCCTGACATGGTCCTCCTCGCCGGTGGAGACGCCGCCGGAGGTCAGGATCAGATCGCAGCCGACCGCAGCCTCGGCCAGCCGGCGCGCCAGGCTCGCAGGCTCGTCGCGCAGAATGCCGAGATCGACCACCTCGCCGCCGGCCCGCGCGACCATGGCGGCGAGCAGGCTGCGGTTGGCGTCGTAGATCGCGGCCGGCCCAAGCGGCGCACCCGGCTCGGTCAGTTCGTCGCCGGTGGAGAAGATCGCGACGCGCGGCCGGCGACGCGCCACGACCTGCATCCGGCCGAGCGCCGCCAGCAGAGCGAGATCCTGCGGCCGCAGGCGATGGCCGGCGGCGAAGGCCTGTTCTCCCGCCGCGATGTCCTCGCCGGCCGGCCTGGCGTTCGCGCCGGGCTTCAGGCCGGCGGGGAGACGGACGCTCACGCCCTCGACCGCGACGTCCTCCTGCATGAAGACCGTGTCGGCGCCGGCGGGCATCGGCGCGCCCGTGAAGACGCGCACCGCGACGCCTGCCGTGGCGACGCCGGCTGCGTCCATGCCGGCGGGTATGCGGCCCGCCAAGGCCAGAACCGTGTCGCCGGCCGTGGCGAGGTCGGCGAAGCGCACCGCATAGCCGTCCACCGCCGAATTGGCGAAAGGCGGGAGATCGAGGCCGGCGAGAACCGCCTGCGCGAGCACGCGGCCATCGGCCAAGCCAAGCGCCAGCGTCTCGGTCCCGTCGACGGGATCGGCCAGTCCGGCGGCGCGGGCGCTCGCCTGCTCGACGGTCATGAGCGGCCCGCCAAAGGCCTCGTCGTCGCGGCTCAACTGCGCCATGCCGGCCTCACTGGTCGGCCAGCCGCGCCAGCACGGCCCCGAGCGGCTCGGCATGGTCCAGCGCGGCGTCGGCGATGGCGGCGACGTCGTCGAGCCCAAGCACCGGACGGCCGGCCTCGGGGAAGTCCGAATCGCTGGCGACGACGCGGATGGTCGCGTCGCCCGGGTGCAGCGGCGGCTTGCCGTTGGCCAGGCGATGCACCTCGATCTTGGCATGGGGCGCGCGCTTGAAGCCCTCGACGACGATGAGATCGACAGGCGACAGCCGTTCCAGCAGATCGGCCAGGCTCGCCTCGGGCTCGGTCCGCAATTCGCGCATCAGCGCCCAGCGGCGCTCCGACGAGATCAGCACCTCGCGCGCGCCGGCTTCGCGATGGGCGAAGGAGTCCTTGCCCGGCGTGTCGAGATCGAAGGCGTGATGGGCGTGTTTCAGCGTCGAGACGGAGACGCCGCGCCGGCCGAGCTCGGGAATGAGGCGCGTCAGCAGCGTCGTCTTGCCCGCGCCGCTCCAACCCGCCAGACCGATCACGCGCATCGCAAATCATCTCTCCAAAACAAAGCCGGGCGCTCGCGCGCCCGGCTGTCATCTTTCAGTTTGCCCCGCGCGGTCAAGCCGGCCAGGGCGGGAGCGCGCTCATTCCGCCGGCTGCAGCCTGCCGCCGCCCGGAACATGACCCTTCTGCATCTCCTCGGCGGCCCAGAGCGAATGATGCTCCTTGGCCCAGTTGAGATCGACCTCGCCGGAGCCCATCGCGTCGAAAGCGCCTTCCATGCCGATCGAGCCGATATAGATGTGCGCGAGGATGACCGCGACCATCAGCATCGAGACGACGCCGTGAACGACGTTCCAGAACTGCAGGTTCAGGACGCCGCCGGCGAAAGCCGGGAAGAGCAGATAGACGCCCGACACCGAAAGCGCCGCGCCGCCGAGCACCACCGACCAGAAGATCACCTTCTGGCCGCCGTTGAAGCGCTTGGCCGGCGGATGCCCCTTGCCGACGATGCCGCCGCCCGCCGCGAACCACCTCATATCGGTCGCGCCGGGGATGTTGTCCTTGATCCAGACCAGGAACATCAGCGCGATGCCGAGCATGAAGGGCCAGGCGAGATAGTTGTGCGCCCATTTCGCCACGATCGAGACATTGGTGAAGGCCTGCGGCCCGATCAGCGGCAGCAGCACCGATTTTCCGAAGGTGACGTTGAGACCCGACAGCGCCAGCACGATGAAGGAGGCGGCTGTGAGCCAGTGCATGAAGCGCTCGAAGGCGTTGAAGCGCGTCAGCGTGCGCCCGGCCGGGCCGGCCTCGATCTTGATGCGGCCACGCACAAGATAGAACACCGTCAGCAACAGCAGCATGCCAAGCACGGCGATGGCGCCGATCCAGAGCATCGTGCCCTGATGGAAGGCGCGCCATTCACGGCCGGCGGGCCGCTCCAGTGTCGCGGCCCTGCCGTCCGGGATGCTGACGCGGCCCTGCAGTTCGGCCGAGGGATTGCCCTTCAGCGCGTCCATGAACTGCTGTTCCTTGACCGCGTTGGCGGTCGGATTGACCTGCTGGGCGAAGGCGGGCGCGGCCGGCGCGGCGGCGAAGGCCAGCAGCAGACCCAGGACGAGGAAACGAAGATGGGCGCCGAGACGCATGGGCGAAGTCCTCTCGCGAGATGAACCGAACATCGAAGCGAGGGGGAACGCGCCCGACCTTGCAGCCAAGACGCGCCCCTCCCCCGAGCTATCAGATGGCGATCGTTTCCTTATAGGCGGTCTGCCAGCCCCAGGCGCCGGAGCCGTAGCCGCGCTTGACCACCCGCTCCTTGTAGATCTGGGCGATGATCTCGCCGTCGCCGGCGAGCAGCGACTTGGTCGAGCACATCTCGGCGCAGAGCGGGAGCTTGCCTTCCGCCAGGCGGTTGGAGCCGTATTTCTGGAACTCGGCCGGCGAGAGATCGGCCTCGGGCCCGCCGGCGCAATAGGTGCACTTGTCCATCTTGCCGCGCGAACCGAAGTTTCCGACCTTGGGATATTGCGGCGCGCCGAAGGGGCAGGCGTAGAAGCAATAGCCGCAGCCGATGCAGAGGTCCTTTGAGTGCAGCACCACGGCGTCGGCCGTGGTGTAGAAGCAGTCGACCGGGCAGACGGCGGCGCAGGGCGCGTCCGTGCAGTGCATGCAGGCCATCGAGACCGAGCGCTCGCCGGGCTTGCCGTCATTGATGGTGACGACGCGGCGGCGATTGATGCCCCACGGCACCTCGTTCTCGTTCTTGCAGGCGGTGACGCAGGCGTTGCACTCGATGCAGCGGTCCGCGTCGCAGAGGAATTTCATACGGGCCATGATTCAGTTCCTCTTCACGCCGCAGCGATCTGGCAAAGCGTGACCTTGCCTTCGTGCATCGCGGTCACGGGGTCGTAGCCATAGGTGGTGACGGTGTTGACCGACTCGCCGAGCACGATCGGGTCCGTGCCCCTCGGGTAGTTCCCGCGCTGGTCCTGACCCTGGTAGAAGCCGCCGAAGTGGAACGGCATGAAGGCCACGCCCTTGCCGACCCGCTCGGTCACCAGCGCCTTGACCCGGGCCTTGGCGCCGTTCTCCGGGCCCGAGACCCAGACGAAGGCGCCGTCCCTGATGCCGCGCTCGCCCGCGTCGGCCGGATTGATCTCGACGAACATGTCCTGCTGGAGTTCGGCCAGCCACTTGTTCGAGCGCGTCTCCTCGCCGCCGCCTTCGTATTCGACGAGGCGGCCCGAGGTCAGCACGATCGGGAACGACTTGGCGATGCCCTTCTCGACCGCGGCCTTCTGCACCGAGGTGTGGAGATTCGGGATACGCAGGGTGCGCTCGTCGGGACGGGCCGGCCATTTGGCCACCAGATCGACGCGCGGCGAGTAGATCGGCTCGCGATGGGTCGGCACCGGGTCGGGCAGGTTCCAGGCGTTGGCCCGGGCCTTGCCGTTGCCGTAGGGCACGCAGCCATGCTCCAGCGCGACGCGCTGGATGCCGCCCGAGAGATCGTTGGCCCAGTTCACGGCGTCGATGTTGTTGCCGCCGATCCAGGCGATGGTGGCGATCTCGGCCGGCGTCAGGTCCTTGTCCCAGCCGAGCTTCTTGAGCGAGCCCATGGTGAACTCGGGATAGCCGTCCTTGATCTCCGAGTTCAGAGAGTAGGAGGCGTTTTCCGCCAGCATCGTGTCGGCGACCTTGCTGCCGTCGGCGAGCGTGCGCTCGCGGGTCAGGCCGAAGCGCGGGCGGAAGGCGCCGCCACCGTTCCTGGCCTCGAGCGAGGTGTTGTAGAGAATATGCGTGCCGGGATGCTTGAACTCGGGCGTGCCCCAGCACGGCCAGGGCAAGCCGTAATAGTCGTTGGCGACGGGCGAGCCGGCGGCGCCGCGCAGGGATACCAGGTCGAATTTGTCCTGGTTGGCCATGTGCAGCTTAAGCCGCTCCGGCGACTGGCCGGTATAGCCGGTCGACCAGCCGCCCCGGTTGATCTCGCGCAGGATCGATTCAGGGGAAGGCTCCAGTCCAAGCTTGCCCTGCACCATCTCGTAGGGCTTGAACATCGGCTCGGCGAAACCGAGCTTCTGCGACAGCCTGTAGATGATCGCGTAGTCACTGGCCGACTCGAAGATCGGCTCGACGACCTTCTCGCCCCACTGGACGGAGCGGTTCGAGCAGGTGCGCGAGCCCGATGTCTCGAACTGCGTGCAGGCCGGCAGCAGATAGGTGCCGTTCTTGCGCTGGCCGAGCGAGACGAAATTGGTCGGATGCGGATCGGCCACGACCAGAAGTTCGAGCTTCTCCAGGCCCTTCACGGCGTCGGGCATGCGCGGGATGGTGTTGCCGCCATGGCCCATGACGAACATGGCCTTGAGATTGTCCTGCTGATCGACCTGCTCGGCCGGCAGATTGGCGGCGTCGAACCAGCGGGTCGAGGTGTGACCCGAGGTCTCCATGTTCTCCTTGCGCGTGCGCGGCTTGCGGCCGCCCTTGGCCGGAACCTCGTCGAAGCGCGTGACGAAATAGTCGTAATTGACGTTCCAGACGCGGGCCCAGTGACGCCAGGCGCCCTCGACCAGCCCGTAATAGCAAGGCAGATTCGCGATATCGAGGCCGAAATCGGTCGCGCCCTGCACGTTGCAGTGGCCGCGGAAGATGTTGGCGCCGGTGCCCATCGACCCGACATTGCCGGTGGCGAGCAGGAGATTGCAGATCGCCCGGACGTTGGCCGTGCCGACCGAGTGCTGGGTTACGCCCATGCACCAGACGAAGGTCGCCGGCTTGACCGTGGCGAAGGTCTGCGCGGCGCGCTTCAGCTGCTCGCCGGGGATGCCGGTGATGTCCTCGACCGTCTTGGGATCGTATTTCTCGACCTCCTTGCGGACGTCGTCCATGCCGTGGACGCGGCTGGCGATGAAGGCCTTGTCCTCCCAGCCGTTCTGGAAGATGTGCCACATCATGCCCCAGATCACGGCGATGTCGGTGCCGGAGCGGAAGCGGACATAGTCGGTGGCGTGGGCGGCGGTGCGGGTCAGGCGCGGATCGAAGACGATGACGTTGGCGCGCTGAAGCTCCTTGCCCTCGATGATGTGCTGCATCGAGACCGGATGCGCCTCGGCGGCGTTGGAGCCCATGAAGATGACGGTCTTCGAATTCCTGATGTCGTTGTAGGAATTCGTCATGGCGCCGTAGCCCCAGGTGTTCGCGACGCCGGCGACCGTGGTCGAGTGGCAGATGCGCGCCTGGTGATCGACGTTGTTGGTGCCCCAGAAGGCCGCGAACTTGCGGAACAGATAGGAGCCCTCGTTGGAGAACTTGGCCGAGCCGAGCAGATAGACGGAATCCGCGCCGGACTTTGCCCGGATCTCCATCATCTTGTCGCCGATCTCGTTGATCGCGACATCCCAGGAGATGCGCTGCCACTGCCCGTCGACCAGCTTCATCGGATATTTGATGCGGCGGTCGCCATGGGTCAGTTCACGCACGGAGGCGCCCTTGGCGCAGTGCGAGCCGCGGTTGATCGGGCTTTCCCAGGCCGGCTCCTGGCCGACCCAGACGCCGTTGGCGACCTCGGCCTTGACCGTGCAGCCGACCGAGCAATGGGTGCAGATGTTCTTGACCACCTTGGTCCCGGTCGCGGGGCCGAAGGTCGCGGCTTCGGCCTTGCGGACCGAGCCGATGGTGAGCGAGCCGGCTGCCGCGACGCCGCCGGCGAGCAGGCCCGAGCGACGCAGGAAGGTGCGGCGATCCATGACGCCGGACGACAGGCCGGCCATCGCCGCCTGGAGCTTGCCGCGCTGAACGTCGGCCGATTTGCGCTTGATGAGCATGGTTGTCGCGCCTCTCAGTAACGGTTCGAGCGGTAGAAGGCCTTGACGTGGTCGCTTTCGCGGTAGCGCGCCTTCGTCTCGTCCTTGCCGGGATCGACGGCCTCGGCCGGCGTCACCATGGCGGGCGCCACGGCGACGGTCGCGCCGGCGCCGAGCGCCTTGAAGAAGCTGCGGCGGTCGAAGGCCGATTTTTCGGTCTCGCTTGCCTTGTGCGACATGATCGTCTCTCCAGCGTCGAATGCGGTCACGACGGCAGCCTCGCGGCTTCCGTCTCGATGGCGATGAACAGGCTGCCGATGCGGCCGACCGTCCGGTAGAAGTTTGAGGCCCTGGCGACTTCGAGATCGGCGAAGAAGCGCTCGGCCCAGGGCGCGAGATGGCGCGCGAAAAAACGGTCCGCGTCGACATCATCGGCGATGAAGACGCCCCGCAGAAGATGCGCCGTGATGTCCATCAGGATCGCGACATGGTCCTCGGGCTCGCCTGAGCGCTCGGCCCGGGCGATGCCGAGCTTGCCCATGTCCTCGCGCACCAGCGCAAGCGGCTTCTCATGCAGGAAGCCGGTCAGGTAATAGGAGGCGTAAGGCAAAAGCTCGCCGCGGCCGACGCCGACGAAGAGCTCGAAGAACTCGTCGCGAACGGCATCCGGCGTGGTCTCGGCAGCAGCCTCCGCCAACGCGATATGGGCCAGCCCCAGCGGCGTTCCGTCGCCCTGAAGCCCCTGCAGCGCGGCCAGCGTCTGCGCGGTGGGCGCACGCCAGAGCAGCGCGCCGATCAGCTCGAACTCGCTGGCGCGGGCCTCGTCGATCGGGTCGATGGTCGGATCGGCGTCGGTGTTCAAAAGGATCGACTCATGGGTTGGGGCGGCGATGGGGTAGAGGTCCGGCCGTAATTCTCCGCGCGGGACGCCGGTCAGCGCCTCGACCGTGAGCACACGGTCGGCGGGAACGCGCTTCCAGCTCGAGATCGCCGGCTGCGATATGCCGACGCTGCGGGCGAGCGCCCTTACGCCGCCGGCCGCGCCGATCGCCCTGTCGAGTGCCGGATCCCGCATGGTCCGCGTCGTTCCCCTGACCAACCCGCGACGTTCGATCGTCGCTGCCGCTTTTTAGAGCAGTGATAATGCACGCTTATCGCTTCAAAATACAACTATTCCAATCTGGATTCAGATGGGCATCGCGCCGCCGCCCCGTTTGCGAATCCGCACCGCCGGCGGGTCGGAGGGCGCTGAATTTTGCGCCGCAGCATAAACCGCATCGGCTGGAACCGCCGCTTTTTCGCCGCTTTTCGCCTCGCTCGTTGCGTTGTCCGTCAGCCGAACGCTCTCGGGCTCCGCCTGGCCGGCCAGGTCTTGCTGCGATGCAGCATCATCTATGCGACTTTCGTCGTAGTTCACATTCTGGTGCGGCATGCTGTCGCCTGTTGCCTCGACAACCGTCTCCTCGGCAGGTTCGGGCTTCAGCGGCTCCCCGAAAATGCCGCGCAACATCGCCGCCACGTCGTCCGATTCCGTCAGCGGTCCGTAGCCGGGAGCGCCGCCCGGAATATTCCATTCGAGCGCGTAATCGCGGGCCGGGTTCTCGAAGCCGGCGATGAAGGGATCGCTTTCCCAGGCCCGGCGCAGCGCCGCCAGCTTCCAGCTTTCGGGCACATTCTGCTTCAGCCAGTGGGCGACGTCGAAATCCTTGTCGACGAGGTCCAGAGACGGCGGCTCGATCATCTCGGGTTCGGGCGCTTCTTCACCCTCCCCCCGCTTGCGGTGGGGA
>JAESFX010000142.1_pt1 | contig 73453 bp, 77 predicted proteins | sample 9269501 | NCBI WGS metagenome assembly JAESFX01 (sample SAMN14515570, study PRJNA621655) | algae metagenome | isolation source: Desmonostoc geniculatum HA4340-LM1 and co-occurring heterotrophs from cave... | place: USA: Maniniholo cave, Kauai, Hawaii | collected 2009-07-28
GGCCGCCCCCCCCCCCCCCCGCCCCGCCCCGGGGGGGGGGGGGGGGGGGGGGGGGGGGGGGGGCGCCCCCCCGAGTCCAGGCCGACACGTCGTGTTAGCCGATGAGCCTCTTTATGCACGCCCCCCCATCCCTAGCCCTTCCCCACCACAAGTGGGGGGAAGGGGACAGGTGGCTCCTATCGGCTCCGTCTACGAATACCCGCAATCGGCGCTCGACATCGTCTCGGCCATTGCCCGCCATCTCGCCCGCCAAGGCGGCGCGGCGCTGTTCATCGACTACGGCTCCACGCAATCCGGCTTCGGCGACACGCTGCAGGCGATGCGAAAGCACGCCTTCGTCTCTCCGCTCGCCGATCCCGGCGAGGCCGACCTTACCGTCCATGTCGATTTCGCCCGGATGGCGCGGGCCGGGCTCGATGCCGGCGCGGCCTGCCACGGCCCGATCACGCAACGCGATTTCCTGCTGGCGCTCGGGCTGGCGGAGCGGACGCAAGCGCTTTCGGCCAAAGCGAGCCCCGAGCAGGCCGCTGCCGTCGCCGCAGGGGCCACGCGCCTGATCGAGCCGACCGAGACTGGCATGGGCCATTTGTTCAAGGTTCTGGCGCTATCCCATCCCGGCCTGCCGCCGCTGCCCGGATTTGACCTTCATCGGCTGCCAGAGCAGGGCTGAGTTTCGAAAACGGACCCTTTTGCATGTTCATCGAATCGCCAGACCTCGCCGCCGAACCCGGCATCCGCCACGCCTTCTTCACGCGTGAGGGCGGCGTCTCGACCGGCATCCATGCCTCGCTGAATGGCGGGCTGGGGTCTTCGGACGACCAGGCCGCCATCGCCGAGAACCGCGCCCGCATGGCGCGGCATCTCGCGGTCGCGCCGGAAAACCTGATCAGCCTGTATCAGGTGCATTCGCCGGATGTGGAGATCGTCGGCGGCCCGTGGCAGGGCGACCGCCCGAAGGCGGACGCGATGGCCACGACGGCCTCAGGCGTCGCGCTCGGCGTCTCGAGCGCCGATTGCGGGCCGATCCTGTTTTCCGACAGCGAGGCGCGGGTGATCGGGGCGGCCCATTCCGGCTGGAAGGGCGCGGTTTCGGGCGTCGTCGCCTCGACCGTGACCGCGATGGAGAAGCTCGGCGCAAGGCGCGAGCGCATCCTGGCCGTGCTGGGGCCGACGATCAGCGCCGCCGCCTACGAGGTCGGCCCGGAATTCGTCGAGCGCTTCAAATCCGAGAATCCGACCTTCGCGCGCTTCTTCACGGCCTCGGAACGGCCGGCCCATGCCATGTTCGACCTGCCGGCCTTCATCGCTTTTCGGGCGCAGGAAGCCGGTATCGGCCGCTTCGTCGATCTGGCGCTATGCACCTATGGCGACGAGCGGCGCTTCTTCAGCTACCGCCGCGCGACGCATCGCGGCGAGGCGGATTATGGCCGGCTGATCTCGGCGATCGTGCTCGTGTGAGCCTACATGACGTCGCGCGCGTGATCGGGCTAGGCTGCAGCATCGCAGCCTGACGAGAGTCCGCATGCCCCGCCAGATCGACTACTACTTCACCCTGCTCTCGCCCTGGACCTATCTCGGCCATCCCACCTTCGTGGAGACCGCCAGGCGCCATGGCTGCGCGGTTTCCTATAAACCGACGCCACTTCGCATGGTCTTCGACGAGACAGGCGGCTTGCCGCTGCCAAAGCGCCATCCGGTGCGCCAGCGCTACCGGATTTTCGAGCTGCAGCGCTGGCGCGCCAAACGCGGCCTGCCGCTGGTGATCCATCCCAGGCATTTCCCCTTCGACGTGTCGCTGGCCGACCGCGTCGTGCTGGCGATCAATGCGGCGGGCGGCGATCCGGCCGGCTTCGTCGGCGATGTGCTGGCCGGCGTCTGGGCGCGCGACGAAGATCTGTCGCAGCCGGAGCTGGTCGCCGGGATCGCCGGCCGCGCCGGTTTCGATGGCGCGGCGCTTCTGGCGGCGGCGGGCGGCGAGGCGATCGTCGAGCGCTACGCCGCGACGATCAACGAGGCGATCGCGGCCGGCGTCTTTGGGGCGCCGAGCTATGTGCTGGATGGCGAGGTGTTCTGGGGCCAGGACCGTCTCGACCTGCTCGAGGATGCGCTTGCGAGCGGCCGCGCGGCCTACCGCAACGACGCGACGGCGTGAACCGGACTCACCCGACGATGTCGGGCGTGCGCCAGCCGAGATGCTGGCCGGCGTCGACCGCGATCATCTGACCGGTGACCGAGCGCGCCTGCGCGAGATAAAGCACGGCGTCGGCGATCTCGGCCGCATCGACCTTTCGGCCGAGCAGGGTGGCGGCGGCCTCGGCCTCCATCGCGCGCGCGCCGTCATGCGGATTCGGCAGGGTCGGGCCGGGACCGACCGCGTTGACCCGGATGCGGGGGCTGAGCGCTTGCGCCATGGTCTGCGTCGCCGTCAGCAGCGCGGCCTTGGTCAGGGTGTAGGAGTAGTATTGCGGCGTCAGCTTCCAGACGCGCTGGTCGATGATGTTGACGATCGCGCCATCGCGCCCGCCGGGGAGGCGGTTGGCCATCGCGCCCGCCAGCACCGAGGGCGCGCGCAGATTGATCGAGAACTGCCGGTTCCAGCGCGCCACGTCGATGTCGCGGATGTCGTCGAGCAGGAAGCTCGAGGCGTTGTTGACCAGCAGCGTCACCGGCCCCAGCGCCGCCTCTGTCTCGGGAATCACGCGCTCCACGGCGGCGGGATCGGCAAGGTCGGCGATGATGACGGCGCAGCGCGCGCCCATGGCGGCGAGGTCCCGCGCCAGCGCGTCGGCGTCCTCCCGGGAGCGGTTGCAATGGATCGCGACCGCGTAGCCGGCCGTCGCCAGTTTCGAGACGATGGCGGCCCCGATCCGCTTGCCCCCGCCGGTGACGAGCGCGACCTCAGTCATCGCGCGGCTCCGCCGGCTGGCCCGGGCCACGCCGCCGCAGGCGGCGCTCCCAGTGCTTGGCGACCCGCAGGTAGCGGTAGAAGGCGTAATTCATCGCGGTCATGAAGCCGTAGGCGCCGCGCAAGGCGTGCCGGCGGCCGATATAGGCCTTGATGAAATTGGCAGGGAACTCGGCGACGAGCCGGAACACCGAGAGCGTCGCGCCGCGCTGGTCGAGGTCGTCGGCCTGCGCGTCGCTGTAGCCGTTGAGCTTGTCCATCTGCTCGCCGAGAGAGCGCACCGAGTAGTGATGCACAGTTCCCTTCAACCTGGCGACCCGCGCGTCGGGGGCGAGATCGACGCGGTCATGGACGGGCGAGGGCGAATAGCGCCCCTTGTCCTTGCGATAGAGCCTGACCGGCGTCAGCGCATAGGCGAAACGATGCGGGGCGGGCTCGCCGGGGAAAATTTCGGCGATGCGGAGGCGGTAGGCGTCTGCGCCGGGCTGGCCGCGTGCGAACAGGCCCGCGATCTCGTCCGCAAGCTCTTGCGGCACCACCTCGTCGGCATCGAGATTGAGCAGCCAGGGGTGACGACACTGGTCCTCGGCGAAGCGCTTCTGCGGGCCGTAGCCCGGCCAGCCATTCGATATGACGCGCGCGCCAAGCCCCGCCGCGATGGCCTGCGTCCCATCGGTCGAGCCGGAATCGACCACCACGATGTCGTCGCTCAGGCCCTTGACCGCCTCGATCGTCCGGCCCAGCCGGTCGGCCTCGTCACGCGTGATGATGAAGATCGAAAGAGGCGGCACGCGGGTCACGTTTCGTTGTCGTCGGTCGGGCCAGACGGCTTAAGCACGAGGTCGGCAGCCTCGCAAGCCGGTGGGTCGACAACCGCGCGAAAGGCCTCTGGAACCTTACGACAGACCGCGCGTTTGATTATCCGGAGCGCGATTGGGTTCCGGTCTGCGTTAGTATTCGATTCACCAAATGTCATACTTTAACAATCATTAAACCAATTCGACCACTTCGCCATAGTCATCCCGATTCATGCCGCATTTCTGCCGTGGTCCGCATTGCAGATGTGCTTCCGACGCAACAGACAAAGGGCGGGGCTGCTCTTATAACGGCCTCATCGACATCAACCGCCGGACGAGAACTGGCGTTAGCGACGACTAAGGAGTTTCCCATGAAGAAGTATCTGCTTGCGAGCGTTGCGGCGCTCGGCCTCGTCGCCGCTGGCGCCGCCACCGCCGCCGATCTTCCTGCCCGCAGCGGTCCGGTCGCGGCGCCGATCGTGTACGCCCCCGTCTTCACCTGGACCGGCTTCTATGTCGGCGCCAACGCCGGATACGGAATCGGCACCATCGACTCGACGAATTTCGGCGTCCTGCCGACCTTCAGCGATCCGGACGGCTTCCTCGGCGGCGGCCAGATCGGCTATAACTACCAGATCGGCCAGATCGTCATCGGCGCCGAGGCCGACTTCCAGGGCGCCGACCTGAAGGCCCGCGTTTCGGGCGGCGGTTTCACGGCCTCGAACGAGCTGAACTATTTCGGCACCGTCCGCGCCCGTCTCGGTTTCGCCTTCGATCGGTTCCTGCCCTACGTCACCGGCGGTTTCGCCTATGGCAACGTCAAGAATTCGCTCAACGGTCCGGGCTTCGCCTTCCGCGACGACAACATCCAGTACGGCTACACCATCGGCGCCGGTCTGGAATACGCCTTCACCAACAACCTGACCGCCAAGATCGAGTATCTCTACGTCGATCTGGAGCGCGAGCGCATCAACACGCCGTTCGGCACGACCGGCGCTCAGGTCGGCACCGACTTCTCCGTCATCCGCGCCGGCCTGAACTACAAGTTCTAGTCTCGCATCCCCTCGTCGGGGATGTTGCGAACCCGGTGGCCTTTCGCCACCGGGTTTTTCTTTGGCGGGGAAGCTCGGAGCAAGCGTCGGCGGGCAAGACTCGCCCCGAGCGGGAGCCAGCCGAGCGGTCGGGGGCCAGTCGTCACGATCCTTCCTGCCCGAAACCTCGCCGCCTGGCGCGCGCTTGCATGTTCACAGCGGGATGCTGGCGGGTTGCGTCGGCGGAGGTCATGTGGCATCACGACGCCGCTTCGGACAGCGGCCAGCGCCGCCTCGCTCTCCGCGAGGCTCGCCAGCCAGCCGGCGGCCATGCTGCGGTAGCTCAGTGGTAGAGCACTCCATTGGTAATGGAGAGGTCGAGAGTTCAATCCTCTCTCGCAGCACCAGCCCATCCCCTTGATATCGTTGAAGCCCTGGACGCCTCGGAGTTTCCGTCCATTCCGACGTCACGAACGCTGCAACAGGTCAGACGGATTTCGACGCCAGTTTCGGCTCGTTCGCCTTCGAGCGTGCGCCGGCAGGCGTCCGGGCACAATTGATAAGCGTTCCGGATCGCTTTACCGCTTGTCGAACAACGCGGGGACGGATGCACGGTGTCGTGCGTCGCTTGCTTGAGCGCCCTGCCGGATGCCGGAGCCACGCCCATGCCTAGCCCTCTGGGTCATCTCATCGTCAGCGGTCGCTGGGACAATTGCGTCGCGATCGTCGATGTGGCCAAAGCCGTCCTGGCCGAGAACGACGCCACGTCCAATGCCGTCGTCTCCCGGCCGCGCGTCACGCCCGATGTCGACAGCGATGGCGACGGCGTGGCCGATGCGCCGGCCAACGGCCAGCCGGTCGGCGTCGTGGTCGACCGCGCCAGGCGGCAGGCCTATGTCGTCAACCATTCGGGACCCGCGACCCCCAAGGCGGCCGATGCCTACCAGCACGGCCATCCCGGGCTCGTCACCGTCGTCGATCTCGACCGGGCGCTCGATCCCGCCCATGACGGCACGCTGGGCGCCGTGTCGGGCTTCATCGAGACCGGCCGCACGGGGCCGGTCGGCGCGGCGCTGACGCCGGACGGATCGACGCTGCTGGTCAATTGCGGCGAGGCGGAGGGCAGCGAGGATGGCGGCGACGAGGTGACCGCGATCGATCTCGCCTCGCGGCAGGTCGTCCGGCGCATCCCGTTGAGCGAGACGCAGGGGCATCCGGCCTCCGGCCCGAGCCGCCATGACAGCCCCCATGCCAGCTTCGGGCGCTATCCGAACCCGACCGGCATCGTGATCTCGCCTTTGCAAGGCGGAGTCGTCTTCGTCGGCAATGGCGGCATGAGCGACGTTTCGGTCTTCGACCTCAAAGCGGCGCTCGCGGGCGATCCGCAGGCGGAAATCAATCGGGTCCCGGTCGAAACCGGCCCCTTCGGCCTCGCCTGCAGCCCTGACGGCGCGCTCGTGGCGGTCGCGTCGCGCGAAAGCATGTCCGTGCCCTATGAGGGCCGCACCATCTCCATCATCGACGTCGCGCGCGCCGCGGCCGGCGGCAAGGATGCCGAGGTCGCGCGGGTGCGGATCGGCAGCGACGATCCGGGCGAGGCCACGAGGCCTTTCGCTGTCGCTTTCACGCCAGACGGCAAGCGCGTCGTCGTCTCCTGCTTCCGCTCGAACACGATCTCGTTCGTCGATGTCGTCGACGCCCTGGCCGGCCGGCCGGCGGAGGCCCTGAGGCTGCATCCGCAGGCGCCGCACGGCGCGATCGCCCGGCCGCGCGGGATCGTGATGGCCGGGGACCGCCTAGCCTGCGTCATCGGCGGGGCCAAGACAGGGCCGAAAAGCAGCCTCGTCTGGTTCATCGACCTCGAAACCGGCCGGATACTGTCGAGCGTGACCGGAGTCGGCAACGAATCCTACTTCATGGATGCGATACAGAGCGCAGGTTGAAATATCGAACGCCTGACTTCTCTGATAAATTGACATTGCCCTGACGGCTGTTAGCGTTCCTCCCAACAAGAAATACCGGGGAGAAACGCCTATGCTGACGCGACGCTCGCTTATGCTGGCGGCATCCGCCGCGCCGTTGATGACGACCCCTATCCGGGCACAGGCCGGCTGGGTCCCGACCCGGGAGGTCGAGTTCGTCATCCCGTTCGCCGTTGGCGGCGGCGCCGACCTCCTGGCCAGGGTCATTCACAAGATCATCACCGACGAGAAGCTCGTGCCGGTGCCGGTCACGCTGAACAATCGTCCGGGCGGGGGAGGGGCTGTCGGGCTCGGCTATGTCGCGTCGCGCAAGGTGGCCGATCCGCACACCATCATCCTGGTGAACGGCACGACGCAGATCACGCCCATCCTCAATCCGGCCGCCAGAACGCTGTCGGAGATCCGCCCGTCGATGAACGTGATGCTCGACGATTTCCTGCTCTTCGTGAAAGGCGACGCGCCCTGGAAGGACGCCAGGGAGTTCGTCGCCGCCGCGAAGGCGCGTCCGCCCAAGTCGATCGCGTTCGCGACCGGCGGCACCACCGACGTCATGGCGATCACCGTCTTCACCAAGGCGACCGGCGTCGAATTCAACACGCTGAACTTCAACTCCGGTGGCGAGGCGCTGACGCAGCTGCTCGGCGGCCATGTCCAAGCCTGCATGGGCAACCCGCTGGAGTTCATGGGCCATCTCCAGTCGAAGGCGGTCAAGGCGCTGGGACTGTTCAGGGACAGCCGTTTCACCGTCCTTCCCGATGTGCCCACGATGAAGGAGCAGGGCATCGAGGCGCCCAATTTCCAGATGTGGCGCGGGCTTGCGACCCCCAAGGGCACGCCCGACGCCCCCGCACTGTACTGGGAGGGCGTGTTCGCCAAGGTCGTCGCCTCGCCGACGTTCGGCGCCTACATCAAGGAGAACATCGCAACGGCGGCTCCGGTCCCCGGCGAGGCCTTCGCGAAGTTCCTCCAGGATCAGGAGAAGCTCTACCGCGACCTGCTCGGAAAGCCCGCCTGATCCGATGAAGCTGCGCGCTGCGTGGGGCGAACTGCTCCTGTGCCTTGCTTTTGCGGGCGCGGGCGTCTTCTGGGTCTCGATCGCGCTGGGGATGCAGCTCTGGGACGGGTTCGCCCCCGCCTCGGGTTTCCTGCCGCTGGTCTATGGCGTCCTGCTGATCGTGCTGGCGGCGCTGGCGACGATCTTCGACGTGTTCGGAGGCGCCGCCGCCGCCGAGGCGCCGGGTCCGGTCGGCAGACCGCTGCTGGTGCTGGCCGCGCTGGCCGCGGGCGTCGCCGGCATCGAGCTCATCGGCTTTTGCGCCTCGATGTTCCTCGCCATGCTGTTCCTGTTCCGCTTCGCGGAAAAGCGCTCCCTGACGGCGTCGCTTGCGACGGCGGCGGGCTCGGCGCTGGCCCTCGTCCTGATCTTCCGCACCTGGCTCGGCGTTCCCATGCCCGTCGGTCCCTGGGGGTTTTAGAGCCGTGTCGGTGATCTACGAACTCGCGGCGGGTTTTGCCGGCGCCCTGACGCCCTGGAACCTGATGATGTGCTTTGCCGGCGTCTTCGCCGGGCAACTGGTCGGCGCGCTGCCGGGCATCGGCCCGTCCTCGGCGATCGCGCTGCTGCTGCCGCTGACCTTCGGCGCCGACCCGACCTCGGCCATCATCCTGTTCGCCGGCATCTATTACGGCGCGCAATATGGCGGGACGCTCACCTCCGTGCTGATCAGCGTGCCGGGCGAGCCCTCCAGCGTGATGACCAGCATCGACGGCTACCAGATGGCGCTGCAGGGCAAGGCCGGCGTGGCGCTGGGGATCGCCGCGATCGGCTCCTTCATCGCCGGCACGATCTCGACCATAGGCCTGATGCTGATCGCGCCGCCGATGGCGCGGGCGGCGCTGGCCTTCGGGCCGCCGGAGTATTTCTCGCTCGTGGTGCTGGGCCTGACCGCGCTGGCGGCCGTGGGCGGCTCGGTGCTCAAGGGCCTCACCACCGGCGTCTTCGGCCTGCTGATCAGCACGGTCGGAATCGACCAGCAGACCGGCGTGGCGCGCTTCGCGTTCGACAGGCTCTGGCTGCTCGACGGGATCGGCTTCATCGTGCTGACGGTCGCGATCTTCGGCGTCGGAGAGGTCCTCTCCAGCGTCGGCAAGCCGACGCCGCCGCCGATCACGAACGTCAGGAACGTCCTGCCCTCGCGCGCGGAATGGCGCGCCAGCCGCATGCCGATCCTGCGCGGCAGCTTCATCGGCTTCTTCGTCGGCGTCCTGCCGGCGACCGGCGCCACGATCGCCTCCTTCATCGCCTATATCGTCGAGAAGAAGGTCGCCAGGGACCCGTCGCGCTTCGGCAAGGGCGCGATCGAGGGCGTGGCGGGGCCCGAAGCCTCCAACAATGCGGCGGCTGCGGGCGCGATGGTGCCGATGCTGGCGCTGGGCGTGCCGGGATCGGGCACCACCGCGATCATCCTGGGCGCGCTGATCATGTTCGGCATCCGTCCAGGTCCGGAGCTGTTCGAGAAGAACTCCGCGCTGGTGTGGACCGTGATCGCCAGCATGTATATCGGCAATCTCATGCTGCTGATCATGAACCTGCCGCTGGCGCGCCTCTTCGCGCAGCTTTTGCGGGTGCCCTATGCCTGGCTCTATCCGCCGATCCTCGCGCTGTGCGTTGCCGGCGTCTATTCCCAGGCGAACTCGATCGAGGATGTCTGGATGCTGGTCGGGTTCGGCGCGCTCGGCTGGGCCATGATGCGCTATGACTGGCCGCCGGCGCCGCTGATCCTCGGGCTGGTGCTCGGCGTCATCTTCGAGAACTCGCTGCGCCAGTCGCTGACGCTGTCGCATGGCAGCGTCGAGATCTTCTTCACCCGGCCGATCTCGGCCGTGCTGCTGGCCTGCGCTGCGGCCGCCGTGCTTGCGCCGGTGCTGCTGCGGATATTCAAGCCCCGCATCGTCGCGGTCTGAGCAGGCCTGCCGCTCAGCCCTTGAAGCGGGTCGCCTCAAAGGCCGGCACGTTCGCCGAGAACGCGTCCAGCCATTCCACGAGCCTGGGGTGATCGGCCCGCCACGCGCCGGCGAAGCGCAGGTCGAGATAGCCGAGCGCGCAGGCGAGCGCGATCTCGCCGACTTGCGGCGTGTCGCCGAGCGATGGCGGCGTGATCTCCAGCGCGGTCAGGGCGCGCGAGACCTTGCCGGCCTGATTGGCGACCCAGGCCGAGTCCCGGTTCGCCTCCGGGCGGAAACGGACTTCGTAGACCTGCAGCAGGGCTGCGTCGGCGAGCCCGTCCGCCAGGGCCATCAGCCGGAGCTGGACGAAGCGCTCCTCGCCAGCCGGGATGATGCGCCCGCCGCCGGCGAGATGGTCGAGATATTCCACGATGACGCGCGAATCGAACAGCGTCGTGCCGTCCTTCAGGACCAGCGTCGGGATCTTGCCGAGCGGATTCTGCTGACGCAGCGGCTCGGACGGGTCGTTGGTGTCGGCGACGACGATCTCGATCTGGTCGCTGAGGCCGAGCACGGCGGCGGCGATCTTGACCTTGCGGCCGAAGGGCGAGGCGGGCGAGGAGCGCAGGATCAGCATCGGCTTCTGGAACCTTGGAGATGTGAGGGCAGTCGGCGTGGGCAGGCAATGTCAGCCGTCCGGGCGGATCGGCTCGCAAAGGTAGCGCGGGTTGGGCCCCTGCGCGAGCCGTTCGGTCAGGGCCGGCAGCAGGATGCGGGTCTCGTCGGCGAGCGTCCAGGGCGGATTGACCACGAGCAGCCCGGTCGCGCTCAGGCCGCCGGCGGCCTCGGGCCGGTCGATGTCGATCTCCAGCCGCAGCAGCTTGCCGATTCCCGCCGCCATGATCGCCGACAGCAGGTTCTCCACCGCGCGGCGGTCCTTGACCGGATACCAGAGCGCATAGATCCCGGTCGGCCATTTGCGATGGGCGGCGATGAACTCGGCCGCCAGCGTCGCGAACTCGTCCTTTTCCTCGAAAGGAGGATCGATCAGCACGAGGCCGCGCCGCTCCTTTGGCGGAAGATTGCCGCGCAGCGCGTTCCAGCCGTCGATCGCCAGCGCCTTGCAGCGCGCATCGCGGCCGAGCACGTTCGCGAGTTTCTTGTGCGTCTGGGGATGAAGCTCGGCCGCGATCAGCCGGTCCTCGGCCCGCATCGCCTGCCGGCAGAGCCAGGGCGAGCCGGGATAGGCGTCGGGGCCATAAAGCGCGCGCGCGCCGGAAAGCGCGTCGCGCCAAGGCTTCAGGATAGCCTCGACGGGCGCTGCCAGCGGCGAGCGGTCGACCCGCGCGACGCCGTCCTTCCACTCATGGGTCCGCAGCGCTTCTTCCGAGCCGAGGTCGTAGCGGCCGGCGCCAGCATGGGTGTCGACGATGCGATAGGCTGAGTCCTTGGCGTTGAGATGCGCCAGGATGCGCGTCAGCACGACATGCTTCAGGACGTCGGCGAAGTTTCCGGCATGGAAGCCGTGGCGGTAGTTCATCGCCCGCTCTTACGCGGCTTGCGAGCCGCTGTCAGCGGGGCGCGTTCACGGTGATGTCGCGCGTCCGGCAGCTCGAGCGATCGACCTCCTCGCAGCTCCGGAATCCGCGCAGGTCTTTCGTGAAGCAGATCCGCACCTCCTGCAGCACGCCGCGCCGGCAGGCGACCGACATCATGTCGGTTCGCAGGCCGGGATTGGCTGCGACGAAGGCGCGCTCCAGGTCGATCGCGGTCCAGTTCTGGTCACGCTCCACCGTCGCGAGTTGCGGCGGCACGACGATTTTTTCGCGGGCGCGGCGGGTGTCGGCGAAATAGTCGCTCGGGCTCGATCCCGAGCAGGCGCCGTGCTTGCGCCATTGATGGCGGGCGAGCCCTTCGCTGGGAAAGAGCCCCTGCGCCTGCTCCATGGCGATTCGCGAGGGCGTGCGCCCGGCGGGTCCGCAATCGGAGGGGTAGCCGCGCTCGTTCTGCGGCCAGAGCCCATGCACGACGAAGCGCAGGTTCGCGCCTTCGCCGCATTGCTCGCGGTTGCGCTCGCGGCCGCCGTCGAGTTCGCAGAAGCCTGGCGACCATGAAAGAGCCAGCACGTAGAAATCGAACTCGCCGGGCACGCCGCCGCGCTCGTTGCGCTGGGCATTGGCCGTGCCGGCGCAGCACATAGCAGCGAGCAGGCAGAGCGTGCGCGCGAATGCGGTCATGGCTCGCGGCTCAGGGCCGGGCCATCTTGCAGTCTGGCGCATAGGTGCGGTGGCGGTCGAGGCCCGAGACGCACCAGTTGACGTTCCAGCCATAGCCGAACAGGCCCAGATTCTCGCGCACCGAATAATCGACGCGGTGGATCGTGCCGTCGTTCAGCGCCATGCGCGCGGTGCAGAAGCGGCGCGGGATGAAATCGTCTCCGAGCGGCCGGAAGCCGAGCGGCCGGACCTTGTCATAGGCGACCGCCTGCAGCGGCCCCCAGAACTTCGCCTCGCGCGAGTTGAACCAGCTCGTGATCTCGCCCAGCACGGCCGGGTCCTCGCAGGCCGGCAGGTTGCCATACATCGGGATGATGCGGTTCTCGGCGCGGTCGGCCGGATGGACCTGGCGGGCCGAGTAGACCTCGCGGCTGTGATCCGCTTCGGCAGGGGCCGTCAGGGCGAAGGCGGCAGCCGCCGTCGCGGCGGTCAGGAGAGCGGTTCGCAGCAGAACGCGGCGCATGGGAGAAGCCTCGGGCGTGTCGATCGCGGATCGCGACACGATGGCTGGCGCGCGAGTCGGGGTCAAGGCTGCCCCGCGCCGCGGGCAAAGGCGGGCGGCGTCTGTTGCATTTCGGCCTTGAGCCGCTGCGTCAGGGCTTGCCGGCCTCCGCTGCGTGTCAGGCCTTGCCGGCCCTGCGCTCCATCACGATCAGAGCCAACCCCGCCGCGACGATCAGGCCTGCGCCCGCGAGCATCTGCGGCGTCGGCCAGTCGGCGAAGACGAGCCAGCCGAAGACCAGCGCCCAGACGATCAGCGTGTACTGATAGGGCACGACAACCGAGGCCTCCGCCAGCTTGAGCGAGCGCGTGACGCACAGATGCGCCACCATGGCGACGATGCCGAGCAGCGCCAGCAGGCCGGCGTCGACGAGCGTCGGCGTCACCCAGCCGAACGGGATCAGCGCCGCGCCGAGCAGAAGCGTGCCAAAAGTCTGCCAGCCGACCAGCGTGACGTCGGGCGTGCCGCGCAGATAGCGCCCCGCGATCATCAGCACGGCGAAGAGCACGCTGCCGAGAAGCGCCACCAGCGCCGGCATCGACAGGCTCGCGCCTGAGGGCGCCAGCGTCATGATAACGCCGACGAAGCCGACCAGCACCGCGAGCCAGCGGCCGGGGCTGACCTTCTCGCCGAGGATCAGCGCCGCCAGAACCACGACCCAGACCGGGGCCGCCATCCATATCGTCATCGTGTCGGCGAGCGGCAGGTGGACGACCGCGAGATAGAACAGTCCGGATTCGACCGAGCCGAGCGCTGCGCGGACGAACTGGAGGCCCGGCCGCTCGGGCTTGAGCGTCCGCATCACGCCCTGTTTCACGATGAAGGGCGCGAGCACGGCGAGCGCGGCCGCGCTGCGGATCAGCAGCAACTGGCCGACCGTATAGGTCGCGACCAGCCATTTCCCCATCACGTCGTTGAGCGAGAACAGCAGGATGCCGAGCAGCATCATGCCGATTCCGGCGAGGGTGGCGTTGCGGCTGGGCATGATTGCGGGGCGGTCGGCAGGTCCGAGACGGGGACGCTGCTTTCGCGCATGCCTGTTCCCTGGGCAAGGGTGCGCGACGCAGGACGGCCCGCGCATGGCGCAGGCCGCTTGAATTTCATGATTGACTTAATTAAGTGGATAGCGAAATATAATGGCATGGATCGCTTCCTCGCCCTCTCCGACCCGACCCGCCGCCGCATCGTCGAGATGCTGGGGAGCGAGGCTTTGGCGGCAGGCGAGATCACGGCGCGGTTCAGCGTGAGCGCTCCGGCGATCTCGCAGCATCTCAAGGTGCTGCGCGAGGCGGGCCTGGTCACGGTCGAGGTCGCAGGCCAGCGCCGGATCTACCGGCTCGATCCGGCGGGGCTCGACGCGTTCGACGACTGGGTCCGAAAGGTGCGCGGCTTCTGGACCCCGCATCTCGACCTGCTGGAAGAGCAATTGGCGCAAGCCGCCGAAGCCGACGGCGCAACCGCCGGCAAACCTGACGGAGAGACGAAATGAGTGAGTATGGCGTGGTTCTTGAAAGCGGCGCGGTGCGCTTCGAGCGGCTTTTGCCGGGGCCGATCGAGCGCGTCTGGGCCTATCTGACCGAGGGCGACAAGCGCGCCACCTGGTTCTGCGGCGGGCAGACCGAGCCGCGCATCGGCGGCCATATCGCCCTCTTCTTCAAGCATTCGCTGATCACGAGCGAGCCGCCGCCCGAGAGCGCCCGCAAGATGAACGACGAGGGCGCGCTGATGAGCGGCACCGTCACGGCCTTCGATCCGCCGCACCGGCTGGCCTTCAACTGGGTCGGCATGGGCGATCCGGATTCCGATGTCGAGATCGAACTGGCTCAGGCCGGAGACAAGGTCCGCCTCGTCCTGACCCACCGCAGGCTAGCGACAGCGCAGCGCATGGCGATGGTCGGCAGCGGCTGGCACCTGCATCTCGACCTGCTGGAGGACCAGCTCGCGGGACGCAAGCCCGGCGCGTTCTGGTCGCGGCATGAGGGGCTGATGGCGGAGTATGCTGAAAGGCAGAAGGATACAGCCGCCTGAGCGCAGGGCAGAAAGGCCCGGCCGGCCTGCGCCGTTGTTACGAGAGCTGGAGCACGTTGGCGCCGATGTCGGGCTCGACCAGCCGCTCCAGCCGCATCGGCAGCACCGTCACGTTGATTTCCATCGAGCCGCGGCCGACCTCCAGCGCCAGCAGATGGCCGCCATAGGCGCTGAAGCTGTCGTCCGTCGCGGTGCCATGGGCGTGGACCGAGGGCTTGCCCTCTTTCCACGCCAGCGAGCCGGTGAGGTTGGTCAGTTCGAGCTGCTCCAGCGTCTTCGGGCGGAAATCCTTCGCCTCGAAATCGTAGAAGCCGAAGGTGGCCTTCGAGGCGAAGCCGAAGCCGAGGATCATCGCGGAGGCAATGTTCTCGTCGCGCGTCAGCGCCTCCAGACGGGCGAAGACGTTGTCGCCGCGCCGCAGCACCATGAAGAAGCCCTGCGGCGTCGGGACATATCGCTTGCGCTCGGACATTCGTCTTCCTCCAGTGACGCACGGGTCGATACATGCCCGCCGCCGGTTGCCCGAGCCTATGCGGAGGAGGGGGCCGAGCGCCATCGGCATTGGCGGCATGGCCTGTCACCTCGGCGGGAATGACGGGACGCCGGGAGCTAAAGGCTCGCCGCTGCCCTTGCCGCCTGGTCGTATTGCCCAGAAAGCGAGCGCATCGCGGCGGCGATTTCGGAGAGGCGGGCGGGATCCATGCCGGTGCCGAGCACGGGCCTGACCAGGAGCTGCTCGCGGATCTGGGCGTAGCGCAGGCAGGCGTCCTCGCCGGCCTGCGTCACCGCGACGGTCTTCTCCTTGCCCTTGCGGCCGGCCTTGAGCAGCTTCAGCCGCTCCAACTTCTTCAGAGAGTAGTTCACCAGATGCGTGTCCTCGATGTTGAGGACGAGGCAGATGTCGGCCAGCCGCTTGGGCTTGCCGCGATGGTTGACGTTGTGGAGCACCAGCACGTCGAGCGGGGAGAGGTCGGGATGGCCCGCTGCCGCCATGCAGCGCACCATCCAGCGCTGGAAGGCGTGGGCGGTCATGTTCATGGCGAACTCGAACTCCGACAGCGCCGGCATCGCGCCCGAAGCGAGATGGCCGGAGGAGACGATCGGGCCGAGGTCGGAGGGGGTCGCGGGAGGCATCTGTCCTTGCCGGGAAGGGCGCGGGGAACCCCTCTCCTGTAAGGAGAGGGGCAGGGGTGAGGTGACGGACGCTGCATGATTTGGCCGCACACAGGCGGCGGCGGAGGGGTGGGCGCAGGACTGGTTGAACGTCCGACCCCTCACCCTGCCCTCTCCCTCCGGGAGAGGGTTCCCCGCGCTATTTTCTTGGAGGGCGAGCGCTGCCCTCACATCTTCTTGTAGGCGTCCACGATCGCCTGGCCATCGGCGCCGGCCTTCTTCAGCCAGTCGGCGGTCAGCGTCTCGCCGGCCTTCTGAAAACCGGTCTTCAGCGCGGGCGAGGGGGCGAGCACCTTGAGGCCCTTGGCCTTGAGCTGGTCGAGATACCAGTTGGTCTTGTCCTCCCAGGCCTTCCAGCCGCGTGCTTCCGCCGTCTCGGCCGCCTTGAGGACAGCGTCCTGCGTCGCCTTGTCGAGCGCCGCGAAAGCGGCCTTGTTGACCATGGTCGCGTTCTTCGGGATCCAGGCCTGCACGTCGTAGAAATGCGTCAGCGACTCCCAGACCTTGCTGTCATAGCCGGTGCCGCCCGAGGACATGAAGGAGTTGACCACGCCGGTCGCAAGCGCCTGCGGCAGTTCGGCGGCCTGGATGGTCACCGACTGCATGCCGAGCAACTCGCCCAGCCGGGCCGTGCCGACATTGTATGAGCGCCACTTCATGCCCTTCATGTCGTCGATCGTGGCGAGATCCTTCTTGGTGTAGACGCCCTGCGGAGCCCACGGCACCATGAACAGGAGCTTGACGCCCTGCGCGTCGAGCTTCTTCTCCACGGCGGCTTTCGAAGCCTTGTAGAGCTTCATCGCGTCGGGGAAGGACGTCGCCAGGAACGGCACCACGTCGATGCCGAAGACCGGATCCTCGTTCTCGTGGATCGAGATCAGCACCTCGCCCATCTGGGCCTGGCCGCTCTGGACCGCGCGCTTGATCTCGGGCGCCTTGAACAGCGAGGCGCCGGGATGGACCGTGATCGAGAGCTTGCCGCCGGTCGCGGCCTCGACGTCCTTGGCGAAGGCGGCGAGGTTCTCGCTGTGCGGGTTGTCGACCGGGTAGGCGGCCGGCAGGTTCCATTTGGTCTGGGCGGCGGCCGGGGCCGCGAGCGCCAGCGCGCTGATGCCGAAGGCGAGCGCGGCGGCGGTGATATGTCTGCGATTGATCATGGCGCGTAATCCCTCTGTTGTTGGCAGTCTTCGATAAGACGGGTCTTCGGCTCGCGGGTCAGTCCGGAAAGGCAAGCTTGGGCAGATAGAGCACGATCTGCGGGAAGGTGGTGATGATCAGCACGGCGATGTTGAGCAGAATGAAGAACGGAAACGCCGCCTTAGCAACCGTCCAGGTGTCCTTGCCGCTCATGTTCTGCAGCACGAACAGGTTGAAGCCGACCGGCGGGGTGATCTGCGCCATCTCGACATGGATGACGAGGTAGACGCCGAACCAGACCAGGTCGATGCCGGCCTCCTTGACCATGGGCAGCACGATCACCGCCGTCAGGACGATCATCGAGATGCCGTCGATCAGGCAGCCGAGAATGATGTACATGCAGGTCAGGGCCAGCACGAGGGCGTGGGTCGAGAGCGACTGGCCCTTGACCCATTCCGCCAGGGCCGCCGGGATGCCGGTATAGGCCATGGCCGCCGTCATGAAGGCCGCGCCCGCCAGGATCAGCATGATCATGCAGGTCAGGCGCGTCGCGCTCATGATGCTCTCGAACAGCGTCGCCCAGGTCAGCGTGCCGCTCCACCAGGCCAGGAAGAGCGCTCCGGTGACGCCCCAGGCGGCGCATTCGGTCGCGGTGGCGAAGCCGAGCACGAGCGACAGGAAGACGGCGGCGATCAGCAGCAGGCAGGGCGCGAGCTTGGCCGACTGCCTGAGCTTCTGCAGGAAGGGCAGGACGGGGTCGCGCGGCGGCGTCTTCTCGGGGTTCAGCAGCGACCAGATGATGACGTAGCCCATATAGAGCGCCATCACGAGCAGGCCGGGCAGGAAGCCGCCGAGGAAGACCTGCAGCACCGAGACGTTGGCGGTGACCGCGTAGACAACCATCGGGATCGAGGGCGGGATCAGCAGGCCGAGCGTGCCTGAGCCCGCCAGCGTGCCGAGGCTCAATTGCTCGTCGTAACCGCGCTTCTTGAGTTCGGGCAGGGCGATCTTGCCGATCGTCGCGCAGGTCGCCGCCGAGGAGCCGGAAACGGCGGCGAAGATGCCGCAGCCGACGATGTTGGTGTGGATCAGCCGGCCGGGCAGCCATTGCAGCCAGGGCGACAGCCCCTGGAACATCTGCTCGGAGAGCCGCGTGCGGAACAGGATTTCGCCCATCCAGATGAACAGCGGCAGGGCGGCGAGCGTCCAGGACGCCGACGCGCTCCACACCGAGGTGGCCAGCACCTGGCCGATCGGGATGTCGGTGACCAGCACCATGGCGAGCAGGCCGACGAGGCCGAGCCCGATCGCGATCCAGACGCCGCTGGCGAGGATCAGCACCATGAAGGCGAGCAGGCAGATCGAAAGGAGGGGAAGGCTCATGGCTTCAGACTCCCCCGCCCTGCGCGATGCGCTCGATCAGCTCCTCGGCCGATTTGGGCGGCTCGGGCTCGTAGGTCGGCTTGCCGCCACGCGCCACGATGATCAACTCGTCCAGGACCGCGATCAGCAGGATGCCAAGTCCGACGACCATGCCCATCTGCGGCATCCAGAGCGGCACGGAGACGACGCCCGTCGACATGTCGAAGAAGCGCCAGGAATCATAGGCGAGCTTGCCGGACTGGAAGGTGAAATAGCTCAGGAACGCCGCCGCGACCGTCAGCGAGATCAGTTCGGCGATGCGCCTCGCCGGGCCGCGCAGCCGCTCGACCAGCAGGCCGACCCGGATCATCTCGCCCTTCTTGAAGGTATGCGCCGTGCCCAGGAACGCCGTGGCGACCATCGCCCAGGCGGTGAAGTCGTCCCCGGAGGGCACGTTGAGATTGATCTCGCGCCCGACCGAGAGCAGCATCATCAGGACGAAGATGGTGACGAGGCCGAGGCCCGCGGCGTAGCCGGCGAACAGATAAAGGGCGTCGAGCGAGCGGCGGATCATCGGCTACGACGCCCGTCATGGCGGGCTCGCCATGCGTCGATTGCCAGGAGTGGTCCCGTCATCGCATCCTCCACCTTGCAAGACCGCCCCGGCCCCTCAGCCATGTTCCGGTCACAATCGCGATCCTAGCCGGCAAAATCGGCTTGTCAACGTTTCATCGACGATTTATCGATGAAACGTCGGCGGGCTAGTGCCCGCCTGTCCGGCGCGGCGGGGAGCATTCACATGACGACGGGTCGCTGGGACTTCTGGATCGACCGTGGCGGCACCTTCACCGACGTGATCGGCCGCGATCCTGCTGGCAAGCTCCATGCCAGAAAGCTCCTGTCGGAGAATCCGGGCGCCTATCGCGACGCCGCCGTGCAGGGCATCCGCGACCATCTGCGGCTGAAAGCCGACGATCCGATTCCCTCAGGTCTCGTCGACGAGGTTCGGATGGGCACGACGGTCGCGACCAATGCGCTGCTGGAGCGCAAGGGCGACCGCACGCTGCTGGTCATTACAAGGGGTTTTCGCGACGCGCTTCGCATCGGCTACCAGGCCCGGCCCGACATCTTCGCCAGGGAGATCGTCAAGCCCGAGCAGCTCTACGACGCCGTGGTCGAGGTCGACGAGCGCGTGCTGGCCGATGGCGCGGTCGAGCGCGCCCCTGACGAGGGAGCGATCCGGGCCGATCTGCAGGCGCGGTTCGACGCAGGCTTCCGCGCGGTCGCGATCGTCTTCATGCACGCCTATCGCTATCGGGAGCATGAGAAGGTCGCAGGCCGCATCGCCCGCGAGATCGGCTTTCCGCAGGTCTCTGTCAGCCATGAGGTGTCGCCCCTGATCAAGCTGGTCGGGCGCGGCGATACGGCGGTGGTCGATGCCTATCTCTCGCCGATCCTTGGGCGCTATGTCGCGCAGGTCTCCGATGAACTCGACATCGCCCGCACCGGCGCGCGGCTGATGTTCATGATGTCGTCCGGCGGCCTGACCGCCGCCGAGCTCTTCCAGGGCAAGGATGCGATCCTGTCTGGCCCCGCCGGCGGCGTCGTAGGCCTCGCCGAGACCGGCCGCTCGGCCGGCTTCGACAAGGTCATCGGCTTCGACATGGGCGGCACCTCGACCGACGTCGCCCATTTCGACGGCGAATACGAGCGCGCCTTCGAGACGGAGGTCGCCGGCGTCCGCATGCGCGCGCCGATGATGCTGATCCACACGGTCGCGGCCGGCGGCGGCTCGATCCTGCATTACGACGGCGCGCGCTTCCGCGTCGGTCCGGATTCCGCCGGGGCCAATCCGGGGCCGGCCGCCTATCGCCGCGGCGGGCCGCTCGCGGTGACCGACGCCAACGTCATGGTCGGCAAGCTGATCCCGGATTACTTCCCGCCGATTTTCGGCGAGAAGCGCGACCAGCCGCTCGATGTCGGGACCGTGCGGGCGAAATTCGCCGCGCTCGCGGCCGAGGTCGGCGATGGGCGCAGCGCGGAGGAGGTCGCCGACGGTTTCATCCAGATCGCCGTCGCCAACATGGCCGAGGCGATCAAGAAGATCTCGGTCCAGCGCGGCTACGACATCACGCGCTATGCGCTGAACTCGTTTGGCGGCGCGGGCGGCCAGCATGCCTGCCTCGTCGCCGACGCGCTCGGCATCAAGACCGTGCTGCTGCATCCGTTCTCGGGCCTGCTTTCGGCCTATGGCATGGGCCTCGCCGAGATCCGCTCGACGCGGACGGCTGCACTCGACGTCCCCGTCGATGGCGAGGCAAAAGCCGCGATCGACGGCGTCGCGGGCAGGCTCGCGGCCGAGACCCGCGCCGAGCTGACCGGGCAGGGCGTGCCGGAGGCCGAGATCGCGATCCTGACCCGCGCCCATATCCGCTATGCCGGCACCGACACCGCCATCGCGGTCGCGGCCGGCGAAGAAGCCGCGATGCGAGAGGCCTTCCAGGCCGCGCACAAGGCGCGCTTCGGCTTCATGGACGCGACCAAGGCGCTGGTGGTCGAGGCGGTCGAGGTCGAGGCCATCGGGGGCGGGGCGAAGTTCGAGGAGGCCTCAGTGGCCGAAGTCGCGGGCGAGCCGAAGGTGGCCGAGCGCACGCGCCTTTTCTCCAAGGGGCAATGGCACGAGGCTGCGGTGGTCCGGCGCGAGGAGATCTCGCCCGGCCAGCAGGTCTCAGGCCCGGCGATCATCATCGAGCCCAACCAGACCGTCGTGGTCGAGGAGGGATGGTCGGCGAAGCTGACGGCCAAGGACCATCTCGTGCTGGCGCGCGCGAAGGCGCTGGTCCAGAACGCCGCGATCGGCACCAAGGCCGATCCGGTGATGCTGGAGATCTTCAACAACCTGTTCATGTCGATCGCCGAGCAGATGGGCGTGACGCTGCAGAACACCGCCTACTCGGTGAACATAAAGGAGCGCCTCGACTTCTCCTGCGCCGTCTTCGACCAGACCGCCGCGCTGGTGGCGAATGCGCCGCACATGCCGGTGCATCTCGGCTCGATGGACAAGTCGGTCGAGACGGTGATCGCCAACAACCCGGTGATCGCGCCGGGTGACGTCTACTGCCTGAACGCGCCCTACAACGGCGGCACGCATCTGCCCGACATCACCGTCTGCACGCCGGTCTTCGACAATGAAGACAGGACCATCCTGTTCTGGGTGGCGAGCCGCGGGCACCACGCCGATGTCGGCGGCACCGCGCCGGGCTCGATGTCGCCGCTGGCGACGGTGATCGAGGAGGAAGGCGTCTATATCGACAATTTCAAGATCGTCGACCGGGGCCGCTTTTGCGAGGATGAGTTGGTCGCGCTGCTCAAGGGCGCGCGCTACCCGGTCCGCAACGTCGTCCAGAACGTCAACGATCTGAAGGCGCAGATCGCCGCCAACGAGAAGGGCGTCGCCGAACTCCGGAAAATGATCGCCTCCTTCGGGCTCGACGTGGTGCAGGCCTATATGGGCCATGTCCAGGACAACGCAGCCGAGAGCGTGGCGCGGCTGCTCACGAAGCTGCACGATGCCGAGTTTACCTATCCGATGGACCAGGGCTGCGCGATCAAGGTCAGGATCACCATCGACCACGACAGGCGCGAGGCGACGGTCGATTTCACCGGCACCTCCGAGCAGCGGGGCGACAATTTCAACGCGCCGGCCCCAGTGACGCGGGCCGCCGTGCTCTATGTCTTCCGCGTGATGGTCGACGACGCGATCCCGATGAATGCCGGGTGTCTCAGGCCGATCAGGATCGTCATCCCCGAAGGCTCGATGCTGTCGCCGCGCTACCCGGCCGCCGTGGTGGCCGGCAATGTCGAGGTCTCGCAGGCGGTGACCAACACGCTGTTCGGCGCGCTTCAGGCGATGTCGGCCTCGCAGGGCACGATGAACAACCTCACCTTCGGCAACGACCAGTACCAGTATTACGAGACGATCTGCTCGGGCTCGCCGGCGGGTCCGGGCTTCCACGGCACCTCGGGCGTCCACGTCCACATGACCAATTCGCGCCTGACCGACCCGGAAATCCTGGAGACGCGCTTTCCGGTGGTGCTCGAGGATTTCCACATCAGGCCTGGCTCGGGCGGGCGCGGCGAGTGGAACGCCGGCGACGGAACCTCGCGGACCATCCGTTTCCGCAAGACGATGGACTGCGCGATCCTCGCCTCGCATCGAAAAGTGCGCCCCTTCGGCATGAAGGGTGGCGAGCCAGGGCAGCCCGGCAAGACGACCGTGCGCCGGCTTTCGGGCGCGGTCGAGGAGTTGAAGCCGTCCGACCAGACCCTGCTGCAGGCCGGCGAGGCCGTGACGGTGATCACGCCGACGGCTGGAGGATACGGCAAGCTGCGGGGGTAAGCGCTCAGGCCAAATCGGTCTGCGCGAAGTCGTTGCCCTTGTAGAGCAGCACGGCGTGGTGTTCCTTCGCGCAGGCATAGGCGAAGCAGTCACCGAAGTTCAGCCTGGCCGGACTGCCGACCGCCAGGCCGTAGCGCTTGGCGGCCTCGATCGCCGCGTGTCCGATCTCCGGTGTGATCGCAATCTCGCGGGCTCCGATATTGATGAGAAACTCACGAACGGTCGCGGAAGCGCTCTCAATGAGGTCGGCGTCGAGTGACTGTTTCGTTGCACGGGCTTTCTTTGCAGCAAGGCCGAGAACGGACTCGTAAAGTCCTGTTGACGAAACGAGGAACGGTGGGCCCGCAGCCGTCATCTTTGACAAGAGCGATGGACCGTCATCCTCGCGGCCAAGTATCGCAATAACAGCCGACGCATCGAGATAGATCACATGTGACCCCACATCTCGTCGCTGAAGGCTTTCATATCAAAATCGTGGCCGCCTTGACCCATGGCGTCGGCGAGCGCCATGCTGGGCGCGATCCGCTCCTCAAGCGACCGGGCCGCCTCGACCCGGCCGATCTCCTGTTCCAGTGCCCGGCGCACGACCTCGGTCTTTGTCGCCGTTCCCGTCAACCTCTGGAGCCGACTGGCCAATTCATCAACTCGGTCATCGCGGATGTAGAGGGGCATTGCGGGACTCCCGTGTGAATATTCATATGGAGCGATATGAATATTCACACAAGGGCTAAGGCGATCGGCTGCGGACTGTGCGTGACATAGATGCGCCAGGAGTCGTTCCAGGACATCGAGTCGCGCCCTAGTCTACGTTCGTTACAGGAAACCGCACCATGCCCCAGACCTGGATGATCACCGGCGCAAGTCGCGGCATCGGGCTTGCGCTGACGATCGAACTCCTGCGGCGGGGCGACCATGTCGTGGCGGCGGCGCGCAACCCGTGGGGCGGGGCGCTGGCGGAACTCGCCGCCGAGCATACCGGCGCGCTGACGCCTCTCGAACTGGACGTCACCTCCGACGAGAGCGTCGCGGCGGCGAAGGCCGCGCTCGGCAGGACGCCGCTCGACGTGCTGCTCAACAATGCCGGGGTGCTGGGCGTGCGCGGCGAGGAGAGCGCGCTGGCGATGGATTTTTCGATTTGGCGCGAGGTCTTCGAGGTCAATGTCTATGCGCCGCTCAGGGTGGCGCAGGCTTTTCTGCCGAACGTCGAGGCCGGAAAAGGGCGCAAGATCGCCACGATATCGAGCCGCATGGGCTCGATCGGGGCCAACCCGTCGGGCTCGCTCGCCTATCGCTCCTCGAAGGCGGCGGTCAACATGACCATGGTCGTTTTCGGCAACGCCGTGCGCGAGCGCAACATCGCCTCGCTGCTGTTCCATCCCGGCTGGGTCCGCACCGATATGGGCGGCGGCGGGGCCGACATCGCGCCGCACGAAAGCGCCGCCGGCCTGATCGCGACGATCGACGCCTCGGGCATGGCGGACACGAACAGTTTCCGGAACTGGACGGGCGAGACGATCGCGTGGTGAGGGCGCTCAGGCGGCGATGAAGTCGCGGATCAGCTTGAAGGCGAGGTCTGCATCGTCGCCGACGATGCCGTGGCCGCAATCGGCGCAGCGCTCGAAGCGGACGGGGCCGGGCGGCAGGCTGGCGGTGATCGTCTCGCTGAAGGCGATCGGCATGATCGGGTCGAGTTCGCCGCCGAGCACCAGCACGGGGCAGGTAACCCCGGCGAGGGCGCTGCGGAAATCCATGCGGCCCTGCTCGTTGTGAGGACCGTTGAAATGCACGCCGGTTTCGTTGCGGGCGATCATCCGGCTCTGCCAGTCGCCGCCTTCGCGCGCCCATTTGCCATATAGCGGCAGACAGGTCGCCAGATAGGGCGCGCGCGTCTCAGGCGACGGCGAAGACCAGTAGGCCTCGGTGATTCGACCGGCGTCAGGGCCACCGATCCGCGCGAAGGCGTCATAGATCTCCGGAAACTCGACCTTGGCCGCCGTGGTGATCAGGATCAGTTTGGCGGCATGGTCGGGATGCCGCGTCGCATAGGCCTGCGCCACGAAGCCGCCGAAGGAGGTGCCGAGCACGATCGGCTTTTCGATGCCGAGCGCATCGCAGAGGCCCTTCACGTCGTCGCCCCATTGCGCCAGCGTCCAGCTCTCGCGCGGGCCATCCTCGCTGCGGCCGCAGCCGCGATGGTCGTAATAGACGATCTGGGCGATGTCGGAGAGCGCGGAGAAGGCCGGCTTGTAGAGGCTGTGGTCGGCGCCGGGGCCGCCATGGAGCAGCACCAGGGTAGGCTTTTCCCGCATCGCCTTGCCGTCGGGCACGAGGCCTGCGCCCTCGATATCGACATAAAGCCTGACCCCGTTGACGCTGACGAACATTGTGCCGGTCCCTTGCTTCGCAGACGCGGCGAAGGATAGTCACGCTCCGGATTCGCTCAAGCCAGCGGCTCCGCCCGCAAAAGGAGCGCTATCATGATCCGCATCACGCTCGCCGGCTGCACCGGCTGGGTCGGCAAGGCGCTCGTCGCCGCGATCCAGGCCGCGTCCGATCTCGAACTCGTCGCCGGCGTCTCGCGCAAGGCGGCGGGGCGCGATCTCGGCGAGGCGGCGGGGCTGCCCGCCAATGGGTTGCCGGTGTTCCCGAGCATGGCGGAGGCGCTGTTCGTGCCGTCGGACGTCGTGATCGACTACACCAAGCCCGACAGCGTGAAGGGCAATGTTCTGGCCGCGATCTCGGGCGGGCGGCATGTCGTCGTCGGCGCGTCGGGCATGACGGGCGAGGACTATGCCGAGATCGAGGCGGCCGCGCTGGCTGCCGGCGTCGGCGTGCTGGCGGCCGGCAATTTCTCGATCACGGCGACGCTGCTGCGGCGCTTCGCCCGCGAGGCGGTCCGATATGTCCCCGATGTCGAGATCATCGATTACGCCTCGCCATCCAAGCCCGACACGCCGTCCGGAACCGGGCGCGAACTGGGCGAGACGCTTGCCGCCGAGCGCATGGCCGCGACCTCCAAGCCGGTCGCCGAACTCGGTGGCGTGCGCGAGACGCGCGGCGGGGCGATCGGCGCGCCGCATCCGGTGCAGGTGCATTCGCTGCGGATGCCGGGCTTCGTGCTGTCCTGCGAGGCGGTGTTCGGCCTGCCCGACGAACGGCTGGCGATTCGTCACGACGCCGGAACCTCGGCAGCGCCCTATGTCGGCGGAACCTTGCTCGCGGCGCGGCGCGTGGCCGAAAAGCCGGGTCTGCGGCGCGGCCTCGACAGCCTGATGGGATGACGAGGCCCGGGGAGACAGCGTTTCGAGGCATGGTCTATACCCGGCTAATATTCTGAAATTGCTCGACTTTATTCGCCCGCGTTAACGCTCCGTTCGCTCGTGCCAGATCATAGGGAGCGTGGTTCTGGCGTATCTGGCGGTGGGCAATGCGAAGTCTCGGCTTGACGGCGAAAATCACGCTGTTGTTTGCGTTAATGGGTTTGGCGGCCGGACTGGGACTGTTCACCGCGGTCAGGGGGCTCGACGCCGTTCACGAGAGCGATCGCGCGGCATTCGAGAGCCTGAAGCTTGCAAACCGCGCCGCCCTGCTGTCGAACCGCGTGCTCCATACCTCGCTTCTCAGCCGACCCGAGGATCTGGGCGCGGCGGAGTCCGTCGCCGACGCCATCGACGCGCTGGACGGCGCTGTCGAACTCGTCGATTCGGCTCGGGCGGCGCTGATCGCCGCGCTTCCGTCCGGTTTCCGGCAGACCAACCCGACGCTCGATCCCAGCATCAAGACGTTCATCGCCTTTCAGCGCGGCATCATCGATATCGGCAGGCAGATTTCGTGGAAGGCGGCGCTGGTCGAGGCGTCGGCCAACGAGGCGCGCGAGAATGTCCGCCAGATCATCGGCATCACCTCCAAGCTGGCCGACGGCTTCGCCGACAGCGCACAGGCCAGCGCGGCAAAGGCCAGTGGTCTGGCCCTTTCGTTGCGTAACAAGGTCATCACCATCGCGATCGTCCTTCCGCTCGGGGGCGCGCTGCTGGCCGTCCTTCTGCTGCGCCGGCACCTTACCGGCCCCTTGCGCGAGCTGATGGCCGCGATCGGCGCCGCGACCTCGTCGTCGCGGGTCATCGAGGTGCCCCATATCCAGCGACGCGACGAGATCGGCCAGTTGGCGCGGATGGTGCGGACCTTGAGCGAGGTCCGCGCCACGCTGGTCACCCGCGAGGCGGAGGCCGACCTCGCCCAGTCGCATGCCGGCCAGCGCACGGAGGAACTGGGCCGCATCGCCGATGCGTTCGAGGACAAGCTCGGCGCCCTGCTGGTCGATATCGTCGGTCTGAGCGAGATCCTGCGCGGCGCGCTGCAGGACTCCGCGATTGGCGCGCGCCAGGTGCTGGACACCTCAGGCGCCGCGGCGCAGGCCGTCACCAGCGCCGGCCAGGATGCACAGACGGTGACGCAGGCGGCCATGCGGCTGGAGCAGGTCGTCGGGCGGATCAGCGCGGAAATCCTAAGGGTGTCCAAGACGGCCTCGGCCGCATCGCAGGACGCCAGCGAGGCCGCAGGCCTCGTCGGCCGCCTGACTGAAACCGCGGGGCAGATCCGCGATGTCGTCGGGCTGATCGAGGCCATTGCCCGCCAGACCAATCTGCTCGCGCTCAACGCGACGATCGAGGCGGCGCGGGCGGGAGCCCATGGCCGCGGCTTCGCCGTGGTCGCCAGCGAGGTGAAGGCGCTGGCCGGGCAGACGGCCGACGCCACCGGGCGGATCGTGCGGCGGATCGCGCTGGTGGAGAGCGCGCTCTCGGACGCGGCGCAGGCGCTCTCGGGCATCGTCGCCAGCGTCGGCGCGGTGGAGCAGACCAGCACGGAAATCTCGACGATGGTCGGCTCCCATGCCGAATTGCTCGGCTCGCTCGGCGACACCGTCATGCGCATCTCGGCGGTGACCGGCTCGGCCGCCGACGCGATGTCGGATATCGCGGCCGCAAACGCCCAGTCGCTGACCCGCGCCGAAACCGGCGCGTCGGGCGCAGGCGATCTCGATGCGCGAATCGCGGCGCTGCGGGGCGAGGCGGATGCGTTCGTGAGCCGCCTTCGCGCAGCCTGAGCCTCCTCCAGCGGCCCGTCGCCCTTGCCATGTCCGTGCGACTCGCGGCGAGGTGCGGCATGGTCGCCGACGCCCGAGAATCCCGATGAACTGGTCGCCGCAGCAGGACGCCGCGCTCAGCGAGGTCGCGCGCTGGCTGCAGGCCGGCCAGCCGCAGATCTTCCGGCTGTTCGGCTATGCCGGCACCGGCAAGACGACGCTGGCGCGCCATATCGCGGAAGCCGTGGACGGCGACGTCGTCTTCGCCGCCTTCACCGGCAAGGCCGCGCTCGTGCTACGCAACAAGGGCTGCGCGGGGGCGCAGACGATCCATTCGCTGATCTACCGTTCGCGCGGGGTCGACGAGGAGAGCCCGGTCTTCACCCTCAACCGCGACAGCCTCGCCGCCAAGGCCAAGCTGATCATCATCGACGAATGCTCGATGGTCGACGAGGAACTGGGCAGGGACCTGCTCTCCTTCGGCACGCCGGTGCTGGTGCTGGGCGACCCGGCGCAGTTGCCGCCGGTCAAGGGCGGCGGCTATTTCACCGAGGCACAGCCAGACATTATGCTGACGGAGGTGCATCGCCAGGCCGCCGACAACCCGATCGTGCGGATGTCGATGATCGTGCGCGAGGGCGGGCGGCTCGCCGTCGGCGAGTACGGGCAAAGCCGCGTGATCCGCCGGGCCGACGTCAATCCCGAGATGGTGCTCTCCTGCGACCAGGTGCTCGTCGGCATGAACCGGACGCGGCGCTCCTATAACGCCCGCATCCGGCAACTGATGGGCCGCACGGAGACCGTGCCGGTCGCGGGCGAAAAACTCGTCTGTCTCCGGAACGACAAGAGCAAGGGCCTGCTCAATGGCGGCTCCTGGATCGTGCAGGAGCTGAAGACCTCGAATAAGGGCCTCGTCACCATGCGGGTGACGCCGGAGGACGATACGGGTGGAAAGCCGGTCAAGGTCTCCGTGCTGCCGAATTTCTTCGACGGCACCGAGGACGAGGTCGCCTGGGAGCTGCGCCGGCACACCGACGAATTCACCTTCGGCTACGCGCTCACCGTACACAAGGCGCAGGGCTCGCAATGGAACGATATCGTCCTGTTCAACGAGGATTTCGCCTTTCGCGAGCACCGGGCGCGGTGGCTCTACACCGGGCTGACGCGGGCGGCGGAGGTGATTACGGTGGTGGTGTGACCAAAATTACTGGCTGGATATTACTTTTCTATATTCTTCTAATTCAGTTGGCGTTGCCCAACTAATAAACAAATTGTGGTAGTTTTCTAATGCTTTTTTATTTGTATCTATAGCTCTAATTTTGTAAATATAGCCTGACGTCTTGATATAAAATCGACAGATCGATGATCTGACTGTATTTTTCATTATTCCTTCGTCGAGGTCTCCCGAAAAAACTGCGACGGCCACAAATTCATAATAATTTGCGATCCAACTTATCGAATCTTGAATAGGGTAGCTGGCTTTTTTATCAAGATCTTTCTTTTCTGAATACCAAATTAGCTTCTCCGCTTGTAGATCCGAACAATCGCTGACCAATATATTTCTTCCGATGGGGTATTTAAACAAAATATTTGTCAGATGATATCTGATATTTTCATTCATCTGAAGTTGAATAATGATATTAAATGTATGCTGCTTACGAGCTGAGCGAACTGTGTTTCGCTGGGTAATTATCCATCCCAACGTCGCCAGCACTGCGCCAAATAAGATAGCGCCTGAAGCATGCCGATTTCGGTGGTCGATGGATAGCCAGTAGCACGCAATACTGCCAACTCCAAAAATCAAAAGCGAGACCCAAAAATTAGATTTTAATAATGTTGCCGAGCTGCCGCTGGATATTTCCATGAACGCAAAAGGGCATAATATTAAAAGCGGTATTATAGAATAAACGTAAATCTTCTCAAGTATAGTTACCTTGTTAAGCGCATTATCAATCAGATCAAATTCCGAGAAAATTACTATTGAGCAAATAAAAAAGAATGATACGAAAAATCTCGCAAAATCTCTGATAGCGACGGCTGTTTTCATTGCGGCCTCTAGCTATGCTGGCTGCGGGTGAGGGCTTGGCTCCCACCCGCAGCCTTACGGTGCTACAGTTCGATATCTGCTTCAACGTGCATTTGAGGCACTCCTTATGCAGTCACGAAGCCACCGACTCCGCTTGTACGAACGTATAAGTGGCGAGGTAAAAAATCAATGATAGGCCACCATCTGTGCAGCCCCTCACAACGCTTGCGACGTAGTTCCCTTGGCCACGATCGGCCCTGTCGGGCGGCCGGTCGGCGAGCCGGTGGCGGGTTCGATCGTGATCTCGAAGAGCTGGTCGCGGCCGAGCGGAAGCTGGTCGAGGCGCAACGGCGTGGTGCGGGCGCGATCGATCAGGCCGACCGAGCGCGGGCCGACCGAGCGGTCCCACAACGTCCAGATTTCAAGCGCCATGCCCGGCGGAACCGCGATATTCTGCAGCGGCACCATCTCGACGCGGCGGTCGGGATACGTGTTGACGACGGCGGTCGCGATGCCGGCCTCGGTCAGCAGGACGGCGACATAGACCGGCTGGCGCTGGGCCCGGTCGAGCGCCGCGAACAGGCCGATCGCCAGCAGCAGGCTCGCAAGCGCCCCGGCCAGGGCCGCGCCGCGCCAGACGAACAGGCTGTTCCACCAGTCGGAGAGGCGGCTGCCGAGGGCTGGTGCGGCGGCAGCCGGACGCGGCGCTGTCTGGGTCGTCAGGCCGAGATCGGCTTCGATGCGCGGCCACAAGCCCGGCGAAGGCGCGATCGGCGTGACAGCCGCATCGATCGGATGGAGATGGGCGCGCCAGCGCTCGACCGAGGCGGCAACGGCGCGGTCGCTCTCGAGCCGGCGCGCGAAGGCGACGAGGTCGGCGCCCTCCAGCAGCCCCAGCACATATTCGCCGGCGAGCGCATCGCGATCGGGCGGGTTCAGGATCGAGTCCGCGGTCTGGCTCATCCGAGGCATTCCTTGAGCGACATCAGCGAGCGTCTGATCCAGGATTTCACGGTTCCGATCGGCATGCTCAGCTTTCCGGCGATCTCGCCATGGGTCAGCCCCTGGACGAAAGCGAGCAGCACGATGCCGCGCCGCTGCGGGGGCAGCGTCTCGAGGCAGGCTCGCAGGGCCTTGGCGTCCGACAGTTTCGACATGACCGTCTCGGGATCGTCCTCTTCGCTCGCCATGTCCTCGGCGACAGGTTGTTCGCTCGTCTCGGTCCGCTTTTCGTCCCGGAGGATCGAGAGCGACCGGTTTCGCAGGATCGCGTAGATCCAGGTGAGGCCGTTGCCGCGCTCGGGATCGAAGCGGGCCGCATGCCGCCAAATCAGCACGAAAGCGTCCTGCACCGCCTCCTCGGCGAGAGCCCGACGCTTCAGCAAACGCTGCGCCACGCCAAGCATACGCCCCGACTCGACGTCGTAGATGCGCTTGAGCGCTAATTTATCTCCGGACGCGCAGGCTTTCAGCGCGGACTCGATCTCTTTGGCCTTGCCCGAGGATTCCCGGGCCTTTCCCGACGACGTGGCGTCGCTCGCCATCCTTGTCTCCCTCGCTGGCCGAACTCGCTTGCAGGATTCACCCGCAGGATTTCCGCCAACCTGTTGTTACACGCTCGCATCGCCTGCGGATGCCCCGCGATTTTTTATTTTTTCCGGCGCATCCGCAACCGCCGGTCGGCGTTATCCCTCACATCGCTGCAGCGGAAACCCGTCACTGACCTCGAGATTGCAAACATAAGGATCCAGTCATGAACCGGACCACCCGTCACGCCCTGCTCGCCTCCACGCTGATTTGCGCCGCCGCGAGCGCGTCCCATTCCGCCCAGGCCGCGATGCTTGCCGCGCTGTCTGGCGACAACACGCTCACCATGGTCGACACCGGCACGATGAAGGCCGGCGCGTCGATGAAGGTGACCGGCATCAACGGCAAGATCGCCGGCATCGATGTCCGCCCCGCCGACGGCATGCTCTACGCTCTGGCCGCCGACGGCACGATCTACACCGTCGACAAGGCCGGCAAGGCGACCATGAAGTCGAAGATGGACAAGGTCCTCGCGGCTTCGACGATGGCGACCGTCGACTTCAATCCCGCCGCCGACCGCCTGCGCGTCATGGGCGCCGACGGCACGAACTACCGTGTCAACGTCGATGACGGCAAGGTCGTGGTCGATGGCTCGCTGAAGTTCGCCGAGACCGACATGCACAAGGGCGAGAAGCCCATGGTCGTGGCGGGCGCCTACACCAATTCGGTGAAGGGCACGAAGGAAACCGCGCTTTACGACATCGACGCCAAGATCGGCGGCCTGCTCAAGCAGGCGCCGCCGAATGATGGGGTTCTCGGCGCGGTCGGCAAGCTCGGCGTCATGCCGAAGGCCATCGCCTTCGACATCGAAACCGACTCCTCGGGTGGCAACACCGGCTGGCTGCTCGCCGATGGCGCGCTGCACAAGGTCGACCTCGCCACCGGCAAGGCCTCGATGGTTGGAAAGGTTACCGGGCTGAGCGCGCCTGTGCGTGATGTCGCGGCGCTTCCGGCGTCGTAAAGCCTGAGAAGACCTGACCGACCATTCGGGAGCGCCGCCGTCTCGCAAGAGGCGGCGGCGCTTTTTCGTGTCGGTTCGACGGTTTTCGCCGTGACGACCGGGTCCGGCTTCCGCGTGCGTTCCGTTTTCCCGATGTATTGGCCGGGTTTTCGCCACAGTTGAGCGGGCACACTGCCAAGGTCGATCCGTATTCGATTGCAATCGGAGACCGCGCATGGCGTCAGACCCGAAAGCCGGCGGCATCGGCCTGCACCGTTTCGGCCTTGGCTGGCGGGCCGGCCAGCCCGACGATCTGCGTATCCACGCCCGTGACGTCCTGCTGGCGGAGATCGCGGCCGGCCCGCCCCCGCAGCCTGTCGGCACGACCTATTCCGGCGCGGCCGAGATCGGGGCTGCGCTCTACGCCTTCGAGGACGCCGAGAAGATCGCACGCGAGGCGAAACGCGCCGCCGGGCAAGCCGCGCCCGCGCCGGGCCTGCAGGGGCCCGCCGCCGCGCCCAACCCGATACCGCAAGGCCAGAACCAGATGGCGCAGCCGGCGGCGCGTGCCCCGAACGAACCGGCGCTGCCCTACCGGACCTATCGCGACGAGGCGAGGGCGCGGATCGAACTGGCGCTTCTGCCGGATGGCGGATTTGCCGAGCGGCTGGTGCAGTTCTGGTCGAACCATTTCTGCATCTCGGCGACCAAGAGCAACATGACCCGGATCATGGCCGGGGCCCATGAGCGCGAGGCGATCCGCCCGCATGTCTTCGGCCGCTTTTCCGAGATGCTGGTCGCGGCGGAAAGCCATCCGGCGATGCTCGACTTCCTCGACAACCGGCTCTCGATCGGCCCCGGCTCGCCGGCCGGAAAACGGCGTGGGCGCGGGCTCAACGAAAACCTGGCGCGCGAAATCCTGGAACTGCATACGCTTGGCGTTTCTGGCGGCTATGCTCAGGCCGACGTCACCAGTCTGGCGCGAATCATCACGGGCTGGACGGTGGTCGGGCGCGAGGGCGTGCTCGGCTTTCCGGGCTCCTTCGCCTTCAATGCCGGGCTGCACGAGCCGGGCGCGCAGCCGCTGCTTGGCAAGAACTACGATCAACCGGGCAAGGCGCAGGGGATTGCGGCGCTGACCGACCTCGCGCATCGGCCCGAAACGGCGCGCTTCATCGCCTTCAAGCTCGCCCGGCACTTTGTCGCGGACGCGCCGTCGCCGAGGCTGGTCGATCTGCTGGCAGTGACCTTTCGCAAGACAGAGGGCGATCTCGCGGCCGTTTCGCGGGCGCTGATCGAGTCCGACGAGGCCTGGAGCGCGGAGCCGACAAAAATCCGCTCGCCGCAGGAGTTCCTGATCGCGGCTTTCCGCGCGCTCGGTCGCAAGCCCGATTTCGGCCAGATCGTCGGGCCGCTGACGGCGATGGGCCAGATGCTCTGGCAACCCTCGGGGCCGAACGGCTATCCCGACAGCAACGATGCCTGGGCGACGCCGGAAGGAATCAAGACCCGCATCGACGTCGCGGCCGGCTGGGGCCGGCAGGCGGCGGGCAGCGTCCCCGATCCGCGTCAGCTCGTCGAACAGGCGCTGGGTCCGCTGGCATCGCCGGAGACACGTCAGGCCGTGGCGCGGGCCGAGAGCAAGCCGCAGGCGCTCGCGCTCCTGCTGATGTCGCCCGAGTTCCAGCGGAGGTGAGCGCCATGAGCGATCATGATGACGAAGACTGCGAGGCGATGACGCCGTCGCGCCGGGCCGTGCTCGGCGCGGCGGGAGCACTCTTCGCCTGGAGTTTCGTGCCGAAATTCGCTTATGCGGCGGCAGGCAGCCGCGATCCGCGCTTCCTGCTCGTGGTGCTGCGCGGCGCGCTGGACGGGCTCTCGGCCGTGCCGCCGCTCGGCGATCCCGACTATGCCGGCCTGCGCGAGGGCATCGCGCTCGCAAAGGACGGGCCGGATTCGGCGCTGCCGCTCGACGGCTTCTTCTACCTGCACCCGGCGATGCCGAATCTGGCCCGGCTCTATGCGGCGGGCCACGCCAGCATCGTGCATGCGGCCGCGACCGGCTATCGCGAGCGCTCGCATTTCGACGGGCAGGACGTGCTCGAAAGCGGGCAGAACGGTCCCGGCAAGACCGAGAGCGGCTGGCTCAACCGGCTGATCGCCAGCCTGCCGCCGGGTGAGACCGTGGCAAGGCGCGGCGTGCTCGGCGTCGGCGTGGTGCCTCCTCTGGTGGTGCGCGGCGAAGCGCCGATCCTGGGCTGGGCGCCGCCGCGCATGGCGCGCGCCGGCTCGGACCTGATGACGCGTCTCGGCGATCTCTATGGCCAGCGCGACCCGGCTTTGGCGCGGGCCTTGGCCCAAGCCATCGAGACCGAAGGCATCGCGCAAAGGCGCGGCATGGGCGGCGAGGTGCGTGGCGGACAGGGGCCCGACTCGGCCGAGGGCATGAGGCGCATCGCCGAGGGCGCGGCCGGGCTGGTGGGCGCCGATGACGGCCCACGCATCGCCGCGCTCGCTTTCGAGGGCTGGGATACGCATGCCAACGAGGGCGGCGCGCAGGGCCGGCTGGCGCAATTGCTTGGCGGGCTGGACGGGGCGCTCGCCACCTTCGAGCAGGGGCTGAAACCGGTCTGGAAGGACACGGTCGTGATGGTCGTGACCGAGTTCGGCCGCACCGCGCAGGTCAACGGCACGGTCGGCACCGATCACGGCACCGGCACGGTCGCCTTTCTGGTCGGCGGCGCGGTCAAGGGCGGGCGGATGATCGCCGACTGGCCGGGGCTGAAGCCGGAGCAACTCTATGAGAAGCGCGATCTCAAGCCGACGACGGACATCCGCGCGGTGGCCAAGGGCGTGGTGTCGGAGCTGTTCGGGCTCTCGGGTCCGGTGCTGGCGGAGCGGGTGTTTCCGGGGACGGAGGGGCTCGGGCCGATGCAGGGGCTGGTGGGGTAAGATGTTCCTTGCTTCTCCCCCAACAAGGGGAGAAGGAAGAAAGCTCAAGCCCACTCCCGCTGCGCCAGCTTCGCCTCGAAGGCCTCGATCTTCGGGGCCTTTTCCATCGTCAGGCCGATGTCGTCGAGGCCGTTGATCAGGCAGTGCTTGCGGAACGGGTCGATCTCGAAGGTCACCTTGCCGCCATCGGGGCCGGTGATCTCCTGCTTTCCCAGATCGATCGTCAGCGTGGCGTTCGAGCCGCGATCAGCGTCGTCGAAGAGTTTTTCGAGGTCTTCGGCCGATACCACGATCGGCAGGATGCCGTTCTTGAAGCAGTTGTTGTAGAAGATGTCGGCGAAGCTCGTGGAGATCACGCAGCGTATGCCGAAATCGAGCAGCGCCCAGGGCGCGTGCTCGCGCGAGGAGCCGCAGCCGAAATTGTCGCCGGCGACGAGGATCTCGGATTTGCGATAGGCCGGCTGGTTCAGCACGAAATCCGGGTTCTCCGAGCCGTCATCGCGATAGCGCATCTCCGAGAACAGCGCGCTGCCGAGACCCGTGCGCTTGATCGTCTTGAGATACTGCTTGGGAATGATCATGTCGGTGTCGACATTGATCACTTTCAGCGGCGCAGGCGTGGAGGTCAGCGTGGTGAAGGGCTGCATGGCGTTCGGCTCCTGATGCCAGCGTGTTTAGCCGACCTGCCTGCTGGTGCAAAGATCGCAAATGGCATCTCGTCATTGCGAGCGCAGCGAAGCAATCCAGCGTCTTGCCCTACGCGTTTCCAGATTGCTTCGCTGCGCTCGCAATGACGGGAAAGCCGTCAGATATAGGCGATATACCGCCCCGCCGCCGCGACGCCGAGCCAGACGACCAGCGAGATCGTGGCCGGAACCCGCGCCGAGCGCGCCGTCATTCCCAGGTAGCCGCTCTTCAGAGCCCGCTCCAGCCAGATGACATTGAGGAGCCCGATCGCGATCAGCGCCAGCTTGATCTGGAAGGACGGGTTCCTGACGATCGCGCTCGCCTCTGGCGTGAACAGGATGATTCCGCTGGCGACAAGCGTGGCGAAAGCGCAAAGCGCGACCGGGCGGAAGCGCCTGATCACGCCTTCTGTTGCATCCTCGCGCAGCGCGCCGAGCACGCGCAGATCCATGATCGCGACGCTGGCGAAGAAGACCAGAACCGCCAGCACATGCACGACATTGGCGATCGGATAGATCAGCACCGCGTCGCGGATCAGCAGGCCGAAGCCGGAACGCTCCAGACTCTGGAATAGGTTGGGCAGGAAACCGGAAACGCCATGCTCCACCGCCTCACCTCAGCTCGTAGCGCTTGCCGGCGACCTCGATCCATTCCGCCCGCATCTCGCCCGGCTTGACCCGGCTGGGATAGCCATAGGCGGTGAGGGTGCTGCCGACCTTGATGAGCGCCTCGACCGCGCCGCGCGACTGCATGCGCGAGGGCGGCGCGAAGGTGAGTTCCCACGCCTTGCCGTCGGCGGCGGTGATGTCGACATGGACATGGGGATTGGCGAATTCGAGCGTCTTGACCGGCCCGGTCAGCGTCACCGGGTTCTGCGCGTCATAGGAGCCCCAGCCGTGATGGGCGAGCGCGGCGGCGGGCAAGGCGAAAGCGAGGGCGGCGAGAGCGAGGCGGCGCATGGGGTCGTCTCCGGTTCCGTTGGCGTGCTGACCCAAGTAGAGGCGGCGAAGGCGTCGTCAATGTGACCAGCGTCAGCCGGCGGCCCGCTCGATCGCTTCCATATCCTCGTCCGAAAAACCGAAATGGTGGCCGATCTCATGGACGAGCACATGCGTCACGATGTGGCCGAGGCTCTCGTCGTTCTCGGCCCAGTAGTCGAGGATCGGGCGGCGGTAGAGATGGATGGTGTTGGGCATCTGGCCGGTCTGCGGGGCATAGCCCTGCTGCGGCAGGCCGACGCCGGAGAACAGGCCGAGGATGTCGAAGGGGCTCTCGGCCTCCAGTTCCTTCAGCACGTCGTCCTCGGGGAACTCGGTGACATTGAAGACCACGTCGGCGCAGAGCGCGCGGAATTCGTCGGGCAGCCGGTCGAAGGCGACTTGGGCCATCACTTCGAAATCGGCGATGGCGGGAGCTTTGGCAGTGTCCCACTCAGGCGCCGCGCCGGCTTCGGCATGAGCGCTGCTGGACGCTGACGACGCTGCGATGACGGAGGGAACGGAGCCCATCACCAGATCTTGAGCTGATGGCCGAGCCACCAAGCCAGCACGATGACGCCGAGCAGCGACAGCGTGCGGCCGACGCGACGACCCCAGAGCTCGGCCGGATTGTCCTGCGGCGCGTCCTTGCCGGAAAAGTGGTCGGCGGCGCGCCCCATCGACGAGCCGAGGAAGCTCTCACTGTCGCGCTTCACGCGGTCGAGCGCGTCGCGCGCCTGCGCCGCGCGGGCGGCGTCACGGGGGTCGGTGGTCATTTCACGACGCCCGGCGCGGCCCAACCCATCAAGAGGCCCTTGACGCTCAGGTCTTCGTCGATCTGCGGCCAGTGGATGCCGTAACCGGCCCCAGCGAGCTGCCAGTCCGCCCGTTCCGCGTGGGACGCCTTCAGCAGGCGGGGAAACCAGCGGATCGGCACGGACAATTCGCGGCCGTCGGTCAGATCGACGATCAGCCGGTCGTCAGTGCAGCGCACGCTTTGCACCCGCGCTTCAATTAGAAGCTCTTCCGCAGTGCTCATGCCAAACCTCCAGGCAACGATCGCGATTGTCCCCGACCAGCCTCTCGATGTCACGCAATTCGTGACGCGAAAAGCCGATCTGGCTCGCTAGCCTGAACGGCTGGAGCCAGAACTTGGCGGTGTCCAAATCGCGATCGACGTGAACATGGGCGGGTTCGCGGCAGTCATGGCTGACGAAATAAACGCGGTAAGGACCCGATTTGAAGACCGTCGGCATCGGCGTCGCTCATGTTTCCGGCAACGACGCCCGCGCCTCATCCACTCACCCCATCGTCCTGACATCGACGAACCGCCCCGCCAGCGCGGCTGCCGCCGCCATCACCGGCGAGACCAGATGCGTGCGGCCCTTGAAGCCCTGCCTGCCCTCGAAATTGCGATTCGAGGTCGAGGCCGCGCGCTGGCCGGGCTTGAGCTGGTCGGGATTCATGCCCAGGCACATCGAGCAACCCGGCTCGCGCCATTCGAAGCCGGCCGCGAGGAAGATCTTGTCGAGGCCCTCGGCCTCGGCCTGCTGCTTCACGAGGCCGGAGCCCGGCACGATCATGGCGTAGTCGAGCGAACCCGCGATGCGCTTGCCTTCGACGACCTTGGCGACGGCCCGCAAATCCTCGATGCGGCCGTTGGTGCAGGAGCCGATCCAGATCACGTCGAGCGGGATCTCCGTCATCTTCGTGCCGGCGGTCAGGCCCATATAGTCGAGCGCGCGCTGCTTCGAGCTGCGCTTGGTCTCGTCCGCGATCAGGCCCGGATCGGGCACCGCGCCCGCCACCGAGACGACGTCTTCCGGGCTCGTGCCCCAGGAGACGATCGGCGGCAGGTTGCCGGCGTCGAGTTTCACGATCCGGTCGAAATGCGCTCCCTCGTCGGAGGCCAGCGTCTCCCAGTAGCGCAGGGCGGCGTCCCAGGCCTCGCCCTTGGGGGCCATGGGCCGGCCTTCGAGATAGGCATAGGCCTTCTCGTCGGGGGCGACCATGCCGGCGCGCGCGCCGCCCTCGATCGACATGTTGCACACCGTCATGCGGCCTTCCATCGAGAGCGCGCGGATCGCCTCGCCGGCGTATTCGATGACCGAGCCGGTGCCGCCGGCCGTGCCGATCTCGCCGATGATGGCGAGCGTGATGTCCTTGGCGGTGACGCCGTTCGCGGCGACGCCGTCCACCTGCACGAGCATGTTCCTGGCTTTCTTCTGGATCAGCGTCTGGGTGGCGAGCACATGCTCGACCTCCGAGGTGCCGATGCCATGCGCCAGCGCCCCGAACGCGCCATGGGTCGAGGTGTGGCTGTCGCCGCAGACGATCGTCGTGCCGGGCAGGGTGAAGCCCTGCTCCGGGCCGACGATGTGGACGATGCCCTGGCGGATATCGAGCTCGTCGAAATACTGGACGCCGAAATCCTTCGCGTTCTTCGCCAGCGCCTCGACCTGGATTCGGCTTTCCTCCTCGGCGATGCCCTTGGAGCGGTCGGTGGTGGGGATGTTGTGATCGACCACGGCCAGCGTCTTGTGCGGGGCGTGGACCTTGCGCCCGGTCATGCGAAGGCCCTCGAAGGCCTGCGGGCTCGTGACCTCATGGACGAGATGGCGGTCGATGTAGAGCAGGCAGGTGCCGTCCTCCTGCCGGTCGACGATGTGGTCGTCGAAGATCTTGTCGTAGAGGGTGCGGGGCGTTGCAGACGTCATGGCGTTCGAGCCTTTTGCGGGTCTTGGATAGCGGTCGAAAAAAGTCCGGCGTTCAGGCCGGAGGGCGCGGCGCATCGGCCTGTCGCCGGCGCAAACGGCCGGTCTCAGGCGCGCGTAAGGCCTGCGGCGATCGAGGCCGTGAAGCGGCCGAAGAAGCGCCAGGGCAGGCGCGCATGATCGTCGATCGCTGCGAAGCCTTGCGTCGTGGGCATGCGGCGCGGGCTCGCCTCGCGGCGAACGATGCGGCGGCTGCCATCCTCGACCTGTCGGGCTTTCGTCATGGCTCGGTTCTAACAGTTCCAGAGTCAGGCGGCAACGAAGCGCGAGCCGGTCAGGGCGGCGGGAAACGCAAGGCCTCATGGCGTTTTTCGCCGCGTGCTTCGGGGCCGGGCTGCTGCTATGCAGACCCGGACGAGAGGCGCGGCGACGGCCGCCGGCAAGGCAGGTGACGAGATGCTGCGGTTCTTTCCCTTCATGGTTCTGGCTGTCATCGCCTACGCGGTCCCGGTCGCGATCACCGGCGTGCCGCTGTCGCGCGAACTGATGGGGTTCGACCTGCCCTCGGGCATGCGGTTCGTGCTGACGACGAGCGAACTGGTCATCGCCATCGCCACCATCGTGCTTTTCTTCGAGATCATGAACGCGACCAGCGCGAAATCGAGCTCGATCCTCAATCACGGCCTGTCGATGCTGGTCTTTATCGCCTGCTTCATCGGCTTCCTGCTGGCGCCCGGCTTCGGCACCGGCACCTTCCTGATCATCACGCTGATGGCGCTGGTCGACGTGGTGGCGGGGTATTCGATCTCGATCCTGACGGCCAGGCGGGACATGACCTTCGGCGGGCAGGAGTGAGCGTCGCTGCGCTCAGAGCTTGAGCCGGACGACGCTTCGGTTGTGAACGACCCGGAGAATGCTGACGCCGTCAGGGCTCGGTCGATAAAGCACGATATGGGCGCCGTGCTCGTGCCGGCGCACGTCCTTGCCGAGGATGGCCGCTGCGCGGCCCATCCGCGGGTTCTCGGCAAGCAGTTGAAAAATGTGGTGGAGACGCTCGGCATAGGCTTCCGCCTGCGCTTCTCCGAACTGTTCGTAGCCGTAAAGGAATACTCGATAGAGATCGTTGGTGGCCCGCTCGCTCAGGCCATAGCGTGTCACGCCACGTTGCCGCGAATTCTTGCGGCGGCTTTCGCGCGCGCCAGAATGCTCGGGACGGTCTCGTCGCTGATCCCGCTGGCGTCAGCCTCCGCGACGAGGCGTTGCAGATCCTCCAGCGAGTATTCGACCACGTCGCGGCGTTGGCGATCTCGCTGGATCAGTTCGCTGACATAGTCGCTGGTGCTGACGATAGAGCCCTGTTCGATCTGGTTATCTATCCACGCCTTGTGGTGCTCAGGCATCGAGATGGTGAGTGTGACCATGGCTTCATCTCCTTGGTCGAGATTTAGAGGCAATGTGAGGTGGCGGCAATCAGGCACTCGATCCTGAAGGAACCGCGCTCAAAAAAAACGCGGCCCCGGAGGACCGCGTTTCGAAATTCTCTGCCGCTGAAGCCCGAGGCTTACTTCTTGGCCTCGGCCTTGGCAGCCTTGGCGGGGCGGGCCTCGACGCGCTCGGCGATGCGGGCCGACTTGCCGCGGCGGTCGCGCAGGTAATAGAGCTTGGCGCGGCGCACCTTGCCCTTGCGGATGACCTTGATCGAATCGAGGTTGGGCGAGAACAGCGGGAAGACGCGCTCGACGCCCTCGCCATAGCTGATCTTGCGGACGGTGAAGCTCTGGTTCAGGCCGCCGCCACTGCGGGCGATGCAGACGCCCTCATAGGCCTGCACGCGGCTGCGCTCGCCTTCCTTGACCTTGACGTTGACCTGCACGGTGTCGCCGGGCTGGAAATGCGGGATGTCCTTGCCCTCGCTGAGGCGGGCGACCTGCTCGGCGTCGAGCTGCTCGATGATGTTCATGGCTCTTCTCCATATGCCGTTGTCGCGTGTGTTCACGCGGGCGTTACGGCGCGCTGTTTTCAGTTGAGTGCGCGGGCCATAGCCGAAAGGAGGCAGGATGTCGAGCGCTTCCGTTCCCTGGCGAAGATGCGGTCCATCCGAGGTCGCTGGAGTGGACCGACCGATCCCGACGCAGTGTAAAATATATCTGTAGTTGTATTTCAATTACATTACAACTAAAATGATTATAGTCGCAGCCGCGGATTAACGTTGGTGCGATCTTTCTCTCGCAGATTAACCCATCGGCAGCGCGCTGTTTGTATAGCGGAAGGAACAACAAGACAGAGGGGGGCGGGGTGTCGCCAGACAACTACAATCTTGCTTTGTCGTTCGCCCGGCGCGCGCGCGCTCATCCCGACGATCTTGCACTGGTGGTCGCTGGCGAGGCGCTCAGTTATGGGGATCTGTCGCGGAAGGCCTCGGCGCTCGCCGCCACGCTCGCCCCGTTCAGGCGCTCGGGCCGGATCGGGGTGCTGGGCACGCGCTCGCTGGAGGCTTATGTCGGCATTCTGGGCGCCTGCTGGGCGGGCTTCGCCTATGTGCCGCTCAACCTGAAATGGCCGCCCGAGCGACTTGCCGCATTGATGCGCCTGCTCGAGCTCGACGCGCTGGTCTGCGACGCCAATGGCGCGGCGCTGCTGTCTCCCGATGTGCTCGCGGCGGCGCCCGATCTCGTGATCGCGCCCGGTGGGGAGGGCGTCGCCCCCGGTCGCGAGGGGCAGCGCCTTTCGTCGCGCGCACGGCTCGTCGCAGGTCGCATGCCGGAGCCGGCTCATGTCCCGGCGGACGCTCTGGGCTATGTCATCTTCACCTCCGGCACGACCGGGCTGCCGAAAGGCGTGATGATCTCGGCCGGCTCGCTCGCGCATTACGTCGCGCAGAGTCGCGGCTGGACGGGCTATCGTCCCGAGGACCGGATCGGCGAGGCCTGCGACGTCACCTTCGACCTGACGGTTCACAACCTCTTCCTGTGCCTGGAGGCGGGCGCGTCGCTGCATGTGATGTCGCAGCTCGAGCTGATGGCGCCGGCGCGCTTCATCCGCGGGCAGGCGCTGACGGTATGGATGTCGGTGCCGACGGTGATCGGACTGATGCGCCGCAGCGGCGCGCTGAAGCCGGGCGTGCTGCCGTCGCTGAGGCTCTCCATCTTCTGCGGCGAACCGCTGCCCATCGAGGCGGCGCAGGCTTGGGCCGCCGCGGCGCCAGACAGCATCGTCGAGAACATCTACGGGCCGACCGAATGCACCGTCATCGGCCTGCGACAGCGGCTGACCGACCCGCCGGTCATGACCGAAAGCCGCGGCATCCTGGCCATCGGCCAGCCCTATCCGACGATGGAGGTCGCGATCCTCGACGAGGCGCAGCGTCCCGTTCCGCCCGGCGCGCCTGGCGAAATCGCGCTGGCCGGTCCGCAGGTCGGCATCGGCTATTTCGGCCAGCCGGAGCTGACCGTCGACCGCTTTCGCGTGATGGACGGCAAGCGTTGGTATCTGACCGGCGATCTCGGCAGCCGCGACGCCGATGGCGTGTTCCATCATCTCGGCCGCGTCGACAACCAGGTCAAGGTCAAGGGCAACCGGATCGAACTGGAGGAGGTCGACATGCATCTGCGCCGCGCCGCCGGCACGGAACTCGCCGCCACCGTCGCCTGGCCGGTGACGCATGGCTCCGCGGAGGGGCTGGTCAGCTTCGTGGTCGGAGGGGAGGTTGCCGATGAGGAGATTCGCGCCCGCATGCTCGCCGGCCTGCCGCGCTACATGATGCCCGCCGCGATCCACCGGCTGGAGACGATGCCGCAGAACGTCAACGGCAAGATCGACCGGCGCGCGCTCGTCGCCCTGCTCGATCTCGGCGCAGCCACGCCGGCGCGCACGCGCGAAACCGTCGCCTGAGGAGGCCGCCATGGGCAAAGACATCCGCGGTCTCATCCTCGACATGCTGGCGGAGCGCGGACATGCCGGCCCGGTCGGCGATCATGATTCGCTGTTCTTCAGCGGCAAGCTCGATTCGCTCGCGGCGACCGAGGTGATGATGGCGCTGGAGCGCGATTTCGGCATCGACCTCGCCGACGCCGACTTCGACGTGACGCAGCTCGACACGCTCGCCCAGATCGAGGCGCTGGCGGCCACGCGTGTCTGAGCTGGGGCGCGCCGCGACGCCGGGCCCGGACGCGGCGGCCGCCTTCGGCGCGCCGGCCGGAGGGCCGCTCGCCTGGCGGCGGGCCTGGCTCGGCATGGACCGCAACCCGGCCGCGCTCGCCTTCGCGGCGACGCCGGCCGGCGCGGTGATGCTGCATGCGGCGTTTCTCCTCGTGCTCGCCGCGAGCAACCAGGTTTCGGCGGCGTCGGTCGCGCTGATCTCACTCACGCTTCTTGCCTGCGCGCTCTGGCCGGCGCGACGCCTCGCCGCCGTCGCGATCTCGGGGATCGTCTATCTCCTGCTGCGGCCGTTCCGCTACGAGCAGCAGCGCGCCTTCGTCGAGCGCACGCAGGAGGCCGCGCCGGAACTGGCGGAACTGTCCCATCTCGCCGTCCAGGCGCCGGTGGTTCTCGGCTTCATCGCGATTTGCGGGCTCGCGCTCAGGGTCCATCGGCGCTTCCGCGCGACGTTCTTCGGTCGACGCCCCGTGGTCGGCCAGTTCGCCGCGCTTGGGCTCCTGCTCGCGCTCGGCCTGCTCCTCGAGCCCGGGACGGCCGCGCACGCCCTGCTCTGGACCTTCATCGCGGTCTATTCGGGGGCGTTCTTCTTCCTTGCCTACGCCTTCGCCGACCAGCGCGGCAAGGACGCGACGCCGACCCTGCAGCGGCTCGGCTTCCTGCGGCCGTTCTGGGGCGGCCCCTCGATTCCCTTCAAGGGCCTGACCTATCTGAGGACCTTCGAGGCGAAGACGCCCGAGGCGCTGGCGGCGACGCGGCTGAAGGCTCTCAAGCTGATCGTCTGGGCGGCTCTGCTCGTGGCGGCGAACGCCATCCTGTCGCGGCTGTTCTACGAGGCGGCGGACTGGCCGACGCTGAACGAGGCGCTGACGCTGACGGCGGAAGGCAGGCCGCTGCCGGCGCTCGCCGGCTGGGGAGTGGTGTTCAAAAACTTCGTCGTCACGGTGCTGACGGTCGGCGCCTTCTGGCACGCCATGGTCGCGGTGATCCGGATGGCTGGCTTCTGCATCCCGCGCAACATGGCGCGTCCGCTGACGGCGCGGACGCTGGCCGAGTTCTGGAACCGCTATCTGTTCTATTTCAAGGAGGTTCTGGTCGATTTCTTTTTCTTCCCGGCCTTCGCGCGCTGGTTCAAGAACCATCCCCGGCTTCGCATCGCCTGCGCCACCTTCTGCGCCGCCTGCATCGGCAACGTGCTGTTCAGCCTCGTCGCGCAGGCGCATCTCGTCGCCGAGCACGGGATCGTCGGCGCGTTGCTGCGTTTCGAAAGCTACGTCTTCTATGCCGTCGTCCTGGCCGTCGCGCTGGTCGTCTCGCAACTTCGCAAGCGCAAGCCCAGGCCCGAGGACGGGTTCCTGCGCTACAGCGTCATTCCCCGTATCGGCGTCATCGGCTTCTTCGCGCTGATGCAGATTTTCGCCGACGAGAGCGGTCATCTCGGGCTGGCGGAGCGGCTCGACTTCGCGGCTTCGCTCATCGGGGTGTGAGCGGCGCGCGTCCGAGGCGCTTCCGCCGGGGCGCGCGCGGGTGTAACAGCCGCCGCGGAGATCGTGCGGAGCGTCCCGGAATGACAGACAAGACACGCGTCGCGCTGGTCACGGGCGCGGCCCGCGGCATCGGGCTGGCCACCGCCAAGCTTTTCCTCGCCGAGGGCTGGCGCGTCGCGATGCTCGACATCGAAGACGCGTTGCTGGCGCGGGCCGTGGCCGAGATCGGCCGGCCCGACGCCACGCTGGCGCTGACCTGCGATCTCGGCGATCCCGCCCGGATCACGGCCGCCTTCGCCGCGCTGGCCGCGCGCTTCGGAAGGCTCGACGCGCTCGTCAACAATGCCGGCACGGCGGTGTTCAAGCCGCTGCTGGAGACGACGCTGGAGGAGTGGAACCGCGTCATGGCGGTCAATCTCACCGGCCCGTTCCTGACCAGCCAGGCGGCGGCCGCGCTGATGGCGGATGGCGGGGGCGGGGCGATCGTCAACATCACCTCGATCTCAGGGCTTCGCGCCTCGACCCTTCGCGTCGCCTACGGCACCTCGAAGGCGGCGCTGGCGCATCTCACCAGGCAGCAGGCGGCGGAGCTGGCTTCGCTCGGCATCCGCGTCAACGCGGTCGCGCCCGGCCCTGTCGACACCGCCATGGCCAAGGCGGTGCACAGCCCCGAGATCAGGGCCGACTATCGCGACGCCATCCCGCTCGCCCGCTACGGGCTGGAGGAGGAACTGGCGCAGGCGATCGTGTTCCTGTGCGGCGACAAGGCGAGCTACATCACCGGACAGGTGCTGGCGGTCGATGGCGGGTTCGACGCGGCGGGGATCGGGCTTGCGACGCTGCGGGGGGAGCGACGGAACAGGTAGGTCTGTCTTCGACCCATTGCGGGCGTTGTTGCGACGGATTTTTGAGGTTTACCTCCAAAACGACCGGAAAAAGGGCAGGCGGGGCCCGGCGCGCCGACGCCAGTCCGTAGAGGCGGCTATGGCAGGCTGCCGCTTCGGCAAAGAGAGTTGAGCGCCATTGCCCGGCGCCCCGGCAAGTCCGCCCGAGCGGCTGTCAGCCTAGTGTCGATAGGCAGGCAGCCGATATCGAGGTCGATTGATCTGAGATTAACGAATGGCATCGGGTCGCTGCCGGCCGATAGCCAACTTGACGAATTGAAATCGCCTGCGGCTTCTTCAGTTCCGCTGATCGGCGTCTGGTCCGGGAGCATTTTCCAAAGGCACTTGTATTGGCGTGGTCTCATGCAGTGAACCGCTGTCATATAATGTATATATTCGATTCTCAAGCTGTCCGACAGTATCAGATAACTGCTCTTCGATCTCATTCTTCCATTTTTTAGGAAACGAGCACGAATATAGGGTATAGTGATTTTTTGAATCCTGTAGTGATTGTTGCATCCATCATTTGCTGCTCCGCATTGATCTTCGATCATGTTGCGTTTCATTGTCATCGACAGTTCGTCGGCGACAGACCTCTGCAGCCTCTCATCGTAAGCGGATGGTGCTTGCTGCCTTGAATCCTGCTCGGCTTTCGAACTGACTCCCGACGCAAAAAGCGCGAGCAAAGCCAGGACCACTCTGCGAACGAGAGCGACACGCATCAACATAGCCTCCGCAGTATCGGCCCATTTTCACCGCCAGAACGGTGACAGTGCAATAGGAACAGATAATTCAATGCGGCTGATCCTGTCATTGCCGTAAAGCCTCGTCATGCCATTGCCACCTGCGTGCCGCGGATCGAACCCGCCAAAAAAGTCAACTGTCGACCGATAGCTGAACCAAGATACTCGCGGCGCTTGCCGCGCCGCAGCACATAATCCCCCTTGCGCCCCTCCCCAAACGGCGCGAACCTCTGCCTCGACATCCCTCTTCGACGGCCGCCCGACTCCGTCGGGCCGAGCGACCGCCGCCCGACCGGCGTGGGCGCTTGCCTTATCGCGCTCCGCCGGCCTTCCCGCCGCGCGCGACCGGACCTCGCCTCCGATCCAGCGGCTCACACCCGAAGGAGGACGATGATGACTCAAAGCCCCCGCAGCGCAGGAGACGGCAACGGCGTCAGAGGAACGGGGCCGCGATGCATCGCGCTCGTCGGTCCCTTCCAGAGCGGCAAGACGACCCTGCTCGAAAGCATCGTCGAACGCTGCGGCGGGTTGTCCCGCGCAGGTTCCGTCAAGGCCGGCAACAGTCTGGGCGACGCCAGTCCCGAGGCCCGCGCGCACCAGATGAGCACGGAGCCCAATGTCGCGACCGTCGAATTTCTGGCTGAGCGCTTCACCTTCATCGACTGCCCCGGCTCGGTCGAATTCCTGCACGAGATGCGCCATGTCCTGCCGGTGGTCGACGCCGCAATCGTGGTCTGCGAGGCCGACGACCGCAAGATTCCGGCGCTCGAACTCGTGCTGCGCGAACTGGAAGAGGCCGACATCCCGCGCTTCCTGTTCCTCAACAAGATCGATGCCGCCACGCGCCGCGTCCGCGAGACGCTCGGCCTGCTGCAGCGAGCCTCGCGCACGCCTTTGCTGCTGCGCCAGATCCCGATCTGGAAGAACGGCATCGCGGTCGGCTTCATCGACCTCGCGCTGGAGCGGGCCTTCATCTATCGCGAGCATGCGCCCAGCGAGATCGTCCCGCTCGCGGCGACCGAGATCGGCCGCGAGAAGGATGCGCGCTTCTCCATGCTGGAGACGCTCGCCGACCATGACGACGCGCTGATGGAGGATCTGCTCGGCGACATGGAGCCGCCGCGCGACCGGGTGTTCGACGATCTCGCGCGCGACCTGCAGCATGGCCATGTCGTGCCGGTGCTGATCGGCGCGGCCGAGCGCGGCAATGGCGTGACGCGACTGCTCAAGGCGCTGCGCCACGAGGCTCCGGGGCTCAAGACGACGCGCGGGCGCATCGGCGTGGTCGATGACGGGGCGCCCCTGGCCCAAATCGTCAAGACCTGGCATTCGAGCCATGGCGGCAAGGTCTCGCTGGCGCGGCTGCTGCGCGGAAGGCTCGCGGAGGGCGACGTCGTCACCGCGTCGGCCGGAGCCGAGGCCCGTATCGCCGGCGTGGTCGAGCTCAAGGGCTCCGAGCAGAGCCGGCGGGCGTCGGTCGAGGAGGGCGAGGTCGCCGGCCTGTTGCGGCTGGAAGGCATCGGCACGGCTGAGGCGCTGACGCCCGGCAAGGCGAGGCCGCCGCTGATCACCTCGATCGCGCCGCCCGAGCCCGTGCATGCGTTCGCCGTCTGCGTGAAGGACCGCAAGGACGATGTCCGGATGGCGGCGGCGCTGTCGCGCATCAGCGAGGAGGACCCGGCGCTGATCGTGACGCAACTGCCGGAGTTCGGCGAGACGCGGCTGTCGGGGCAGGGCGAGATGCATCTGCGCGTGACGCTGGAGCGGCTTTCGGGCCGCTACGGCGTCGCCGTCGAGAGCGGGCCGCCGCGCATCGGCCACCGCGAAAGCATCCGTGGCAAGGCCGTCGCGCGCGGCCGCCATCGCAAGCAGAGCGGCGGGCACGGGCAATATGGCGATGTCGTGCTGGAGGTCGAGGCGCTGCCGCGCGGCGAGGGCATCCGCTTCATCGACCGCGTGGTCGGCGGCGCCGTGCCGCGCAACTACATCGCCTCGGTCGAGGCCGGAGCGCGCGACTACTGTCAGAGCGGACCGCTCGGCTTTCCGCTGGTCGATCTCGCCGTGACGCTGACCGACGGCTCGCATCACAGCGTCGATTCCTCCGACATGGCCTTCCGCCAGGCGGCGCGGATCGCGATGACTGACGCCGTGCCGCAGGCGCGGCCAGTCCTGCTGGAGCCGGTGCTGATGGTCGAGGTCGTGGTGCCGTCGGATGCGATGTCGCGGGCGTCGGCGATCGTGTCGAGCCGGCGCGGGCAGATTCTCGGTTACGATTCACGGCCGGGCTGGCGCGGCTGGGACCAGATCAACGCGCTGATCCCGGAGGCGGAGATGACGGGGCTGATCGTCGAACTCCGCTCGGCCACCGCCGGCGTCGGCTCGTTCTCGGCGCGCTTCGACCATCTCGCCGAACTTGCCGGCAAACCGGCCGACGCGATCGTCTCCGCGCACGCCCAGGCCCAGGCCCATGCCTAGGTCGATGCCAATGCCAATGCCAATGGCCACTCCTTTGCCCATGCGCTGAGCTGACTGTGTCGAAAAAGGTTCATATCTAAACCTTGTGACGATTTAGCGATGGCGGGCGCTTGCGTCCGCCGTCGCGGTTTCGCAGTGTGTGGTCAGGAAAACAGTCCGCAACGGCAGCCTTGGCGGCCGAATGCGGAGGGCAAGGGAGGATAAACACCATGAACGCGATCAGCGGCGCGCCTAAACCCGACCAGCGGCCCTGGCTGGCGCATTATCCGCAGGCCGTGCCGCCGCAGCTCGACGCCGACAAGGTCGGCACGCTGGCCGATCTGATCCGGACCGCCTGCTCGACCTATGCGAACCGTCCCGCCTTCGAGAGCTTCGGCAAGACGATTTCCTTTGCCGAGACCGGCCGCGCCGGTCAGGCCTTCGCGACCTGGCTGCAAGGCAAGGGGTTCAAGAAAGGCGATCGCATCGCGCTGATGATGCCCAACATCCTGGCCTATCCGGCGACGATCTTCGGGGCGTTGCTCGGCGGCTTCACCGTCGTCAACGTCAACCCGCTCTATACGGCGCGCGAGCTGACTCACCAGATCAACGATTCCGGCGCGCGGGCGCTGGTCGTGATCGAGAACTTCGCCCATGTCGTCGAGGAAGCGCGGCCGAACCTGAAGCTGGAGGCGATCGTGGTCGCAACCGCCGGCGATTTGATGGGCTTCAAGGGTACGATCGTCAATTTCGTCGCGCGCAAGGTCAAGAAAGTGGTCAAGCCCTTCAGCCTGCCGGGCTCGTTCGCGCTGAAGGGCATTCTGGGCGGCCCCGCCGCGATGACACCCGTCACCGTGACGCCAGACGACATCGCCTTCCTGCAATATACCGGCGGCACCACCGGCGTCGCAAAGGGCGCGACGCTGAGCCACCGCAACGTCGCCTCCAATGTCGAGCAGGCCAATCTCTGGCTCGGCTGGGCGCTGGAGCCACCGCTGGGCAAGAGCGACTACCAGCACGTCATGGTGACGGCTCTGCCGCTCTACCACATCTTCGCGCTGACCTGCTGCTGCATGTTCATGCTGCGGATCGGCGCCAAGGGCCTGCTGATCGCCAATCCGCGCGACATCGCGGGCTTCGTCAAGACGCTGAAGACCAGCAGGATCACGCTCTTTTCCGGCGTCAACACGCTCTACAACGCGCTCGCCAACCATCCCGAGATCAAGGAGGTCGACTTCTCCGAGATGCGCTTCGCCGTCGCCGGTGGCATGGCGACGCAAGCCGCCGTCGCCAAGCGCTGGAAGGACGTCACGGGAAAGCCGATCGTGGAGGGCTATGGGCTGTCGGAGACCTCGCCGGTGGCCTCGATCAACCGGCCCGATACGGCCGAATTCACCGGCACGATCGGCTTCCCGCTGCCCTCGACCGATTTCGCCATCCGCGACGCCGAGGGCAACGACATGCCCTATGGCGAGCCCGGCGAGATCTGCATCCGCGGCCCGCAGGTGATGGTCGGCTACTGGAACCGCCCCGACGAGACCGCCAAGGTGATGACCGCCGACGGCTTCTTCCGCAGCGGCGATGTCGGCGTGATGCTGCCGAACGGCGAGGTCAGGATCGTCGACCGGATGAAGGACATGGTCCTGGTCTCGGGCTTCAACGTCTATCCCAACGAGGTCGAGGACGTACTTGCCTCCCATCCCGGCGTGCTGGAGGCGGCCGTGATCGGCCTGCCCGACGAGCATTCCGGCGAGGCGGTGACGGCTTTCGTCGTCAAGCGCGACGAGGGTCTGACGGCCGACGCGCTGCGCGCCTTCTGCAAGGAAGGCCTGACCGGCTACAAGGTGCCCAAGCAGATCGTGTTCCGCGAAAGCCTGCCCAAGACCAATGTCGGAAAAGTGCTGCGCCGGGCGCTGCGCGAGGAGGTCGCGGGGCAGGGCTGACGCGGGAGCGGTTTGCCCGGGTCTTCGGTCAGGCCGCGATCAGGCCCCGCGTATCGGCGTCGTCGCCCGTCACTGCGATGATGTCCCCCGCCGTCACGTCCCTTTTGAAGCGCACCAGCGTGAAATCCTCGGCGCGACCGGTGTTGCCGCGCTCGGTCAGCACCGAGATCGGCCTGCCGATGCGATCCGCGAGGTGGCGGCCGTGCGCCTGGGCCGCCGCCTCGCGAAGGCGTGCCGCCCGCTCCGAGACGAGCGCGCCGGAAAGCTGCGGCATGCGCGCCGCCGGCGTGCCGGGGCGCGGTGAATAGGGGAAGACGTGGACATAGGCGAGGTCGCATTCGCCGATCAGGTCGAGCGAGCGCGCGAACATCGCCTCGTCCTCGGTCGGGAAGCCGGCGATCAGGTCGGCGCCAAACGCGATCTCCGGGCGAAGCACGCGCATCTCGGCGCAGAATCGGATGGCCTCGTCGCGGCTGTGCCGGCGCTTCATCCGCTTGAGAATCAGGTCGTCGCCGGCCTGCAGCGAGAGGTGCAGATGCGGCATCAGGCGCCGTTGCGTCGCGATGGCGTCGCGGAGATCATCATCGACCTCGACGGCGTCGAGCGAGGACAGCCGCAGGCGTGGCAAATCCGGCAGATCGCGCAGGATCGCCTTGACCAGTGCGCCCAGCGCAGGCGCGCCGGGCAGGTCATGGCCGTAGCTCGTCAGGTCGACGCCGGTCAGCACGATCTCGCGGACGCCGTCATCGACGAGTCGGCGGCACTGTTCGAGCACGGCATCTGGCGTCAGCGAGCGCGAGCGGCCGCGCCCGAACGGGATGACGCAGAAGGTGCAGCGATGGTCGCAGCCGTTCTGGACCTGCACGAAGCCGCGCGTGCGGTTCTGCGCGCGCTCCTGCGGGGCCGGCTCGAGCCGATGCTCGGTCATGATGTCGCCGACCGCGGTCTTGTCGCCGGGGTTTGGCGGATCGCCGCCGAGCAGGCTGTTCGAGCGGGCGAGCGCCGTCCAGCTTACGGGACGCAGCTTCTCGGCGTTGCCGAGCACGCGCGCCGTCTCGGGCATGGCCGCGAATGGGGCAGGGTCGATCTGCGCGGCGCAGCCGGTGACGATGACCGGCCGGCCGGGCTCGGCTCGCGCGAGCCGCCGCACCGCCTGCCGCGCCTGCCGCACTGCCTCCGAGGTCACCGCGCAACTGTTGACGATGGCGATGTCGGAAAGCCCCGCCGCCTGGGCGTGCCGACGGATCGTCTCGCCCTCGACGATGTTCAGCCGGCAGCCGAAATTGACGAGCTCCGCCGCCATCAGGCCGCGCGCTCGAACAGGCCCGGATCCAGCACGCCGTCCCATTCGAATTCGACCGGCCCGGTCATCAGGACATGGCCGTCGCGCTCGCGCCATTCGACCAGAAGGTCGCCGCCGGGCAGGCTGACGGTCGCCTTGCGGTCCGACAATTCGCGCCGGACGGCGGCGACCAGCGCCGCGCAGGCGCCCGAGCCGCAGGCCTGCGTGATGCCCGCGCCGCGCTCCCAAACGCGCAGGACGATGTGGTCGGGCGCGGTGACGGCTGCGAGTTCGATATTGGCGCGCTCGGGGAAGATCGGGTGGTTCTCCAGCAGCGGGCCGATCTGGGCCAGGTTGAAGCGCCAGGGGTCGTCGACGAAGAAGACCGCATGGGGGTTGCCCATGTTGACGGCGCAGGGCGTGTGCAGGACGGGCGAGTCGATCGGGCCGATCTGCAGTTCGAAATGGGCGGTGTCGTGAAACGGCTCGGCGAGCGGGATGTCTTCCCAGCCCAGCTTCGGCGCGCCCATATCGACGGTGAAGACGAGGTCGCTCTCGCGAAACGCCGGCAGCAGCCCCGCCTCCGTCTGGAGCGTCAGTGTCGTCCTTGCCGGATCGCCCATCTCGGGATCGGCCATCATCGCCCAGGCGACGCAGCGCGTGCCGTTGCCGCAGGCCCCGGCCTGCGAGCCGTCGGCGTTGTGGATGCGGATGAAGGCGTCGGCGCCCGGCGTCAGCGGATCGTGCAGAACCATCAACTGGTCGAAGCGGGCGCGCGGCTCGGCGGCGATGGCGCGGGCGTCGTTCTCGGAGACGCGCAGCTTCGTGCCGCGCAGATCGAGCACCGTGATCTGGTTGCCGAGACCATTCATCTTCAGGAACCGGCGCTGCGCGAGGGCGTTCATTGGGTCACATGTCCGTGGAATAGCGGCTGTATAAACCGGAGCGACCCGAAAAAGCCATCGTCGGCGCTCTCGGTGAGCTGCCCGGCCGTGTGTGAAGATGGATAGTCTATGTTGCGCCGCAAGGCACGAATCGAACGGGTTGGCTGTCCTGGCCAACGGAAACTGGCGATCGGGATCATGACGATGCGGTATTCACGGATCAGCATTCCGGCGCTCGTGGCCGGTTTCGGCATCGCCTCGTTGATCATGTCGCCTCAACTGTCGGCGCAAAGCCGCGTCGCGCCGCCGACCCCGGTCGAATCCGCGCCGCTTGCGCCGCCGCCGGGCGTGGTGACGCCGACGCAGTCGCCTCCAGCCCCTGCTCCCGCGCCACCCGCTGCGATACCGGAGACGCCTGCCGGCCCGACGCCGGTGCAACCCGCCCCCGCGCTGCCTGGACCGGTGACGCCGCAGCCGGTGCAGCCCGCGCCGAGCCTTCCCGGCCCCGTCGAGCCGCAGCCCGTGCAACCGCCGCCGACACTGCCCCCGCCCGGCCAGCCGCTGCCGCCGGTCGCGCCGCAGCAGCAGACCGGAACGCCCAATCCAAACGCCACGCTGGCCGGCCGCCCCGGCGACGCCAGCGACGTCGATGAAATTATGCTCGTTGCCAAGCCAGTGCTGGCGCTGGCGGGGCAGGCGAGCTGGGATCAGGGTTTCGAGAAGCTCTCGGCCAGCTTCCGCATCCTGCGCGATGAAGCCTCGCGCGCCGGGCTCGCCATCGCCGGGCGGCCGCTGACGCTATTCGTCGAGACCGACGATAACGGCTTCAGGTTCGAGGCCATGCTGCCTGTCGACCGCGCGGCCGATGGCGTCGGGCGGCCGCCGCTCGGCAATGGCGTTCGCGCCGGCCAGTCGCCGGCGGGGCCGTCGCTGCGCTTCGTCCACCACGCACCTTATGACGACATCGATTCGACCTATGAGACGATCACGGCCTATCTCGAAGCCAAGAACATCGTCGCCAAGGACGCCTTCCTCGAGGAGTATGTCAGCGATCTCCGAGACCCGGCCGATCCCAATCTCGAGATCAACGTCTACGTCCAGCCGCGCTGAGCGACCGCTCAGGCCGTCCAGCTCAGCCCCGGCCGCATCGGGACGAAGCGCTCTTCCGGCAGCTTCGCCTGGGCGAGCGCGACTTTCAGCGCTTCCGGCGGGCGTTCGATGCCCTCGTCGGTGAGCTGAAAAGTGCCCCAGTGGTGACCAATGGCGTGCTCCGCCCGAAGCGAGAGCATGACCTTGACCGCCTCGTCCGGGTTCATGTGGTTGTCGGACATGAACCAGCGCGGCTCATAGGCGCCGATCGGCAGCACGGCTAGCTGGAAAGGGCCGTATTGCGCGCCGAGCCGCTCGTAGAGCGAGCCGTCGTAATAGCCGGTGTCGCCGATATGGAAGACCTTGATGCCGCCCGCCTCGACGATGAAGGAACACCATAGCGCCATGCGCCGGTCGAGCGCGCCGCGGGCCGACCAGTGATAGGTCGGGACCAGCGTCGTCGCGACCCTGTCGGACAGGACGACGCGGTCGCTCCAGTCATGCGCCTCCAGCCGCGCGTCGGGAATGCGGGCGCGGATGATGGTGTCGTTGCCGAGCGGCACGATCATGCGCGGCTTGTGAGCCCGGTGCAGCCGCGCCAGCGTCTCGATATCGAGATGGTCGTAATGGTTATGCGTGACCAGCACCGCGTCGATCGGCGGCAGGTCCTCGAAGGCGACGCCGGGCGCGTTCACGCGCTTGGGGCCGACGAAGGAGAAGGGGCTCGCCCGCTCCGCATAAACGGGATCGATCAGCAGGTTCACGCCGGCGAGTTGGTACAGGAACGAGGCGTGGCCGAGATGGACGATGCGGAAGCCCTCGAACCGGGCCGGAGGCTTGTCCTGCGGCGGCGCGGGATAATGCGCCGGGAAGGCCTCGCGCTCGCGCTTGGCGGTCTGCCATTTCCAGACGTCGATCAGGCCCTTGGTCACGGGTCGGCCGTCCGTGAAGCTCAGGCCATCGAAATGGTCGCTGACAGGCCCCTGGTAATAGGGATTGCGCGAGCGCGACAGCGTGGCCCAGGCAACGCCGCCCGACGAGGCGAGCGCGGTCAGGCCGAGGATGGAGAGAAGCTTGCGACGGTTCATGGCTGGTTAGGTTGTGCCTGGATCACGAAGCGTCAAGTGCGGATTGCCCGCAGCGCGGCGGCGCTGCCATAGTCTCTTGCGGCAAAGCGGAGGCGGTTCACCGGAATGCGATCGATCGTTCTTGCCGCCCTGCTGGTGGCTGCTGGTTCCGTGGCGGTCCATCGGGCGCAGGCCGTCGAGCCCGCGCAATCCTGCGGCGACGCCAGAACGCCCTGCGCGGTTCCGCTCGGCGACTATCATGCCGCTGTCCCCGCCAAACCCCTTGCTTTGGAAGAAACACGGCCTGCCGTATTGTTCTTCCATGGCGCTGGAGGACTCGGAACCAGCGTGCTGGAGCAGGCCTCGTATCTGCGACCCTTCGTCGAGGCCGGCTACGTCGTCATTGGGGCCAACGGGCTGATGCGGCCGACGAACGCCTTCGGCACGGGTTGGTCGTTCCGGCCCGAAAGCCCGCAGCAGCGCGACGAGCTTGCCTTCGCAAAGGAGGTTCTGGACGACGCGGCGAGACGCTTCTCGATCGACCGCGGGCGCGTGCTGGTCTCGGGCTTCTCGATCGGCGCGGCGCTGGTCTGGTATCTCGCCTGCAGGGAGCCGGGGCTGGGCGCGGCCTATGCGCCGCTCGCCGGCGGCTTCTGGCGGCCGCATCCGACGACCTGCGCCGGGCCGATCGACCTGCTCCAGACCCATGGCTGGCGAGACCGCACCGTGCCGCTGGAAGGCCGCCCGCTGCGCGGCGGCGAACTGCATCAGGGCGACATCTTCGAGGGGGTGCAGCTCTGGCGCCGGGTCAATGGCTGCACGGGGATGAGGCCCGATACGTTCGAGACCGGCACGGTGTTCTGGAGGCGCAACTGGACGAGTTGCGAGAGCGGGCGCGAGATTTCGCTCGTGCTGCATCCCTCCGACCATGACGACGTGCCGAGAGAGTGGGCCTCGATGGCGCAAGCGTGGTTCGAGTCGAGGCAGAAAGTGAGGCGACCCTAGAACCCCCGCGCCTCCAGCGCCGCTTCCGCCTCCGTGATGTAGTCGCGCACCACCGGCACGGCGCTCTTGTGCGGGCCGAGCAGCAACTGGAAGACCATGTCGCCGCCGATGTCGAAGGAGATTTCGCAGGCGCTGAGGTAGAACTCCCACATCCGGGCGAACCGCTCGCCCATCATGGCGACGACCTCCTCGCGGCGGGCCATGAAGCGCTCGCGCCAGGCGGCCAGCGTCCAGTGGTAGTGCCTGCGCCAGAACTCGCAATCGGACGACCACAGCCCGGTCTGCTCCACGGCGGCGAAGACCTCGGAGAGGGCAGGGGCGTAGCCGCCCGGAAAAATGTACTTCTCGAAGAACGGGCCGGTGAATCCGGGCGGGCCGACGCGGCCGATGCAATGGACCAGCGCGATGCCGTCGGGCGTCAGCAGGTCGCGGATTTTCTCGAAATATTCGAGGTAATGCGCGACGCCGACATGCTCCATCATGCCGACCGAGACGACGCGGTCGAAGCTGCCGGTCAGCTCGCGATAGTCCCGGTTGATGAAGCTCACGGCATCGCCGACGCCTGCCGCGTCCGCGCGCGTCTGGGCCGCAGCCATCTGGTCGGGCGAGACGTTGAGGCCGGTCACTTTCGCGCCGCAGGCCTTGGCGAGGTAGATCGCGAGTTCGCCCCAGCCCGAGCCGATGTCGAGCACGCTCATGCCGGGCTCGATTTTCAGCTTTGCGGCGATATGCCTGAGCTTGGCCTGCTGGGCGGCCGCGAGCCCGACCTCGGGCGAATGCCAGTAGGCGCAGGAATAGGTCATCGTCTCGTCGAGCCAGAGCCGGTAGAAATCGGTCGGGATGTCGTAGTGGTGCTTGACCTTCTTGCCGGCCGCGCCGAGCGGATTGTGCATGCGGAAGCGCCGGATGCGGAAGCGGATGGCGCGGATCGCCTTCTGGAGCGGGTGCTTGCGAAGCTCCGAGCGCTGCAGCCAGAACAGCTCCAGCAGATCGTGGATCGAGGAGCCGTCCTCGAAGTCGATCCGGCCGTCCATGTAACCCTCGGCCAGAGCCAGCTCCGGGTTGAGGAAGAGTTCGCGCTCGATACGGTCGTCGCGCAGGCGGATCGTCACCTCGCCGGCGGTCTTGCGCTGGCCGGCGAAGATGAGGGCCTCGCGACCGGGGCCGAAGACATGGCGTTTGTCGTCCGGCGCGATGACGGTGAGGCGGCCTTTGCGGATCGCGCGCTTCAAAAGCTTGGGCAGGAGCAGCATATCAGAATCCAGAGCCAACGCCCGACAGTAAGCCGGGTGGATGGCGCTAGGGAATGCCCGATATGTGACCGTCGCGCCCTATCTTGCTCTGTTCAAAGCGCCTGGACCTCGCCCCGAGCCGGATAATTCCTGGCGACGACCATGTCGATCGCTCCAAGAATGTCGGCGAAATGCGGCCGCGCGAAAGGCATGGTCTGGACGCTGCCGAAATAGAGCGTGCCGTCGGGCCGCACCAGATAGATCGCCGGCTCGGAGAAACGCGCCGGCTCCTCGATCCCGACGGAGGTCTTGCCCCGGCCTGTCGAGACAAAAAGCCCCCATTCGCGCGCTTTCGCCAGTTCCAGCCCATAGCCGAGGCGCAAGGCGGCAAGTCCCCAGCTCGATTTGGCCTCGCTCGCGCGTTGCCCGTCATCCGACGAGATAGCGATCACCGAAACGCCGCGCTTGTCGAACTCCGGCAGCTTCCGCTGCAGGTCGTTGAGCTGGAGGTTGCAGATCGGGCAATGCAGCCCACGGAAGAACACGACGAGAGTGAAGTGCTCCGGCGTCTCGGCGGCGAGATCGAATCGCCCGCCGCCGACGAGCGGGACGTCCAGCGCCGGCACGGCCTGGCGCGGAAACAGCGTCACGAGATCGGTCATGGAATTGGGTCCTCTGAATTGGGAAGCGCCGGAGACAGGTCAGATGCTCGTCGTCAGGCGCGTCAGCCACTCGGGCGAATGCTGGACCAGGAACGCCTCGATCGTCTTGTCGAGACCCGTCGCGATCAGCAGGCCGGTCGCGATCAGAACGCCGCCCATGACAATTTTCGAGCTTTGTCCGGCGGCCATCATGCGGCCGCGCCAGCGCAACATCGCCTCGCGCGAGACCATGCCGAGAATCAGGAGCGGCAGCGCCGCGCCGAGGCCGAACACCGACATCGTCAGCGCCACCTGGCCGAGATCCTTGCCCTGCGCCGCGAGAACCGAGGCCGCGCCCAGAGTCGGCCCGACACAGGGGCTCCAGACCGCGCCGAGCAGGAGACCGACCGCGAATTGCCCCGAAAGCCCCGAACCCGAGACGCCGCCGAAACGCTGCTCCGCCCAGTTTCCGACCGGGCCGGCCGCCAGCGCGACCTGCGCCTGCAGTTTCGGCAGCACCAGAACGAGCCCGATCAGCATCAGCACAATGGCCGCCGCCATACGGAAGACGCCGCCGTCAAGGCCAATCGAGAAGCCGATCGTCGCGATGAACAGGCCGATCGCGACGAAGGACACGGCCAGACCGGCCGCCAGCGCGAACGGCCCGAAACGGTGTTGCGACAGCGCGGTTCCGAGCACGATCGGCAGCAGCGGCAGCACGCAGGGCGACAGGGTCGAGAGCAGCCCCGCCAGAAACGCCAGCGCAGTCGCGCCCATGGCGGATCAGACGCCCTTCTTGAGCAGGGCCTCGATCGAGGCCGGGTTGGTGTCGCCGACGGACCGGCCCGCTTCCTGCGCGCCCTTGAACACGATCAGCGTGCTCTGGGATTGCGCCCGCATCTGCCGCAGCGCATCCTTCTGGCTGTCGAAGTCGATCTCGAAGAAGGCGAACTTGGCGAATTCCGGCTTGGCTCCGAGCCTGGACAGGATCGGCTTCTGCACCTTGCAGGTCGGGCACCAGGGCGCGCTGACCTCGACCAATATGGTCTGCCCGGCAGCCTGCGCGGCTGCGAAAGCCTTGGCGTCGAACGGCTTCGGCTGCGCGAAAGCGTGGGCCGACCGACCGGTGGCGCTGACGGCAAGCGCCAATCCGGCGAGGGCTACGGTGCGGCGGGTCAGGGACATCATGTCTCTCCTTGGCGAAAGAATTCGAGCGAGTTTGGTCTAACGGATCGACCGATCCGGCTGAACTCACGAACGAAGGCCGCCGCTTCACGTTGCCGTGCGCCGCATATTTGCACAAACCGCGCTCGCCAGCGACGCCGCCCGCCCTGTAAGACAGTCGAAGGCGGGCAACCGCAGGCAAGCGATGCGGAAGAGTCATGTCCTGGCGCGATTTCTGGAACGGCGAGCACGCGATCTATGTCTCGGACCGCCACAAGGCGCTGCATTACCGGCAGATCGCCAAGGACATTACGGGCCATCTCCCCGGCCCCGGGGCCGTCATCCTCGATGTCGGCTGCGGCGAGGCGCTGAGCGCCGATCTCGTCGCGCGGGCCTGCCGGAAACTTTATCTCTGCGAGGCCGCACCGAACGTGCGCGAGAAGCTCGCGGCGATGTTCGGCCATCTCGGCAATGTCACGGTCGTTTCATCCGAAGATGTCGAAGGGCTGCCCGACGCCACGCTCGACCTCGTCGTCGCCAACTCGCTGATCCAGTATCTGAAGCCTGAGGAACTGGTTGCGCTGCTTGGCCTCTGGCGCGCGAAACTGAAGCCCGGCGGGAATCTCGTGCTCGCCGACGTGATCCCGCCCGATCTCGGGCCGCTGACCGACGCCACGCAACTGCTCGCCTTCGGCTGGCGCGGCGGTTTTCTGGGGGCGGCGCTCGTCGGTCTCGCGCGGACGGCGTTCTCGGACTACCGCAAGCTCCGGGCGCAATACGGGCTTTCGACGCATACGGAGGTGGGGATCACCGCGCTGATCGCGGAGGCGGGGTTCGATCAGATCGAACGCGTGCCGAATTTCGGGCATAATCCGCACAGGATGGCGTTCAGGGCGCGCATTCCGGATTGAGTTCAGCCACGCCGGTCGGCGAACGAAAAGAACTTGTGTCCAATGAACGAGAACACCATCACGATCCCGGTCGTGACGAATTGCATCGGCAGATAGGGCAGGCCGGCGCGCGCCACGAAGAGATGCATCAGGATGCCGGTGAGGACGAAGCCGCCCGCCGCGATCAAGGCGAAGCGCCAGCCGGCCTGCGCGTGGCTGCGGGTGGCGTCGAATGTGAGCCAGCGGTTGAGCGCGTAGGAGACCAGCGCGCCGAGCACGAAGCCGGCCAGCGTCGCCGGCACGGGGTCGACCCGGCCGATCTCGACCAGTCCGATCAGCGTGGCGTAGTGCGCGACAGCGGTGACGCCGCCAGCGAGCACATAGGCCGCGAGCTGGCGGAACTGGCGTGGGTAGCGGCGGAGCGGCATGGCCGTCCTTAAGGCGCAAGCGGGCCGGCTTGTCCATCGGCTGGGCACAGCGCGCGCTTTCCGCTTCCCCCCGCCGCCGCTCCCCTCTATAGCGAGCGCCTAGCATTCATTCAGGCGCGCGCCGGCCTCCGCTCGTTCGATCGGACTGGTCTTGCGCGCCTGCGAACACATGGCCGGACCCATGCCCAAGCGCACAGACATCAAGACCATCCTGATCATCGGCGCGGGGCCCATCATCATCGGCCAGGCCTGCGAGTTCGACTATTCCGGCACTCAGGCCTGCAAGACGCTGAAGGCCGAGGGCTACCGCATCGTGCTGGTCAATTCGAACCCGGCGACGATCATGACCGACCCGGACCTTGCGGATGCGACCTATGTCGAGCCGATCACGCCAGAGGTCGTCGCCAAGATCATCGAGAAGGAGCGCGACGTCCTTCCCGGCGGCTTCGCGCTGCTGCCGACCATGGGCGGCCAGACCGCGCTGAACTGCGCGCTCTCTCTCAACAAGAAGTCGATCCCGCAGCCTGACGGCAGCAAGATCAGCGTGCTGGAGAAATTCGGCGTCGAGATGATCGGCGCCACCGCCGAGGCGATCGACAAGGCCGAGGATCGCGAGCTCTTCCGCGACGCGATGACGAAGATCGGGCTCGACACGCCGCGCTCGCACCAGATCAAGACACTGGGACAGGCGCTCGACGCGCTCGACGACATCGGACTGCCGGCGATCATCCGCCCCTCCTTCACCATGGGCGGCACCGGCGGCGGCATCGCCTACAACAAGAGCGAGTTCATCGACATCGTCGAGCGCGGCATCGATGCCTCGCCGACGAGCGAGGTGCTGATCGAGGAGAGCGTGCTCGGCTGGAAGGAGTTCGAGATGGAGGTCGTCCGCGACAAGGCGGACAATTGCATCATCGTCTGCTCGATCGAGAACATCGACCCGATGGGCGTCCACACCGGCGATTCGATCACGGTCGCGCCGGCGCTGACGCTGACCGACAAGGAATACCAGATCATGCGCGACGCCTCTCTGGCGGTGCTGCGCGAGATCGGCGTCGAGACCGGCGGCTCCAACGTCCAGTTCGCCGTCGATCCCGCCACGGGGCGGATGATCGTGATCGAGATGAACCCGCGCGTCTCGCGCTCCTCGGCATTGGCGTCCAAGGCGACCGGCTTCCCGATCGCCAAGGTCGCGGCGCGGCTCGCCGTGGGCTACACGCTGGACGAGATCGAGAACGACATCACGGGCGGGGCGACGCCGGCCTCCTTCGAGCCGACGATCGACTATGTCGTCACAAAAATTCCGCGCTTCGCCTTCGAGAAGTTCCCGGGCTCCGAGCCGACGCTGACCACCGCGATGAAGTCGGTCGGCGAGGCGATGGCGATCGGCCGGACCTTCCAGGAATCGCTGCAGAAGGCGCTGCGCTCGCTGGAGACGGGACTCGACGGTCTCGACGAGATCGAGGTCGGCGGCATGGGCCATGGCGACGACAGGAACGCGATCAAGGCGGCGCTCTCGACGCCGACGCCCGACCGTATCCTGCAGGTCGCGCAGGCGATGCGCTTCGGCTTCACCGACGAGCAGATCCATGAGAGCTGCAAGATCGACCCCTGGTTCCTCGCCCAGATGCGCGGGATCGTCGACACCGAGGAGAAGGTGCGCCAGTTCGGCTTGCCGCAGACGCCGGGGGCCTTCCGGAAGGTCAAGGCGATGGGCTTTTCGGACAAGCGCCTTGCTGCCGTCGCCGGCAAAGCCGAGGCCGAGGTCAAGGCGCTGCGGCGCTCGCTCGACGTCAGGCCCGTCTACAAGCGCATCGACACCTGCGCGGCCGAATTCGCCTCGCCGACGGCCTATATGTATTCGACCTACGCGATGCCGTTCATGGGCAAGGCCGCCGACGAGGCGCAGCCCTCCGACCGGAAGAAAGTCGTGATCCTCGGCGGCGGGCCGAACCGAATCGGGCAGGGCATCGAGTTCGACTATTGCTGCTGCCATGCCTGCTACGCGCTGCGCGACGCCGGCTACGAGACCATCATGGTCAACTGCAACCCTGAGACCGTCTCGACCGATTACGACACCTCCGACCGGCTCTATTTCGAGCCGCTGACGGCCGAGGACGTGCTCGAAATCCTCGACACCGAGCAGCAGAACGGCGCGCTGCATGGCGTCATCGTCCAGTTCGGCGGGCAGACCCCGCTGAAGCTGGCCAACGCGCTCGAGGAGGCCGGCATCCCGATCCTGGGCACCTCGCCCGACATGATCGACCTCGCCGAGGACCGCGACCGCTTCAAGCGGCTGCTCGACAAGCTGCATCTGAAGCAGCCCAAGAACGGCATCGCCTACTCGGTCGAGCAGGCGCGCATCATCGCCGGCGAGCTCGGCCTGCCCTTCGTGGTGCGCCCGTCCTATGTGCTGGGCGGCCGCGCCATGGCGATCATCCGCGACGAGGTGATGTTCGAGGATTATCTGCTGGGCACGCTGCCGAGCCTGATTCCATCCGAGGTCAAGGCCAAGTATCCCAACGACAAGACCGGCCAGATCAACATGGTGCTGGGCAAGAACCCGCTGCTGTTCGACCGCTATCTGTCGGACGCCATCGAGGTCGATGTCGATTGCCTGAGCGACGGCAAGGACGCCTTCATCGCCGGCATCATGGAGCATATCGAGGAGGCCGGCATCCATTCGGGCGATTCGGCCTGCTCGCTGCCGCCGCGCTCGCTCTCGCTTGCGACCATCGCCGAGCTGGAGCGCCAGACCAGGGCGATGGCGCTGGCGCTCGATGTCGGCGGGCTGATGAACGTGCAATACGCCATCCAGAACGACGTGATCTACGTGCTGGAAGTCAATCCGCGCGCCTCGCGCACGGTGCCCTTCGTCGCCAAGGTCATCGGCCTGCCCGTAGCCAAGATCGCCGCGCGCATCATGGCCGGGGAGAGCCTGGCGAGCTTCGGGCTGAAGCCGGCCTCGCTCGGCCATGTCGGCGTCAAGGAGGCGGTGTTCCCCTTCGCGCGCTTCCCCGGCGTCGACGTGCTGCTGGGGCCGGAAATGCGCTCGACCGGCGAGGTGATCGGGCTCGACCGCTCCTTCGACATCGCCTTCGCAAAGAGCCAGCTCGGCGCTGGCTCGAAGGTGCCGGTCAAGGGCACGGTCTTCGTCTCGGTGCGCGACGAGGACAAGCCGCGCATCGTGCCCTCGATCCGCATCCTCGCCGATCTCGGCTTCCGCGTGCTGGCGACCGGCGGGACGCTGCGCCTGCTGCAGGAGGAGGGCATCGCCGCGGCCAAGATCAACAAGGTGCTGGAAGGCCGGCCGCACGTCGTCGACGCGATCAAGAACGGCGAGATCCAGCTCGTCTTCAACACCACCGACGGTCCGCAGGCGCTGCAGGATTCGCGTTCGCTCCGCCGCACGGCCCTCTTGCACAAGGTGCCCTATTATACCACCTTGGCCGGAGCGATCGCGGCGGCGGAAGGCATCAAGGCCTATTGCAGCGGCGATCTCGAGGTACGATCGCTGCAATCCTATTTCGTGCGCGCCGCCTGAACAAAACGGCGCGCGGGAAGTTCGCTCTCGCAGTTCAAAAACGATCGGAAGCGGAGCACGCAGGCCATCGCAAGCATGGCCGGCGGCTCATCGCTTTCGCAATCCGGGATGAGACGATGGAAAAGGTTCCGATGACACAGGGCGGCTTCGCCGCCCTGGAGGCCGAGCTGAAGGACCGCCAGCAGGTGCAGCGCCAGCGCATCATCGCGGCGATCGCGGAAGCGCGCGCCCATGGCGATCTCTCGGAGAACGCCGAGTATCACGCAGCCAAGGAATCGCAGGCGCTCAACGAGGGCCGCATCCAGGAACTGGAATCGCTGATCGGCCGGGCCGACATCATCGACATCGCCAAGCTCGCCGGCGGCGACACGATCAAGTTCGGCGCGACGGTGCAGCTTATCGACGACGATACCGAGGAGAAGAAGAGCTACCAGATCGTCGGCGAGCCGGAATCGGACGTGAAGTCAGGCAAGGTCTCGGTCGGCTCCCCGATCGCGCGCGCGCTGATCGGCAAGAAGGTCGGCGACTCCGTGCAGGTCAACACGCCGGGCGGCGGAAAATCATACGAGGTCGTCAGCGTCGTCTTTAGATGACGCCGTGACTCCTCAGCCCTCATCCTGAGGAGCGGACGTAAGTCCGCGTCTCGAAGGATCATCCAGAGCGCACTGGAACATCCTTCGAGACGCCGCTTCGCGGCTCCTCAGGATGAGGGCTGGGGAAATCGACAATCTAAGCAGCGCTGCCCGACGCGTTCCGCGCGTCTTGGCGCTGCAACCGCGCGACACTACATGCGTTGGAGTCCTGAGGGAGTTCCAGCCATGACGACGCGCCGCGCTTTCATCCTTTCCGTTATCGCAGGCTCCACGCTCGCGGCCGAAGGCCCCGCCCTGTCGCAGGCGCGGAGCATCGGCGCGATCCGGGTCGACGCCTCGCGGATCGCGGCTCATGGATGGGGCGGGCGTTCGCATGAGATCAAGCGCGCGCTGGAGCGCCAGCTCGCGACCACGCTAGCGCCGATGATCCGGCGTGGCGGGCCGACGCTGAATGTAACCGTCAAGGGGGTCTGGCTGGCGAGCTGGGCCGGTGGCGGCGGTGGCGGAAAGCCGAGCGATGGCGGCGCCAGCATGGATAATTTCGATGCCGACTACGTGCTCACGGGCTCGCGCGGCGAGGTGCTGGGGAGCTGGCCGATCCTATCCAATATCGGTTCGGATTCAGGGGGAGCGTGGTACCGGCCCGATGTCGACGACCGCCGCGTGGCCGCGCTGATCGAGAACAACGCGCTCTGGATCAGGCGCTATCTCGGCGGCTGAGCGGGTCGTCTCGCGGCTTTGCACGGGACATCACGAAGACGGCAGCGACCTCAGGTCGGTCTTGGTTGCGCGGCTGGCGACGCCACCTATCCCATGGGGCCAGTGTTCGCGGAAAGGACAACGCCATGATCGATCGCCGCAGCCTTGTTGCCGGCCTGACCGGCTCGATCCTGACTGCCCTCGCGGCAAGCGCAGCGACGCCCATAAGCGCGATCCGGGTCGATGTCGGGCCGCTTCTCAAGCAGGGCTGGGGCGCCCGGGCAGGCGCGATCAAGTCCGCGATGGAGCGGGAACTCGCCGGGTTGCGGAGCGCCGGCGCTCGCGGCGCGACGCTGGAAGTCGTCGTCACCGGCATCCACATGACCAGTTACGCGGGCGGCGCCACCGGGTCGGTCGGCAACGACGCGCTCGAGAGCGAAGCGCGCGTAGTGGGTCCTGGCGGCGTTATCGCGCGCTATCCCGTCAGGGCGATCCTGTCTCCCAGCGCAGGCGGGGCCTGGTATCTGCCCGATATCGACCAGCGCCGGATCGACGCGCTGGTGCAGGCCAACGTCCAGTGGGTCAGGCGCTATATCGCCGGTTGAGCCGATCCTAGCCCAATGGCGCGATCGGCTCGTCCTTGACCCGGTCGAGCGCCAGCGCGGTGCGGACATTGCGGACATTGGGCAGCGCGGTCAGATCGCCGACGAAATCCTGGAACGCCTTCAGATCGGGCGCGACGCATTTCAGGATGAAGTCGATGTCGCCCGACAAGGTCCAGCATTCGCGCACCGCGTCCCAGGCCCGGATCCGGGCCTGGAAGGCGGCGAGATCGGCCTCGGCCTGGCTCGCCAGATGCACGAAGGCGAAGCAGACCACTTCGAGGCCGAGCTTTTTCTCGTCGAGCAGCGCACGGTATCCGGTGATCAGCCCGGCTTCCTCAAGCGCCCGCACGCGACGAAGGCAGGGTGGCGGCGAGATGCCGACCCGGCTCGCCAGCTCGACATTGGTCATGCGTCCGTCGGCCTGGAGTTCGCGCAGGATGGCGAGGTCGATGTCGTCGAGCTTCGAGCGCACAGAAAGCCCCGGGGGAAAGGTCGCGCTGGTCTAGACGCAGCGCCTGCGCGATACAAGGCGTGTGCCGCGCTTCACAGGACGCCTTGCTTGCCCGCCGAAACCTTCTCTGACAATTCGCCGCCCGACGAACCGCTTCCGACCATCTGGGTGCTGACAGACGGCAAGGCCGGCGACGAGGTGCAATGCATCGGCGTGGCGGAGCGACTGGGCGCGAGTCCGGAGGTCAGGCGCGTCGCGCCGCGAAAACCCTTCGCCTGGCTGATGCCGCGCGGGCCGATCGATCCGCGCGAGGCGCCCGACCGCCCCGGCAGCCCGCTCGCGCCGCCTTTTCCCGATATCGCCATCGCATCGGGTAGGCGCGCGGTCGCCTATCTGCGGGCGCTGCGAAAGGCCTCGAACGGGCACAGTTTTACGGTCTTCCTGAAGGATCCGCGCACGGGTTCCGGGACGGCCGACCTGATCTGGGTCCCCGAGCACGACCGGTTGCGCGGCGACAACGTGCTGGTGACGGTGACATCGCCGCATGGGCTTTCGCCCGAGCGGCTCGTGCTGGCGCGCGAGCAGCCCCATCCGGCGATAGATGCCTTGCCGAAGCCGCGCGTGGCGGTGCTGGTCGGCGGCGACAGCCGACACCACCGCTTCCGGCCCGACGACATCGCGCGCTTTGCGGGCCTGCTCGACCAGCTCGCGGCCTCGGGTGTCGCGTTGATGGGCTCGCGCTCGCGGCGAACCTCGCATGCGCTCGACGCGGCAGTGGCGGCGATTTTTGCGAAGCATGGCGGCTGGTGGTGGGACGGGGCAGGGGAGAACCCGTACGTCGCCCTGCTGGCGCATGCCGACGCCGTCGTCGCCACCGCCGATTCCGCCAACATGATCGGCGAGGCGACTGCAACCGGCGCGCCGATCCTGGTCTTCGAGCCCCATGGCGGCCATGGCAAGCTGGCGAAATTTCTCGAGGCGCTGAAGCGGCAAGGGGCTGTGCATCACTTCGAGGGCCGGCTTGAAGGCGGGCGCTATCCGCCGCTAGACTCGACGGCCGAGATCGCCGAGGCGGTGAGGCAGGGCTGGCTGCGGCATCGGGCCGAACGCGGGATCGCCTGATCTTGAACGAGGCCGGCTTGCGCCGGGGCGAACTCACCGTATCTGATCAGACAGGCGGCGCTGCCGTATCGCACAACAGGACTTTAAGATCATGGCCCATACCCATGCCCGCGTGATGATCGTCGGCTCAGGCCCCGCCGGCTATACGGCTGCGATCTATGCCGCGCGCGCCATGCTGGAGCCGGTGATGATCTCCGGCATGCAGGCCGGCGGCCAGCTCATGATCACCACGGACGTCGAGAACTATCCCGGATTTGCCGACGTGATCCAGGGGCCGTGGCTGATGGAGCAAATGCGTGCCCAGGCCGAGCACATGGGCACGAAAATGGTGTCGGATCACATCGCCCGGGTCGATCTCTCGCAGCGGCCCTTTCGCCTGTGGGGCGACGGCTCGGAGACCTATTCCTGCGATGCGCTGATCATCGCCACCGGCGCCCAGGCGAAATGGCTCGGCCTGCCCTCCGAGCAGGCCTTCCAGGGCTTCGGCGTCTCGGCCTGCGCCACCTGCGACGGCTTCTTCTTCCGCAACAGGCAAGTCGTGGTCGTCGGCGGCGGCAACACGGCGGTGGAGGAGGCGCTCTATCTCGCCAACCTCGCCAGCAAGGTGACGCTGGTGCATCGCCGCGATTCGCTACGCGCCGAGCGCGTGATGCAGGACAGGCTGTTCAGGCATCCGAAGATCGACGTGGTCTGGGACAGCGAGATCGCCGAGATTTGCGGCGGCGCGCAGCCCCCCAACGTCACGCATCTGCGGCTGCGGAACCTGAAGACCGGCGCCGGGAGCGAGCTCAGGACCGACGGCGTCTTCATCGCGATCGGCCACAAGCCGGCGACCGAATTGTTCGTCGGCCAGCTCGCCATGAACGAGACCGGATACCTGACTGTCGAGGCCGGCACGACCAACACCAACATCCCCGGCGTCTTCGCTGCCGGCGACGTCACCGACGAGCATTACCGGCAGGCGGTGACGGCGGCCGGGCTCGGCTGCATGGCGGCGCTCGACGCCGAGCGCTGGCTTCAGGCGAACGAACTGGAGCAGCTCAAGGCGGCGGAATAGGGCGCTCTCGGTCATTGCGAGCGAAGCGAAGCAATCCAGGAGACGTAGAGCGAGACGCTGGATTGCTTAGCTGCGCTCGCTATGACGAGAGGCGTGGCGATTCATCACCAGATGTGATGGATTACGTCACCAGATTCGGTGCGAAAAGCGCCGCTTAATGCCACGCAGACATTGACGCGCCAAGATTTTATCCCCCAACATGCGTGAAACGCATAACAGGGGGGATCGCGGTGGATTGGGACCGCATCAGGATTTTTTATACCGTCGCTGAATCCGGCAGCTTTACCAAGGCGGGAGACGTTCTGGGCCTGAGTCAGTCGGCGGTGAGCCGGCAGATCGGGGCGCTGGAGCGCGAACTGCGCGCGCCGCTGTTCCATCGGCATACGCGCGGGCTGATCCTCACCGAGCAGGGCGAACTGCTCTGGCGCGCGGCGCGCGAGATGACGCAGCGGCTGGAGCGGACGCGGGCGCAGCTTTCGGAGACGCGGGAGCATCCGTCCGGAGAACTCAAGGTCACCGCGACGCGCGGGCTCGGAGGTCATTGGCTGACGCCACGTCTGGCCGAGTTCCTCGACCTCTACCCCGACATCAAGGTCGATCTCATCCTCACCGACGAGGAACTCGACCTTTCGATGCGCGAGGCCGACATCGCGATCCGGCTGCGCCAGCCGCAGCAGCCGGACCTGATCCAGCGCAAGCTCTTCACCGTGCATTTCCACGTCTACGGATCGCCGGCCTATGTGAAGCGCTTCGGCGAGCCAAAATCCTATGACGAGCTCGACAACCACCGCATCCTTTCCTTCGGGGGCACCTCGCCGTCCTATCTGACGGCGGTGCACTGGCTCGGCACGCTCGGGCGCGACCAGCGCAATCCGCGCCCGATCCATCTCACCGTGAACAACATCACGGCGATGAAACGTGCCGTGGATTCAGGCGCCGGCATCGCCGTGCTGCCCGACTACCTGATCGAGACCGGTTCGCCGCTGGTGCAGTTGATGCGCGAGACCGAGATGCCCCAGCTCGAGAGCTATCTGGTCTATCCCGAGGAGATGAAGTCGGTCGCCCGCGTGCAGGTGTTCCGCGACTTTTTAATCCAGAAGGCGCAGCGCTGGACCTATTGACCGGTCCGCGCAGCCTTCGATTGTGACGCATCGCCGCCCTGCGCCCCGTGCAGTGGCGGCGATTGTTGCGCCGGGCGCATATTTCTCAATCATTTACGGCGGTTTAGGCGGCATTTGACCAAAGGACATGCGTCGAGCGCATGTCAGACCCAGTAAATGTTGCATTGCAAAAAGGCAGGTGCTGCCTCACATAGCAGGCACGGTTGTTCGCAACGGGCTCCGCTATCTCCTCCCGGCGTCGAGTTCGTTGCAGCCGTTCCCCTCTGAGATGTCTGGCGCTTGCGCCGGATGTTTCAAACTTCAAAGGCCGGCTTCCTTCGGGAGGTCGGCCTTTTTTTATGTCCGCCGCCGCGCCTCCAGCGGCAGGGCCTCGAACAGGCCGGGCTGCGCGCTGGTGCGGGCCTTCTCGATCGTCAGCATCCTCAGTTTGGTCTCGACGCCGCCTTCGGCCGAGAAGCCACCGGTCCTGCCGCTCGCCGCCAGCACGCGATGGCAGGGCACGATCGGCGCAAAAGGATTCTGACCAAGAGCGACGCCGACGGCCCGCGCCGCGCCGGGATCGCCGATGCGGGCGGCGACCTCGCCATAGGTCAGCGTCTCTCCGGGCGGGATCGTCAGCGCGACCTCGTAAACCCTGCGGTTGAACGGTGGGACGGTATCGAGCGCGATCGGCAGTTGCGAGAGGTCGCGCGGCTCGCCCGACAGTAGCGCGACGATGTCAGCCATGGCGGCAGCTGCGAAGGCGGGCGGGGCAGCCTCGTCGGCGCCGGAAAAGCGCTTCGCAAGGCGTCGGCGCGCGGTCTCCTCGTCGCGCTCGGGCAGTTGCGCTCCGATGATGGCGTCGCCCCGCCAGACGAGGGCGCAGGGACCGATCGCGGTGTCGAAGAGGGTAAAGCACTCCGGCATTCGGAGACGTTATCGCGTCCCGGCGCGAACCGGAACCGCTTCCGTCATTGCTTTGCTACGCTCGCAATGACGGTTTTGGGCGACCGTGAACGCCATCCCCTCACACGAAGAGCCGCTCGCCCTCCATGCCCTTGTAGAGGTCGGCGACCTGCTCGCCATAGCCGTTCCAGATCAGCGTTGGGCGGCGCTCGCGCGAGCCGAGCAGTTGCTCGCTCGCCTGGCTCCAGCGCGGATGCGAGACCGCCGGGTTCACATTGGCCCAGAAACCGTATTCCTGCGCCTGCAGGCCTTCCCAGAAGGTTTTCGGCCGCTCGGCGACGAAGCTGATCTTTGTGATCGATTTCACCGACTTGAAGCCGTATTTCCACGGCACCACCAGCCGCAGCGGCGCGCCATATTGCGTGGCGATCGGCTTGCCGTAGATGCCGGTGACCATCAGCGGCAGGTCGTTGCCGGCCTCGGCGATGCTCAGCCCTTCGGTATAGGGCCAGGGATACCAGCGCTGCGACTGGCCGGGCGCGATGCGCGGGTTCAGGAAGGTCTCGAACCTGACATATTTCGCGCTGGCCAGCGGCTTCGCGAAGGCGACAAGCTGCTTCACCGTGAAACCGGTCCAAGGCACGGCCATCGACCAGGTCTCGACGCAGCGGAAGCGGTAGAGCCGCTCTTCCAGCGTCATCCTGCGGATCAGATCGTCGACGCCGACCTCCATCGGCTTCTCGACCATGCCGTCGATCGCGATGGTCCAGGGCCGCGTCACCAGCTTCTTAGAGGCGGCGACGATATCCTTCGAGGTGCCGAATTCGAAGAAGTTGTTGTAGCTCGCCGCCAGCGCCTCGTCGGTCACCGGCCGGTCGAGCGTGAAGCTCTCGTTCTTCTTCGCGGGGTAGAGATCGAGCGTCGGATCCGCGCCCTGGGCTGAGGCGATCCTCGGCATCGCCGCGCCGGCGACCGCGCCTGCGCCGGCCGCGAGCAGGCCGCGGCGATTCAGATAAACCGATTCAGGCGTGGCTTGGCTCTCGGGCATCTCCCAGCCGGGGCGGTTTTTGATCAGCATCGGACGGACATGCTCCGTTTCAGAAGAGCGGAGTCTAGCGCATGCGCGCGCGTCACGCGCAAATCACGAGGGGGAGAGGGGAAGGGGGCAGTCGGCAATGGGCAGTAGGGATTCCACGACTGCCTTACTGCCGACTGCCTATTGCCGGTTTTCCAGCGCCTTGACGATCGCCGCGCCCATCTCGCCGGTCGAGACCGCGTTCGCGCCCGGTCCCGCGATGTCCTTCGTGCGCGTGCCCGAACCCAGGACATCCGCGATCGCGCCTTCCAGCCGGTCGGCGGCCTCGATCGCCCCAAAAGAGTAGCGCAGCGCCATCGCGAAGGAGCCGATCATCGCGATCGGGTTCGCCAGCCCCTTGCCGGCGATGTCGGGCGCCGAGCCGTGGACGGGCTCGTAGAGCGCCTTGCGCTTGCCCGTGGCGGGGTCTTCCGCGCCGAGCGAGGCCGAGGGCAGCATGCCGAGCGAGCCGGTCAGCATGGCGGCCACGTCCGAAAGGATGTCGCCGAACAGGTTGTCGGTGACGATGACGTCGTATTGCTTGGGCCAGCGCACGAGTTGCATGGCGCAGTTGTCGGCGAGCACGTGCTCCAGCTCGACATCGGCGTAGTTTTTGGCGTGCAGCGCCGTGACCGTCTGTTTCCAGAGCACGCCGGTCTTCATGACGTTGTGCTTCTCGGCCGAGGAGACCTTGTTGCGCCGCGTGCGGGCGAGCTCGAAGGCCACCGCGCAGATCCGGTCGATCTCGGGCGTGGTGTAGACCTGCGTGTCGACGCCGCGCTTGCTGCCGTCCTCCAGCGTGACGATCTCCTTGGGTTCGCCGAAATAGACGCCGCCGGTGAGCTCGCGCACGATCAGGATGTCGAGGCCTTCGACGACGTCGGGCTTGAGCGACGAGGCGGAGGCCAGCGCCGGGTAGCAGATCGCGGGGCGCAGGTTGGCGAAGAGGCCGAGATCCTTACGCAGCCGCAGCAGGCCGGCCTCGGGGCGGTGCTGATAAGGAACGTCGGCCCATTTCGGCCCGCCGACGGCGCCGAACAGCACGGCGTCTGCGGCCTGGGCGAGCTTCATGTCGCCTTCCGAGATCGCCTGCCTGTGCGCGTCGAAGGCCGCGCCGCCGACCAGTCCCTTCTCGATCTCGAAGGAGGCCAGGCCCTGTTTGCCGAACCAGGAGACGATGGTTTCGACCTGGCCCATCACCTCGGGGCCGATGCCGTCGCCGGGGAGCATCAGGAGCTTGTGGGTCGCCATGGTCGTCGCCTCGTCTCGTCGCGTGATCGTCGCGAGGCTGCTTAGGAGGCCGGCGCGCCGGGCGCAAGCGCCGACGGAAGCAGACAGGGCAACGAGTTCAGGTTAACGCGGTTATGGCCTGACGTGCATCGGCGTGATTCAAGAGGCTTTCCATGATTTGGGGGGAAGCCATGAGCGAAGTCGCGACGCGGCCGGCCA
>JAESFX010000143.1_pt1 | contig 72967 bp, 66 predicted proteins | sample 9269501 | NCBI WGS metagenome assembly JAESFX01 (sample SAMN14515570, study PRJNA621655) | algae metagenome | isolation source: Desmonostoc geniculatum HA4340-LM1 and co-occurring heterotrophs from cave... | place: USA: Maniniholo cave, Kauai, Hawaii | collected 2009-07-28
CATCGGCGTCTCGCTGATCTCGATCGTCGCTACGCTGGCGCTGCTGGCTTACCAGCGACAGGTGGTGAAAAAGACCGGTTCGGTCGCCATCCACGCCGACCATGTCCATTACCAGAGCGACCTGTTACTCAACATCGCTGTCATTACCGCTATTGCGCTTGAGGTTTTCGGCGGGCTGCGTGGTGCCGATCCGCTATTCGGCATCGGCATCGCCTTCTGGTTGCTCTTCGGCGCATCGCAATCGGCAAAGATGGCGCTGGCACAATTGCTCGACCGCGAATGGCCCGAGGAGAAGCGCGAACGCTTTCTCGCTGTCGCCAACCGTCACCCCGAAATGAGCTCGATCCACGACGTCCGGACCCGTTCAAGCGGGATGCACGATTTCGTGCAGTTTCACGTCTGGTTCGATCCCAACAAGACTTTGGGCGAAGTTCACGCCATCATGGACGAGGTCGAGGCCGAGTTGGAACGCGAATTTCCGGGCGTCGAGGTGCTAATCCACCCCGAACCCGACAACCACACCCACGGCCACCATCACGAGCACGAAAAGCCATGACCGATCTGCCTTATTTCCACGTAGACGCTTTCGCCGACCGGCCCTTTACCGGCAATCAGGCCGCGGTAATGCCGCTCGATGCGTGGCTCGACGACGCGGTGTTGCAAGCCATTGGCGAGGAGAACAACTTCGCCGAAACCGCTTTCTACCTGCCGGACGCGAGTGGTCAGGCCGACTATGAGCTGCGCTGGTTCACGCCAACCGTCGAGATTGCGCTGTGCGGGCACGCGACACTCGCTAGCGGCCATATCGTCTTGGGCCAGCAACCTGAACGCGATCACGTGACCTTCCTGACGCGCAAGGCTGGTGTGCTTGAGGTTTGGCGAGATGGCGATGGCTATCGCCTCGCCCTTCCCGCATATCCGCCCGAACCGGTGGCGCGCGCCGACTGGACCGACCTGCTGGGCGGCGAACCGGTGGAGCGACAGTTCCACCCCGGGCGCTATAATGTCCTGCTGTTTGACAATGCAGATGCAGTGCTTGCACTAAAACCCGACATGAAGGCATTGGCGGCGCTCGGCAACGAACAATATATTTGCACCGCGCCCGGCGCAGGCCACTCTTCGGGCGCCGACGTCGTCAGCCGTGTCTTCGTCCCAGGAGGCGGTGTCGATGAAGACAGCGTCACCGGCAGCGCCCATGCCGTGCTCACGCCCTATTGGGCGAAACGCCTAGGCCGCGACAGCTTCACCGCCTATCAGGCAAGTGCCCGTGGCGGCCATGTCGGCTGCCGCCTCGATGGCGACCGGGCGTGGCTGTCGGGCAAATGTTTCACGGCGGTAAAGGGCATGTTCAGCCTCGACTGAGCATTTGTATTAAAGTGTCGCAGGACATGTTCCGGCTGGAAATGAAGCTGGTCGGAAGATAGCTTCGTCCTGTCTTTTCAAAGGAACTTTCATGCTGAAATCCCTCGCCCTTATCGCAGCCGTCGCGCTTGCCCCCGCCTCCATCGCGCAGGAGGACACCCCGCCCCCGATGCCGCGCGGCGGCGGCATGCCCAGCCCGGATCAGATTTTTGCGTTCATGGATACGAACAAGGACGGTTTCATCGCCAAGGACGAAGCCAGGGGGCCGATGGCGCAGCATTTCGACCATATCGACGGCGACAAGGATGGCAAGATTTCGCCGGACGAACTAAAGACCGCGATGGCCGCGATGCGCCCGCCTGAGCCGCCACAGGGCGAGCCGGAAGAACCCGCAGAATAATCGCTTGAAAAATAGGATTTGATTTGAGAGCGTAATCGCCTCGGTTCGGGAGGGCCGGAGCGGCTCTTTGACCTTGTCGATATGCCCGAAATACGAAGGGCAAGCCACACCCGCTAAAGCGACAAAAGATACATTTGGGGTATGGCTTATGCGTATCTTTTGTTGCTTTAAGGCAGGTGACGCTCGGATACTGGTTTACCGGCAAGTTTGCGATTTGCTGTGAACTTATCCGGTTTCCCGAGGCTTTTCAGCCCACAGTCGCCTTCTTGATAACCCCCGGATTTGCAGGCGGCTCGCCCTTGGGCAGCGCATCGACATGTTCCATGCCGCTGATGACCTGTCCCCAAACCGTATATTGCCGGTCCAGGAATGTCGCATCGTCGAACACGATGAAGAACTGGCTGTTAGCGGTGTTGGGATCGTTGGTCCGGGCCATCGAGCACACGCCGCGCACATGCGGTTCAGCGTTGAATTCCTGCACCAGATTCGGCTTGGAAGAACCGCCCATGCCGGTCCCGTTGGGGCAGCCGCCCTGCGCCATGAAGCCGGGGATAACGCGGTGGAATTTGACCCCGTCGTAAAAGCCCTCGCCCGCGAGCTCCTTGATGCGCGCAACATGGTTCGGCGCGAGATCGGGGCGCAGCTTGATGACAACATCGCCGCTGTCGAGGCTGAGGGTGAGGGTTTCATCGGCCATGAACTTGTCCTTTTCGGCTGGGGCAGATTGTTGGCCGATGCCCTAGGCGAAGTGCCGCAGCCTGCAAAGCCAAAATCATTGCAATTTGGACCGCCCGGTTTAGGAGAGGCCCGAACCAGCCATATCAGCCAAACGGGAGGCCGCAGATGACAAGCGAAAATGCCGATCCCGTGACCATCGATGACGAAATCCTCGATGAAGACAATATCCTGACCCGCGACTTTGTCGACCGCGTCCTGGACGCGGTCGAAGAAGGCGACATGGACGAAGTCCAACGCCTCGTCGAACCGTTGCACGAAGCCGACATCGCCGATCTTCTCGAACAGACACCGTCCGAACGGCGCGGGGCGCTCGCCGTGGCGATGGGCGAATATATGAGCGCCGAGGTGCTCGCGGAAATCAACGACTGGGTGCGCGAGGATATCATCGACGCACTGCCCGCCGCGCAGGTTGCCGACCTTGCCGGACAGCTCGACACCGACGACGCGGTTGCCATCATCGAGGACATGGAGGCGGAGGACCAGCAAGCCGTCCTTGCCGAACTCGACCCCGAAGACCGCGCGGTTATCGAGGATGCGTTGTCCTACCCCGAGGAATCCGCCGGTCGTATCATGCAGCGCGAACTGGTCGCGGTGCCGGAGCATATGACCGTCGGGCAGCTCATCGATTATCTGCGCGACAATCATGACCTGACCACCGAATTCTGGGAAGTCTTCGTTGTCGATCCGCAGCACAAGCCGGTCGGCACCTGCAAGCTGAGCTGGATCATGCGCAGCCAGCGCAAGACGCTGGTCAGCGAAATCATGCAGCGCGAACAGACGTTGATCCCGGTCGATATGGATCAGGAAGAGGTCGCGCTGCGTTTCCAGAAATATGCTCTGATTTCAGCCGCCGTGGTCGATGGCGGTGGCCGCCTCGTTGGCGTCATCACCGCCGACGATATCGTCCACATCATCCAGGAAGAGGCCGACGAGGATTTCCTGCAGATGTCGGGTGCGGGCGAAGGCGATATCAACGAGCCGATTGCCGACAGCTACAAGGCGCGCGTCCGGTGGCTGATCGCAAACCTTGGGACGGCGATGGTCGCCAGCTTCATCATTTACCAGTTCGGCGCGGCCATCGAAACGATGGTAGCGCTGGCGGTGCTGATGCCAATCGTTGCCTCCATCGGTGGCAATGCCGGGACACAGACGCTGGCTGTGACGGTTCGCGCACTTGCCACCAACCAGCTCACCCAGTCGAATACGGTGCGCTCGATCTGGCGCGAGATCAGGGTGGCGCTGCTGATCGGCGGTACGATTGCGGTAATAGCGGGACTCGGCGCGGGGCTGGTGTTCGGCAACTGGACGCTTGGCGGCGTAATTGCGGCTGCAATCCTGTGCAATATCACGCTGGCCGGACTGTCGGGTGTGGCGATCCCCGTCATCCTCGACAGGCTCGACCAGGACCCGGCAGTGTCCAGTTCGATTTTCGTGACGATGATCACCGATTCGATGGGATTCCTGATTTTCCTCGGGCTGGCCGTGGCGAGCGGGCTTGCAGGCTAGGCCTCCAAACCCCAAATGGCGGTCATGCCGCTCAACATGACCAAGATCGCCTTCGGCGCGGAAAGCGTAGCCGACCTGCGCCGCCGCCTCGAATCCTATGCCGCCAGCGGCGAGGCGCGGTTGACCACGCGCTATTTGCCAAAGCGGATAGACGAAATGGCGGGCGGTTCGCTGTTCTGGATTCACGGCCATGCACTGGTCGGTCGAAGCCCAATCATCGGCTTCATGGAAAATGGCGAAGGACGGCACTGGATTCGCATCGAACCGCGCCTCATTCCTGTCCGCTCGATCCCGAAACGCGCGCATCAGGGCTGGCGCTATCTGGAAGCAGCCAATTCGCCGCCCGACCTCGATCATAGCGAAGCCGATGGTCGCGATGAAATGTCGCCTAAGATGCTCGGCGAGTTGATGCGGATGGGACTAGTTTAAACCGCTTCGCGCTTGCGCGGCAGTTTGGCGATCACGTCGGCAAAGGTTTCGGCGCTCTGCGCGCCCGGCACCATGAATTTCTGGTCGAATATGATTGCAGGAACGCCCGTGATATTCTGGTCGAGCCAATAAGCCTGTTCCGAGCGGACAGTTTGTGTCAGCGCCTCATCGGCCAGCCACGCTGCCGCCGCTTCGCGTTCCATCCCTTGCGCTTCTGCAATATCGAGCAGTACCGCTTCGTCGCTAACATCGCCGCGATCCTGAAAATAGGCTTTGAACAGTGCCAGTTTTAGCGCGGTCTGTGCCTGCCAGCCCCGTTCGCTCCCGAAAATCGTCAGCAGCTTGTGCGCCTTGAACGTGTTGTAGATGCGCATTCCGTCGCCATAGTTGAAGACAAAGCCGACACCCTCGCCGATATCGCCCAGCCGTTGCCTGTTGGCGCGGCTCTGCTCGGGCGTGCTGCCATATTTGCGTGCGATATGTTCGGCTGTGTCCTCGCCTTCAGGCGCCATATTCGGATTGAGTTCGAACGGGTGCCACCAATATTCCGCGGCGACCGGCTGCTCTAACATGCTCAGAGCTTTTTCGACCTGCTTGTAGCCGATGATGCACCACGGGCAGACGACGTCTGAGACGATGTCGATGCGTAGCGGAAGCGTGGTCATTCGCTGACCCATGCTCTGAGCAACGTATGCGCGATGGCAAAAGGCGGCGGCGCGTTGAAGCTCTTGTCGGGCGCATTATCGAGCGCCGCGCGGGCTTCATCCTTGCTGACCCAGCGGGCATCTTCCAGCTCGGTGGTGTCGAGCGTGATTTCATCGCCATCGGCATCGGCAATGCAGGCGATCATCAACTGCGCGCCGCCGAAGGGCCAGGGCTGGCTGGTGACATAACGCACCGCACCGCAAGTCACACCCGCTTCCTCATGGATTTCCCGGCGCACGGCTTCTTCGATGCTTTCGCCTGGTTCGAGAAAGCCGGCCAGCGCCGAATAATTGCCGGGCGGGAAACGCGATTGCCGACCGATCAACGCCTTGCCTTCATATTCCGCAAGCATGATGACGACGGGGTCGGTGCGCGGGAAATGCTCCTTGCCGCAATTCCCGCATTTTCGGCCCCAACCGGCGCGGTACAGCCGTGTCGCCGCGCCACATTTGCCGCAGAATCGATGCGCATTGTGCCATTCGATCAGGCTACGCGCGGTGCCGTAAATCGCGGCGTCTTCCGCTGGAAGCAGTGTCAGTGCGCGCCACATGGCAGGCGAACGGAAAATGCCGCCTTCTGCTTCGACCAATGGCACGAAATGCGGTTTGCCCTCGGCAAGGCCCAGCAGGATCAGTTCTTCGGAACCGCTCAACTCGGCGAGCGACTGCCAAACCAGCCCGCCCTCGGACGCCAGCATCGGATCGAGACCGTCGAGTCCCAATATCCGAGCGCGCCAGTCGCCGAGCAACGCGCCATAGGCTTCGGGATCGTTACGGACCCGGTCTGCGCGGTCGAGCGGCGACCCTGTGAAGCCGGTAGCAATCATGGGTCAGGCCGGAATGCCGACATCCTTCATCACCCATTTCGCGAAATCGCCATGGAAGGGATAGACATCGCTCGGAACATATTGCGCCATGCAGACCGCGCGCAGCTTGCGTTTGGTATCGACAAAGCCGACCGTGCCAGCCGCACCGCCCCAGCCGAACGTGCCTTCGAATGCGCCCAGCCCGACCCGTCCTCCCGCGCCGTTACCCGCGCCTGCGATGAAGGTGCCTTCGGTCTTTACCCCCGCAGGAAGCAGGTTGGACGTGGCAAGCGCCACCGTCTCCGCCGACATGATCCGCAAGCCATCGAGCTCGCCGCCGTTCTGGATCATGTGCAGGAAGCGGTCGTAATCCTTGGCGGAACAGACGAGGCCCGCGCCACCAAAAGCAAAGGCGGGTTTGTCGAGATAGATGCTCATTTCCGCCATATCGACCGGGATAAGCACACCGTTGACCGGCGCATAGTTGGTAACAAAGCGCTTGGTTTCCGAAGCCGGAACCTGAAAATAGCTGCTGGTCATTTTCAACGGCTCGAACAGTCGGCTTTTCAGGAACGCCCCGAAATCCATGCCGCTGGCGACCTCGATGACCCGGCCCAGCAGGTCGAGCGAAATCGAATAGCTCCATTTGGTGCCCGGTTCCGCAATAAGCGGCAGTTTTGCGACACGTTCGGCAAAGGTCTTCAAATCGGGCGTCGGTGCCGGGACGGGCTGACCCGGGATCGGGAAGCGGCTGAACACGGCGGGATTGATGCCCTGCTCATTATACAGCTTTAGCAACGGCCCCTTGGTGATGATGCCATAGCCCAACCCGGCGGTATGTGTGAGCAGATGACGCACGGTGATCTGATTCTTTGCGGGCACCGCATTCAAACTGTTGTCGGGATCGGTCAGCACCTGCATTTTGGCGAATTCGGGAATGAAGTCGGCAATCGGCTGGTCCAATTTCATCTTGCCCTCGCCGACAAGAATCATCGCTGCGATGCCGGTAATCGGTTTGGTCATCGAATAAACCCGCCACAGCGTATCGACATCGACTGGCGTCTTGCTGCCCTGTGCAATGTTGCCGACGGCGATCACGTCGATAGGCGCTTCGCCCTTGCCGATAGTGGCGAGCAGACCCGGCAGCTTGCCCGAGTTCACATAGCTATCGAACTGCGCTTTGATCGTCGGATATTTCTCGGCAGCGGCCTTCGCCCAGAGTTGCGCAGGTGCCAGCGCGGTGGTCGCCACAAGCGCCCCGCTCCAGCCGATAAAGCCGCGCCGTCCAACCTCAATCTGCCCGATTGCCTGCATGTCCATCGTCACTCTCCTGAAGCGATTACCGCTTTTGCTACCTTGTTGAATAAGGTCGGCAGCCCTGCCTTGTCGAGCGATTTCACCGGCCACCAATCCCCCTCACCGGGGTCCGCTGCGGCGTCCGGCCATGCCGTAACGGCAATCTTCAGTTCGAGCGAAAAATGCGTGAAGACATGTCCCACCCGCACATCCAGTTTGCGCCAGTCAGCGGTCGCGGGCGCAATTCCATCGCCATCGGCACGCGCGGTCCAGCCATCATCGGGAAGTGCGCGCATCCCCGCAAGCATACCTCGGCCCGGCCGGCGGACGAGCCAGACGCAATCGTCTTTTGTTGCCCAATAAGCGGTACCGGTGCGCGTCGGCTTTGCCTTTTTGGCAGGCTTCACCGGATAGGCTTCGGGATTGCCGTCGATGAACGCTGTACAATTTGCGTCGAGCGGACAGATCAAGCAGGACGGATTCTTTACCGAGCAAAGCCCCGCACCCAGATCCATCATCGCCTGCGCGAAATCGCCTGCCCGCGCCTCGGGCGTAATCACATCGGTCGCCTCGCGGATCATCGGTTTGGCTGCAGGTAGCGGCGTCGAAATCGCAAACAGCCGTGCGACCACCCGCTCGACATTGGCGTCGACGACCACTGCGCGCTGGCCGAAGGCGATCGCCGAAATTGCCGCTGCGGTATATGGTCCAACACCGGGCAATTTCAGCAATTCGGCTTCGTTTCCCGGCAAGCGACCTTCATGATCGGCCACCACCGTCTTCGCGCAATTGATCAGATTGCGCGCCCGCGCATAATAGCCGAGTCCCGCCCATGCCGCCATGACATCGGTCTCATCCGCTGCCGCCAACGCCGCAAAATCGGGCCAGCGCGCCATGAATTTGTGGAAATAGGGGATAACCGCCGCAACCGTCGTCTGTTGCAACATGATCTCCGACAGCCAGACATGATAAGGATCTGGCAACCCCGTCCCCGGCGGCTTGCGCCAAGGCAAATCGCGCCCATACCGGTCATAATGTGCGAGCAACAGCCCGGCGATATCCCCAGTTTTCTGGCCTATATGTTGGACGGCGCGCATCGAAAATGGCATGGACGGACCGATGGACAAAGGCAAGGCAGCTTCGGGCAAAAGCGTGACCAAGAAGGTCGTGCCCAAGCCCTATCAGCGCCCGCGCGGTGGCGAAGCGAAGGCCGTGTCCGCGTTGATGCCCGAAATCGGCCGCGCCGCATTCCGCCGCTTCGGCTTTGTGCAAAGCTCGGTCGTAAGCCGCTGGGACGAAATCGTCGGGGCGCGTTATGCGGCGGTGTCTGCGCCCGAGGCCATTCGTTTTCCGGTCGGCAAGAAATCCAACGGCACGCTTGAACTGACCGTCGAGGGCGCGCATGCGACGATGATCCAGCATGTGCTTCCCGAAATCATCGAGCGGGTGAACCGCTTTTTCGGCTATGGCGCGGTCGCGCGGGTCAAGGTGCGGCAGGGCGCAGTGACCAAACCGGCGGCGAGGCAACCCACCGCCCCGCCCTCGCTCAAGCCCATTCCAATGGAATTGGGCGAATCCTTGCGCGAAATCGGCGATCCCGAACTGTTCGCGGTGCTCGAAAGCCTTGCAAAAAGCCTTGCCAAAGGCGGCGATTGACAGCAGATGCGCGAGATTGTTTCCTTGGAATCCAGGCCCCGAATGTCGCGCTTCAAAAAATATATCGGCATCGCGCTGCTTGGCGCGGCATCTTTGTCGGCAGCATCGTCCGCCGCGCCTGCCAAGGCCAGCTGGCTGACGACCGTCACCATCACCGACAAGGGCGCACATGTCATCGGCAATCCGTCGGCTGCCAACAAGGTTGTCGAATATCTAAGCTACACCTGCGGCCACTGCGCCGATTTCGAAACGAAGGAAGCGCCGCCGTTCAAGACGCAATATGTCGCGACCGGCAAGGCCAGTCTCGAAATCCGGAACTTTGTCCTGAACGCCTACGACCTGACTGCGGCTATGCTGGCGCGTTGCGGCGGCAAGGGGCGGTTTTTTGGCAACCAGAAGCATCTGATGGCAACGCAGCGGATCTGGCTCGGGAATGCCAGCAAAGTCAGCGCTGAGACCAAAGCCAAGCTGCAAGCCGAGGATTATCACGGCTTTATGGCTGGCGCTTATAACGAATTGGGCCTTGGCCCCATCATGCAACAGCGCGGTGTTACACCCGCGCAGGCCAAGGCCTGCCTTGCGGACAAGGCAGCGCTGCAAACGATCATCGATATGACCGACGCCGGTGCGGCGCTCGGCGTTCAAGGTACGCCTTCATTCATGATCAACGGCGTATTGCAGGACCATGTGCACAATTTCGCCGAACTAAAAGCCAAATTGAACTGACCAAGATGAAGGACTTTCCATGCGTATGAAATCCATCCTGATTGCAGCTACTGCCGCATTGGCGCTTGCCGCTTGCGGCGGCGGAGAAACTGCCGGCGCGCCCAAGGGCGAACCCATCGCCAAAGTCGCCGCGCCCGCCGGTAAGGCGTGGACCGATGTGGTCAGCAAGACAGAGGCGGGCGGGTACAAGATGGGCAATCCAGACGCCAAACTGCAACTGCTCGAATATGGTGCGATCACCTGCCCGGGCTGTGCGCAATTTGCAGCGCAGTCGACCGAGGAATTAAACGAACTTGTCAACACCGGCGTAGTCGCGTTCGAGTTTCGACCCTTCCTCGTCCACGGGGTTCAGGATATTCCAGGCTTCCTGCTTTCGCAATGCAGCGGCCCCGAAGCCTTTTTCCCGCTGATCGACCAGCTATTCGCCGACCAGCCGAACTGGCTGGGCAAGATGAGCTCGGTGACTCCCGCAGACCAGCAGGCGATGCAGAAAATGTCGCCAGCCGAAATATCGTCGCTACTCGCAACGCGGATGGGCCTGATCGATTTCGTCAAGGCGCGGGGTATCAGCGAGGATCAGGCCAAGGCTTGCCTGACCGACAAGGCGCAGATCGACGGGCTGATCGCGCTCACTGAAAAGGCCGGCAAGGATGACGGCGTTTCGGGCACGCCTTTCTTTCTGCTCAATGGCGCGAAACTCGACGGCAGTTCGTGGAACCAGGTGAAGGGCAAGCTGGTCGAGGCTGGTGCCAGATAATCATGGGGTCGGGGGGCCATGACATTGCTCTGACTGCGCAAAGGATGATCCTTTGCGGATAAGGAAGCTGAAACTTGTCGGCTTCAAAAGCTTTGTCGAACCCGCCGAATTGCGAATCGAAACCGGGCTGACCGGTATTGTCGGCCCCAATGGCTGCGGCAAATCGAACCTGCTCGAAGCCATCCGCTGGGTGATGGGCGAAAGCAGCCCCAAATCGATGCGCGGTGCGGGGATGGAAGATGTGATCTTCGCCGGCACCACCTCGCGCCCGCCGCGCGATTTTGCCGAAGTCACCATTTCCGCCGAGCGCGATATCGCCGAGGCGGCGAATGATGAGGACGCCGAAATCGAGGTCACCCGCCGCATCGAACGCGGGGCGGGGTCGGCCTATCGTTCGAACGGGCGCGACGTGCGAGCCAAGGATGTTGCGCTGATCTTCGCAGATGCCGCCACCGGCGCGCATTCACCTGCGTTGGTCAGTCAAGGCCGGATTGGCGCAATCGTGTCGGCTAAACCGCACGAGCGGCGGCAAATGCTCGAAGAGGCGGCAGGGATTGCCGGACTTCATGTGCGCCGGAAGGATGCCGAGCAGAAACTGCGCGCCGCCGAAAGCAATCTCGACCGGCTGGCGACCATCCTTGCCGATATGGACGCGCGAGCGGGGCAATTGCGGCGGCAGGCGAAGCAAGCCGAACGCTATCGCAAGCTTTCAAAGGACATATTGCAGGCCGAAGCCCGTCTGATTTTCGTGCGCTGGCAGGAGGCGAAGGCGGCAGCCGATGCGGCACGCGCCGAGGCCAATGCTGCGTCGGAAGCGGTTGAGAAGGCCGGTGCAACGCAACGCGAACTAGCGGACAAGCAACAATCGGCGGTTCGCGAACTGGCCGAGGCCCGTTCGGTCGCGATGGCGGCCCGCGATGCGGCGAGCGACCTGTCTAACCGGCTGGTGCAACTGACCGGCGAACGCGACCGTATCGTTCTGCGGCAGGCGGATCTGGCCGCACAGGCCGCCCGCATGGCCGACGATGGCGCGCGCGAGGGCAAATTGACGCATGACGCCGCCGATGCGCTGGCGCGGTTGCAGACGGAGAGCGCAACACTCTCCGAACAGGTCAAGCGCCAAGAGGAGGAACGCCCCGCCTTAACGCGCGCGGTCGAGAGGGCCGAACGGCAGGTGCGCGAAAGCGAAGTCGCGCTGGCCAAGGCCGCCGCCGAACAGGCGCGCGCCGATGCCGAACTGCGGGTGGCCGATGCGGCGCTGGCCAATGCGCAGGCGCGTGCTGAGCGCGCCGAGCGCGATGTGGCGCGGGTTGCGCAGGAGCAGTCTGCGCTAGGCGATGAAGGCGAGCTTCTGGCGGCAAAAGCGGACGCACAAAGCGCAGTGGCCGAATTACAAGTGCAGTCGGAAACGGCAGCGGAATCGATTGAGTTGCTCGACGCAGAACGCGCCAAGCTTACCGAACAACGCGAAACGGCGCAGGCGTCTTTCGCCAGCGCCAAAGCCGAACTGGCCGCATTGCAATCCGAACATGCAGCGCTCGAACGTGCGCTTGCGAAGGCAAGCGGCGATCAGGCTATTGACCGGATCAAGACTGAGCCGGGCTATGAACGCGCACTCGCTGCGGCGTTGGGTGACGATGCCAATGCTGCGATCGGCGGGGTCAGCGGACGGCGCTGGCTGGGAGTGGTAGCACACGCTCCGCATGTCGGCGGCGCCCGCCTGATCGATCATGTGCAGGCACCGGCCGAGCTGCGCGCGCGCCTCTCGCTGGTGCGCGTGATCGATGTCGACAATGGCGAAACGCTCGCACCGGGCGAGCGACTGGTTACCCGCGACGGCAAGCTGCGCCGCTGGGACGGCTTTTTTGCCGACGACGATGGCGCGACCACCGCCGAGCAGTTGATCCGCGCCAACCGCTTGGCCGAATTGGCCGAGCTGATCCCGCCCGCCGAGGCTTCACTGGCGGTACAGGCCGAAACGCTCGAACAACTCGCCGCCAACATCTCGGCGGCACAGGATGAGCATCGGGCGGCAGTAGCTGAACAACAAGCTCGCGAAGGCGAGTTGCGGCAAGCGTTGCGGGCCGCCGATCAGGCCGAGGATGCGCTTTTGCGGTTGCAAAATGCGCGAGCAGCACTTGCCGAACGCATCGCGACGGGAGAGCAGGAAATGGCGGCGGCAACGGCCGATCTTGCGGCTGCCCAAACCGCCAGAGAAGCGCTGCCCGATGGTTCGCACCATGCAGGGCTTGTCGGCAAACTGAGCACCGAAAGCGAGGCAGTCCGTCAACTGCTTGTGCGCACCCAAGCCGACCTGTCTTCGCTCGACCAGCGCCTGTCGCAGGTCCGCGAACGGCGCGCGGTGGCGATGGCTGAAATCCGAGGCTGGCAGGATCGCGCCGGGGAGGCCGAGCGGCGCATCGCGCAAATGAACAAGCGTAGCGCCGAAATTGCTGCCGAGCAGGAAGCGATGACAGGACGGCCCGACATATTGGCAAGCGAGATCGAAACGCTCCGTGCCGACAAAGATCAGCTCGCCGAAAAGCTGGCGCAATTGCAGGTGGCCGAAAGCAACAGCGAGGCCGCGCTGAAGACGCTCGAAGCCGAACTCGCCGCCGCCGCCGAAGCGCTATCGTCCGCCCGCGAAGCCCGCGCCGGAGCCGACGCCCGTGCCGAGAACCAGGATCAGCGTCGCGTCGAAATGGGCCGTATCTCGGGTGAGCGTTTCGAATGCCCGCCGCCGGTTCTGCCGGAAAAGTTGGAATTCGACGAAACCGCGCTCGACGATGCGGCAACCGAATCCACCCGCCTCGACCGTTTGCAAAACGAGCGCGAACGGATCGGACCTGTCAACCTGATCGCTGCCGACGAACTCGCCGAACTCGAAGAGCAGCAAGCGGCAGGCATCGCCGAAAGCGAGGAACTCACTCAGGCGATCAACCGCCTGCGCGGCTCGATCGGCAGCCTTAACCGCGAAGGACGTGCGCGGCTGCTCACCGCGTTCGAAGCCGTCGACCAACATTTCCGCCGCCTGTTCACCACGCTGTTCAACGGCGGCCAGGCGCATCTCGCGCTGATCGACAGCGATGATCCGCTGGAAGCCGGCCTCGAAATCTTCGCGCAGCCGCCCGGCAAGAAATTGCAGTCGCTGACGTTGCTCTCGGGCGGCGAACAGGCGCTAACCGCAGTCGCACTCATCTTCGCCCTTTTCCTCACCAACCCCGCCCCGATCTGCGTGCTCGACGAAGTCGATGCGCCATTGGACGACGCCAATATCGAGCGCTTCTGCGACCTGCTCGACGCAATGACGCGCGAGACCGATACCCGCTACCTGATCGTCACCCACAACGCCGTCACCATGAGCCGGATGCACCGGCTGTTCGGCGTGACCATGGTCGAACAGGGTGTAAGCCGCCTCGTATCGGTTGACCTTGGAGGTGCGGAGGAATTACTGGCTGCGGAATGACCCTTTCCGCACCCATTTCAAACAGCTTCATCTCGCAACGTCTCCGGCTCAATTATGTCGATTGGGGCAATGCAGATGCGCCACCTTTGCTCCTTATCCACGGCGGACGCGATCATGCGCGAAGCTGGGACTGGGTGGCGGAGGAATTGCGGCAGGACTGGCATATCATTGCACCCGACCTGCGCGGGCATGGCGACAGCAGCTGGTCGCCCGACGGCAATTACGAAATGTCTGCCTTTGTCTACGACGTCGCGCAGCTTATCCACCAGCTCGGCCTCGCGCCGGTCAGCATCATCGCGCATTCGATGGGCGGCAATATCGCGACGCGCTATGCCGGGCTGTATCCGGAGAATGTCAAAAAGCTGGTCAATATCGAAGGGCTGGGCCTTTCCCCCAAGATGCAGGCCGAACGCGACGCTATCGGCATCCAGAAGCGCTTTCGCCAGTGGATCGAGGACAAGCGCAATGCCGCAGGCCGCACGCCCAGGCGCTACGAGACCATTGAGGCCGCTTATGAGCGGATGAAGACCGAAAACACTTATCTGACCGACGAACAGGCACGGCACCTCACCGTCCACGGTATCAGCCGCAACGAGGACGGGACGTGGAGCTGGAAGTTCGACAATTATCTCAACATCTGGGCAATGTTCGACATGCCCCGCGAGGATTTGGCGGCATTATGGGGCGCGATAAGCTGCCCCATGCTGTTGCTCTACGGCGAGAAAAGCTGGGCCTCGAACCCAGAAAAAGACGGACGGCTCGCGCTTTTCCCGACCGCCCGGGTGATCGAATATGAAAATGCCGGGCACTGGCTGCACCACGACCAGTTCGAACGATTTATGGCCGATGTGAAGGCGTTTCTCTAGGCGATCATCGCCTTCAGCGTCTCGACCCGGTCCGCCTCTGCCGCAGGCTTGTCGCGCCTTAGCCGCGAGATGCGCGGGAAGCGCATGGCTATCCCCGATTTGTGGCGTTTGCTTTCGTGCACCGCGTCAAAGGCGACTTCGAGGACCAGCGATTTTTCGACCTCGCGCACCGGCCCGAAACGCGCCACGGTGTTGGTGCGCACGAAGCGGTCGAGCCATTTCAGTTCCTCGTCGCTGAACCCCGAATAGGCCTTGCCCACAGGCAGCAACGTGCCGTCATCGCCCCAGCAGCCGAAGGTGTAATCCGAATAATAGGACGACCGCTTGCCGCTGCCGCGTTGCGCATACATCATTACGCAGTCGGCGACCAAAGGCTCGCGTTTCCATTTATACCAGAGGCCGACGCGGCGTCCGGCGATATAGGGCGAGTCCTTTCGCTTGAGCATGACGCCCTCAATCGCCGCTTCGCGCGAACCGGCGCGGATTTCGCTGAGATGGTCGAAGTCCTTCGCCTCGATAATCGTGGACAGGTCGAAGCGCGCCTTGTCGAGCTTTGCAACAAAGCGTTCCAGCCGGTCACGTCGCGCCGTCCACGGCAGTTCACGCAAATCCTCGGTCCCATCGAACAATATGTCGTAGAGCCGCACAAACACCGGATATTCGGCCTGCATCGCCGCCGTCACATTCTTGCGTCCAAGGCGCTGTTGCAGCGCGTTGAAGCTTGCTGCCTCACCGCCCTGCACCTCGCCGCGCACAAGCAATTCGCCATCGACCACGCCGATGCCGGAAAAGGCTTCGGCAATTTCAGGGAAGCTGCCCGTCACCTCGTCGCCGCCCCGGCTGAACAGCCGCGTCTCGCTACCTGTAGAGGCTATCTGGATACGGATGCCGTCCCATTTCCATTCGGCTGCAAAGTCGGCAAGATCGACGGTGCCATCGTCGAGCGGATGCGCGAGCATGAACGGGCGGAAGAAGGCACTTTCGGACGGGTCTGGCCGTTCGGTCTTGCCCTCGCCCCAGGCGAACAGTTCGGGATAGGGCGGGCGCAGCGCGTGCCAGACTTCCTCGACATCGTCTACCGAAAGGTCGAAGGCTTGGGCAAAGGCCGTCTTCGCCAGCCGCGCTGAAATGCCAACGCGCATTCCGCCCGATGCCAGCTTGAGCAGGGCATAGCGGCCATTGGCATCGAGTCGGTCCATGAGTTCCGCCAGCAACGACGGCGCACGTGCGCGGCTGGCGTTGTTGAGCAATTCGATCACTTCGCCGAGCCTTGGCGGTTTGGCATCGGGCGCATGCGGCAACTGGTCCCACATCAGCGCGACGGTTTCCGCAGTGTCGCCGACATAATCGCGGCTCATGCGGAACAGCGCGGGGTCGAAGCGTTCGTCGGCCATCGCGCGGATCGCGCTATTCTTGACCGTTGCAATGCTGAGCGTGCCTGCCAGCGCCGCCAGCGCCCAGCCGCGATCGGGATCGGGCGTTTCGCGCAGATAGTCGGCGATCAGCCTGACTTTTGCGTCTCTCGAACGCGTGTAGACAAGCCCGTCGAGCAAAGCGGCAAATGCCTGCATCAGCCTTCGCCCTCATCCTCTTCGCGGCCCACCAGATCGAGCGCGCGGGCCTTCAACTGGTGCAATTCGCACCAACGGCTGAGCGCATCGGTGCGGCCGTGGGTTATCCATGTTTCGCCAGGACGCAGTTCCTGCAAAGTGCCGGTCAGCTCGTTCCAGTCGGCATGGTCCGAGATAATCAGCGGCAGTTCGACATTGCGCTGCCGCGCGCGCTGGCGGACACGCATCCAGCCCGAGGCCATCGCCGTCACCGGGTCGGGCAAACGCCTCGCCCAGCGGTCGTTGAGCGCCGAGGGCGGCGCGACGATGATCGCACCCTTCAGCGCCACCTTTGGCAGACCAGTCGCCAGCAACAGTTCGCCGAGATCGATGCCATGGCCGACATAAAGCTCGCACATCCGCTGCATCGCGCCGTGGAGGTAGATAGGCTCATGATAGCCCGCACGCCGCAGTTCGGCGATCACACGCTGCGCCTTGCCCAGCGCATAGGCACCAACAAGGATACAACCTTCGGGATTGTCCTCGCGCGCCTCCAACAGCTTGGCTATCTCGTCCTCGATGGGCGGGTGCGTGAACACCGGCAGGCCGAAGGTCGCCTCCGTAATCAGCACATCGCACGGCACCGGCTCGAACAAGGCGCAGGTCGGGTCGGGGCGGCGTTTGTAATCGCCGGTCACAACCACCCGTTCACCCGCATGTTCGAGCAAAATCTGCGCCGAACCCAACACATGTCCCGCCGGATGAAAACTGATGCGGACACCCTTTTCCTCAATGCCATCGCCATAGGCCACGCCAGTGCCTTCCGCCGTGCCATAGCGCAGCGCCATGATGTCGAGCGTTTCGGGCGTCGCCCATACTTCGCCATGCCCGCTGCGCGCATGGTCGGCATGGCCATGGGTCACAAGCGCTCGCGCCACGGGCTGCGATGGGTCGATCCACATATCGGCGGGCTTCACATAGATGCCGTGTGGATGCGGCTCGATCCAGTGCTGGGCAGCGGTCCGGGGGATGGGTTGGCTCCTTTTGTGTAGGAAATATGGGGCGAGGGGTGGCCCAAGTAAACCGCAGAAATCTGCGAAAGTTCACAGTCCTTTCACGTTTCTTCAGACGGCGATTTCTCGCCCATTTTTCCTACAGATTTTGGGTTCTTATACATCAGGTATAGACAGTATTTCATAGTGAACATATATAGAACAAATGTCGCAAATGCAAGTCACCGAAAAGCTCGCTATTCTTGCCGACGCTGCCAAATATGACGCGTCCTGCGCTTCATCCGGCACGGCGAAACGGTCGAGCAATAAAGCGGGCGGAATCGGTTCGACCGAAGGCATGGGCATATGTCACGCTTATGCGCCTGACGGTCGTTGCATTTCGCTGCTCAAAATCCTGCTGACCAACAGCTGCATTTTCGACTGCCATTATTGCATCAACCGCAAAAGCTCGAACGTGCGACGGGCGAAATTTACCGCGCAGGAAGTCGTCGACCTCACACTCAATTTCTACAAGCGCAACTATATTGAGGGGCTTTTCCTGTCTTCGGGCATTATCAAAAGCTCCAATTACACCATGGAGCAGATTGTCGAAGTCGCGCGGTCGTTGCGCGAAGACCATGATTTTCGCGGCTACATCCACCTCAAGACCATTCCCGACGCCGATCCCGAATTGCTCGAAGCGGCGGGGCGCCATGCCGACCGGTTGTCGATAAATGTCGAACTGCCGACGCGCGCAGGACTGAACGCCCTTGCGCCCGAGAAATCGGAAGAACGGATTGAGGGCGCGATGGGCGGTTTGAAGACGTCCATTCTCGATGGCCGCGATGCCAAGAAAAAATACAAAAGCGCCCCCAATTTTGCGCCTGCGGGCCAATCGACGCAGATGATTGTGGGTGCCGATGCGGCGACCGACAGTGATATCGTCCGCCGTGCCGATGGGCTGTATGGCCGCTTCGGTTTGCGCCGCGTCTATTATTCGGCGTTCAGTCCGATCCCCGATGCAAGCGCTGTATTGCCGCTCAAACGACCGCCGCTGATGCGCGAACACCGGCTGTATCAGTCCGATTGGCTGATGCGATTCTACGGCTTTGCGCCGCAAGAGGTGGTCGATGCCGCCGACGATCAGGGCATGTTGCCGCTCGATATCGATCCCAAGCTTGCCTGGGCGCTGAAGCATCGCGCACAATTCCCGGTCGACGTCAACCGCGCGCCAAAAGCCATGCTTTGGCGCGTGCCGGGCTTGGGAACCAAGGCCGTCGATGCAATAATCCGCGCGCGCAAATGGCGGCGTTTGCGGCTGGAGGATGTCGGGCGGCTGACGGTGTCGATTGGCAAAATCCGGCCATTCCTGATTGCCGAGGGCTGGACGCCCGGGGGCCTCACCGACATGGAGCATCTGCGCTCGATGGTCGCGCCGAAGGTCGAGCAGTTGGAACTGTTCGCATGATTACCGCACGGCTTTCGGCGGACGACGATTTCGACGGCTGGCGCGACCAGTGCCGGGGGTTGCTGCGCATCGGTGCGCGGCCCGAGGATGTCATCTGGCAGGTGGGCGAAAAGGCGACCGACCTGTTTGCCGACACCCCGCAACAGACGCCCGCCGTCGCGCCGACCATTGGCGTGCCGCAGGAATTCGTCAATCTGGCGCGCAGCGTTATCTGCCATTCGGACCCGGCGCGGTTTTCGCTGCTGCATCAGCTTCTCGGTGACATCAAGGCGCGGCGGAGAAGGATGGACGATGCTGCCGATCCCTTACTACGCAGCTTGCACGACATGGCCAAGCATGTCCGCCGCGACATTCACAAGATGCGCGCTTTCGTCCGCTTCCGCCGCGTCGAACAGGAAGATGGCGAGCATTTTATCGCGTGGTTCGAACCTGACCATCATATCGTGCGCACCAACGCGGCATTTTTTGTGCGGCGTTTTGCGTCGATGCGCTGGTCGATCCTGACGCCGCAGCTATCGATTTACTGGGACAAGGACCGGCTGCACGAAGGCCCGCCAGCGAAGCGGGAAGATGCGCCAACCGAGGATTTGATCGAGGACCAGTGGAAGACCTATTATGGCTCGATCTTCAACCCGGCGCGGTTGAAGGTGAAGGCGATGCTCAAGGAAATGCCGAAGAAATACTGGCACAATATGCCCGAAACCGCGTTGATTTCCTCGCTGGTGCAATCGGCACGAGGCCGGGAAATTGCGATGATCGAAACCGAATTTACGCCCTCGTCGGCAGCAACGACAATCGAGGCTTTGCATAAGGAAGCCAAGGCCTGTCGCCGCTGTCCGCTACATGGCCCGGCGACCCAAATCGTGTTCGGCAAAGGGTCGGAAAACGCGCCGCTGATGTTTGTCGGCGAACAACCGGGCGATCAGGAAGATATGCAGGGCCGCCCCTTCGTCGGACCCGCCGGTCAATTGTTCGACGCTGCGCTGGCCGAGGCGGGAGTGGACCGGAACCGGGCTTATGTCACCAATGCGGTCAAACATTTCAAATTCAAGCCGCAGGGAAAACGGCGCATTCATGAACGGCCCAATGTCGGCGAGATCAACCATTGCCGCTGGTGGCTGAAACGCGAGATCGAGCTGGTGCAGCCCGAACTGATCGTGGCGCTGGGCGCGACGGCGGCGCGCAGCCTGATCGGGCGCAACATTCCGATCACCGCCAATCGCGGGCAGATGTTTGAAAGCGTCGAGGGGGTGCCGGTGCTGGTAACAATCCATCCCAGCTTTTTACTGCGCCTGCCCGATGCGGAACAAGCGCAGGAGGAACGGCGGAAATTCGTGGCCGATCTGGAAAGTGCAAAGGAACGGGTAAGCAGGTTTCAGCTTGCGGCGACGTAGAATAACAGGCAGCTTTCGGGCTTGGCGTGGGGTAATTGCATCCCTGCGCGCAGCAGCGCCGCACCGCTGAACACCGCTCCTTCGTTTGCTAGGTCTAGTTTTTCAATCAGCGAGGGTGCTTTCAGTGCCTGCCAACCCTCTGGCCAGACCAGCTTGACCCGATAGCTCCGGTTTTCATCTAACCCGGCGAAATACAGACGGCCCGGCAAAATGTGCGGATCGCTGGCCACATAGGCTACCGAAAACAGCGCTCCCGATTTGTCGCGCGCAACCACGCCGCTCGCCAGATGCTGGGCTGCTGTGTCGAGGCGATACAGATCGCCATCATGTAACAGCGCGCGATGCTTTTTGTGGAGAGCGATCGCGGCCTTCAACTGGTCAAGATCGGCCTGCCGATCGGTCAGGAGGTTCAGCTCGATCCCCATATGCCCAGTGAGCGCCGTCGCGGCGCGCAGGGCCATCGACAGCCGTCGTCCGGTGACATGGCAATGCGCGGGGCCGACATGGCAGCCGAGCACCTCAGGCGGCAGGAAGAAGCTGGCGCCGCGCTGGATATACTGCCGGTCAAGCGCGTCGTTGCTGTCCGATGTCCACACACGGTCGCAATGTGTCAGCGCCCCCATATCCGCCCGCGCGCCGCCCGAGGCGCAGCTTTCGATTTCAACCTGCGGATGCGCCTCGCGGATGCGGTCGAGCAGCGAGTAGAACGCGATAACCTGTTTGTAGGCGACTGCCTGCCCGTTCGCACCGCCCGGATGGCTGAGGTCACGGTTCATGTCCCATTTGATATAGCTGATATCGTGGCCGGACAGGATCGCGTCGAGGCATTCGAACAGATAGTCCGCAACCTCTGCGCGGCTGATGTCGAGCGCATATTGGTTGCGAAACGGTACCTGCTCCACGCCTTCAATTTGCAGCACCCAGTCAGGATGCGCACGGTAGAGGTCACTGTCGGGATTGACCATTTCGGGTTCGAACCACAGCCCGAATTCCATGCCGAGGCCAGTGACATGATCGACCAGCGGCTTAAGACCTTGCGGATAGACCGCGTCCGACACTTGCCATTCACCCAGCCCCGCACGGTCATGCCGCCGTCCGCCGAACCAGCCATCGTCGAGAACGAAGCGCTCGACACCGAGCGCGGCGGCGCGGGTGGCGAGTTCCTTCAACCTATCGGTGTCGTGCCCGAAGTAGACGGCTTCCCATGTATTGTAATGCACCGGTCGCGGCTTGGCGCGCATTTCGGGGTGGAGCAGTTTTCCGCGAACATGGGCATGGAATTTGCGGCTGAGCGCGCTGAAGCCGCTGGTACTGTAAGCCGCAACGATTTCGGGCGAGGCATAGCTTTCGCCCGCCGCCAACCTGATCTCGCCGGGAAACAGCAACGCGCCCATGCTCGCAACCACCCGCCCGTCGGTCAGGCTGTCCACGCGCAGCCGGTGGTTGCCGCTCCACGCGAGATGCAGGCCATAGACCTCGCCCTGGCTTTCGTCAGTGTCTGCCCCTGCCAGCAGCAGCGCCGGATAGCTGAAATGCGACGTCCGCCCGCTGCGGTTTTCGCGCATATAAGTGCCTGTCGGGCGCGGCATGCGCTCTTGTCCGAACTCCTGCGTCCAGCGCCCAGTGAAGCCGATTACATCGGTTATAGTCGCGGGAATGGGCAGGCAGGCGGTGGCCATTTCGCCGAGATCGAGTACCGCTTCGCCCTCATTGATCAGCGTCGACGAAATACCGACCACGCCGGTCACGGTGTCGAAGCGGATACGATAGTCAATGCGCAACGCCGTCCGCTCGTCACGGCACGAGATTGTTGCAGCATCAGCATCCTGCTCGACTGACGCCACAGTAAACAGGCTGCCCCAGTCCCTGCCCTCACGATGCGCCGCAAAGGCATGCAGCATAGGCTGGCCCAATCCCGGCTCCATCGCCAGCGATAGCGGCAGGTCGACATCGGCAGCGCCGTGCATGCCTTGCCGAATCGATAGCCGTTCGAGTTCTTCGACCGCAACCTCATCGCCCAGTCGTGCACCCCAGTAATGCAACGATGGCGGCGCGCCCACCGCACAGGCCAGCACCAAAGTCACATCTCCGGCATCGAATCGCAAATGGCCCACATCGTCTCCGGATTTTTATTGACGTTTTTTGTAATAGCTGATTTGTCCGGTTGTCTTTTGGCGAACGCCGTCTAGTTTCGCAACCGGGATAAAAAGCGCAAGCATGAACTTGTGCAGGATAAAGCCATCGGGGAGGGTTTGAATGTTTGCAAGCACCGGAAGCGCGTTGCAGATCGGCATTTTCATTGCGCTGACCGTGCTGATCGCGGTGCTGACGCAGTGGCAGGTCAAGCGCAGCAAGGCCCGCGATGCTGCATCTGGCGATGGGTCGAGCAAGGAAGTCTATCTCGCCGGTGGCGGCCTGAGCTGGCTGTTTGTCGCAGGCTCGATCACTCTAACGAACCTTTCGACCGACCAGCTTGTCGGTATGAACGGCAACCAGATGTTGCTGCTCGCATGGTGGGAGATTTGCGGCTTTTTCGGGTTGCTGATCCTGGCGTTCGTCTTCGTGCCGATCTACTATCGCGAAAAATGCACGACTGTCACCGAATTGCTCGAACGCCGCTACGGGCGGGGTAGTGCGCTGCGTACTTTGGTGTCGGCCATTTTCCTGTTCGGCCTGGTGTTCGTTTACATCCCCGCTCCACTCTACACTGGCGGGCTGTTTCTGCGCGCCGTGATGGGCTCTGACGCCTCGATCCTCTGGTTCGCCGGCTTCATGGGCGTAGTCGCCGCAGCCTATACAGTGAGCGGAGGCTTGCGTGCGGTGGCAGTAATGGAAACCTATGCCGGGATCGGCGTGCTGGCGATGGCGGTCCTCGTTGTGGTGCTTGCGGTCGCTGCGGTCGGCTGGAACATCACCGACGGCGTCCCAGCCGAGCGGCTGACGATGATTGGCGCCATCGACTCGCCCATTCCGATCCACACGTTGTTCACCGGCATGCTGTTCATCCAGATTTTCTACTGGTCGACCAATCAGCCGATCACACAAAAAGCAATGACCGCGCCTACGGTGCGCGAGGCGCAAAAGGGCGTACTTGCCGCCGCTGTGGTCCGCATCCTCATCATTCCCGCCATCGTTGTCATTCCCGGCGTCGTCGCTTTCCAGATGTTCGGTGACATCAACGATGCTGCCTATGGCAGGGTCGTCGCTGCCGTGCTGCCTACCTGGATTTCAGGCGCGTTCGCGGCGATGATCGCCGCCGCCGTGATTGCGCATACTGCGGCAGTTCTGAATGCGGCAGTCGCGCTCTACGCGGTCGATATCCACGAGAAATACGTCGCGCCGGTCAAGGATCACTGGCGGCTGTCGACGATCATGTCGATCCTGATTACGATCATTGCGATTGCCTTGGTGCCGGTATTCGAGAACACCGAAAGTATCATAAACCGCTTGCAACAACTGAACGGACTGACCTCGATGCCGGTGCTGTCGGCATTTATCGTCGGGCTGATGTTCCACAATGTCGATGCGCGTGCGGCGATTGCCGGGCTGCTGTTCGGATTTGCCTTCTATGCATTGCACGATTTCGTGCTGTATCCCGGTGGAATCGAAGGCAATTTCTATGCTGCATGGGGTTTCGGCTGGCTGCATTACATCGATGTCATGCTGATTACGTTGCTGCTCTCGGTGGGCGTCGGCCTCGCCACCAACCGTTTCCTCTTCGGCAACCACGCCGTGTTTATCTGGAGCGCAGAAGGGCGAAGGTTGAAGGCGGCTGCGGGCAACCTGTCCGCCGTAGCCGGAGGCGCAGGCGGATGAGGGACTATATTCTCGTCATCGACGAAGGCACGACCTCGACCCGTGCGGTGCTGTTCAAGCCCGATGGCAAGGCCGCAGGCAGTTGCCAGCGTCCGTTGACCCAGCATTATCCCGCGCCCGGCTTGGTCGAGCATGATGCGCACGAAATCTGGAACCTGACGGTCGAATGCGCGCGCGAGATGGTGCGTCAGGCGGGTGGTGCGGACAAGATTGCGGGGATCGGCATCACCAACCAGCGCGAGACCGTGGTGTTCTGGGACCGGCGGACGGGCGAGCCGCTCGCACCCGCCATTGTGTGGCAGGACCGGCGAACAGCGGACATTTGCGCGGCGCTAAAGGAACGCAGCGAAGAGCCTGTGGTGCAGGCCAAAACCGGATTGCTGCTTGACCCCTATTTTTCCGGTTCGAAAATCGGCTGGGCACTGGAAAACTGGCCGCAACTTAAGCAAGCGGGCGAAAATCTTGCGGTCGGCACGGTCGAAAGTTATCTTGTCTATCGCTTGACCGGCGCACTCCATATCAGCGACGCGACCAATGCTTCGCGCACCGCCTTGATGGCCATCGGCAGCGGCGGCTGGGACGATGGCCTGACCGACCTGTTCGGCGTGCCGCGCGAGATACTGCCCGAAATCACGGATTGTGCGGGAGAACTCGGCAAGACGCTGCCCGAATGGTTCGGCGCGCCGATCCCGATTTCGGGCATGGCAGGCGACCAGCAGGCAGCAACAATTGGCCAGGGCTGTTTCGCGATCGGTCAGACCAAGGCGACATTTGGCACCGGCGCATTTGTGCTGACGCAGACCGGCACCACGTTGCGCCAGTCGAAACACCGCCTGCTCTCTACCGTACTCTACCAGCTCGGCGGTGAACGGCATTATGCGCTCGAAGGTTCGGTCTTCGTCGCGGGCAGCCTGGTGCAATGGTTGCGCGACGATCTCGGCCTAATTGAAAAGGCGTCGGACACGGAGCCGCTGGCGCGCAGCGTTCCAGACAATGGCGGCGTCTATCTCGTGCCGGCCCTGTCCGGTCTCGGCGCACCACATTGGCAGCCCAACGCGCGAGGAGTTATAAGCGGCCTAAGCTTCTCCGCCAAAAAGGCGCACATCGCGCGAGCCGCTTTGGAAGCCATGGCCCACCAGACGCACGACCTGAAAACCGCATTTGCCGCCGACGGTGCCGATTGGGCTGAACTACGCATCGACGGCGGCATGGTCGCCAACGACTGGATGGCGCAGGACCTTGCCGACATGCTCGCTATCGATGTCGAGCGGCCTGACTTTGTCGAGACAACCGCGCTGGGTGCAGCGATGCTGGCGGCGGTCGGGTGCGGACTTTATTCGACTCTGGAAGCGGCTGCGGCAATGCGCGGCAATGTATCGCGTTTCACCCCCGCGCTAGCGGCAGAGGATCGCGATGTCAGGCTTTCAGGTTGGGCTGACGCCCTTAGCCGCGTTCTCAAAGACTGACGCTGGTTGAAACAAGCCGGTCGGACGATGCGCCCGCGTGGATGCCATATTCGCCCTCCTCCAGCACCCATATATGGGTTTCAGCGTCGCGCCATTTGAGGTTTTCGAATGGAATGGCTATTTCCACCGTTACAACCGAACCCGGCTCGATGCTGACGCGCCGAAAGCCCTTGAGCAGCTTCTTCTGCCGTTCGCACGCAACGCCGGGACAGCTCACATAGACCTGCACGACTTCATCCGCCGCCCTCGCCCCTGTGTTGCGCACCGAAACCGTTACGGTGATGCGCTCGCCTTCGACCCGCGCTTTCAAATCCGAATAATCGAAGCTCGCGTAACTCAGCCCATGCCCGAAGGCGTAACGCGGCTTCTTGCCATCGCGGTCGAATAGCGAATAGCCGTGCCACAAATCATAGACGATGCTGTCCGCGTCCTTGTCGAAATAGGGATAGTCGTCAGCCGAACGCGCAACCGTGAAGGGCAGCTTACCCGAAGGCGAAACCTCGCCAAACAGCAATCTGGTAAGCGCGGTGCCGCCCTCCATGCCCGAATAGAAAGTCTGCAATATTGCGCCCGCTTTGTCGTGCCATTCTTCGACCATGATCGCCGATCCCGACTGGATGACAACCACCACCGGCTTCCCGCTCTGCGCTGCGGCCTCGATCAACGCGATCTGGTCCGCCCGAAGCCCCAGATTGTCGCGATCGCCGCCAATCGATTTCGCCCGCGCCTGCCCGCGCAGCTCAGCCGGCACATCTTCGCCGAGTGCGATATCGCCGGGGATAAATTCGCCTTCGTCCTCGGAAGTGTTGCCAACAACGACGACAACCATGTCCGCCTCTCTCGCCGCAGATGCTGCCGCGGCAAGGTCGTCTTCGTCGCCGGTGACGATCGTGCCATTGAAGGCCCGCTTCAGCCCTTCCAGCGGCGTCACGACACAAGGCGGGCGGACCTTGCTCGACCCGTTATCGCCCGTGTTTTCGAGAGCTGCCAGCTTGCCGAGCACGGCCAGTGTGCCGGCGTTAGCTAGCGGCAGCAGACCATCATTTTTCAACAGCACTGCAGACTTGTCAGCCGCCTCCAGCGCGACGGCAATATGTGCGGGAGAAGCCACCAGCTCTAGCCCATATCCGGGCAAAGGATCGGCGGCACAGGCAAAGCGAAAATGAACACGCAAGATGCGCTCGCACGTCCGGTCGATGATCTCAGCTTCAACCGCACAGCTCTCTACTGCCGCCAGCAATGCCTTGCCGAAAACAATCGGCTCGGGGTTCTCGACATCTAGCCCCGCCGCCGCACCGGACACGTCGTAAACCCCTTTGACCCAGTCCGAATGGACAAAGCCGTCAAAACCCCATTCATCGCGCAATATGCCGGTCAGCAATTCCCAATTCTGTCCGCAATATTCGCCGTTCATTTTGTTGTAGGCGCTCATCACGGTCGCACAACCTGCATCGAGAACGCGCTTGAAGTGCTGCAGATAGACCTCGTGCAATGCACGCTCATCAATCTGCACATCGACCTTGAAGCGGGCATTTTCCATCGAATTAAGCGCAAAATGCTTCACTGTCGCCGCAACATTGTGCGTCTGGATACCTGCCGCCAGCGCCGCGCCCATTTCACCTAGATGGTGCGGGTCTTCACCATAGGTTTCCTGCGCGCGGCCCCATGCCGGGTGGCGCAGCAGGTTGATGCACACAGCGCCCGACAAGGTGCAGCCCTGTGCCCTCGCCTCGATACCCATGACCTCGCCGATCCGCCGTTCCAGATCGACATCGAAAGTCGCGCCGCGCGCCATAGTGCAGGGAAAGCAGGTCGATTGCCCCCGCGCCACCCCGCGCGGCCCGTCGGTGAAGTAAAAGGGCTCGATCCCCAGTCGCTCGATGCCGCCGCCAGCACGATAGGGCCGCGCCGCCCAGACCTTTCCATCCTCCAGATAGGCTTTAAAAAAGCCTGCGCCCGACATCATGGCGACCTTTTCCTCCAGCGTCGCTTCGGCCAGCACGGCGGCAATCGTTGCGGAGATGTCGGTTTCGGTCATGCCCTTGCTTGGCGCAAAGTCGTTCATCCTTGGTTCCTCTCGCCAGCTTTCATGCCACAGGCAAACCAAAGGGCAAGCGCGATAAGTTTACGCCATCTTAACCATCCTTGGGCAATGTGACCGTGACAAATTAGTCGCGACGCACCTCGATAGGACCACCAGATGGATAATTTGCGCGGATTTGACCCATTCGGATCGGACGAAGATGCCGAATTTCCGGGCTATGCCGCTTTCGAGGATGAAGATGCAGCCGTCGAAGCACCGCCAGTCGTTTCGGGCGACGAACGCCGGATGCAGGTGCGCGCCTATAATTTCTGGACAGCCCAGCTCCACGACAAAAACTACCCCGCCATCGAGGAACTCGATCCTGCATCGGTCGAGGATTTTCGCGATTACAGCGTATTGCTGGACTTTACCTCGGGTATAGAAAATCCCTCCATCGAATATCTCGGCGAAAAGCTTCGCCTCGAATGCGGTCTGAGCGAAGATGTCACCTATCTCGACCAGGTGCCGAGCCGTTCGCTGCTCTCGCGGATAACCGACCATTATCTCCAGATCATCGCCAATCGCGCGCCGATCGGGTTCGAAGCCGAATTCATCAACGATCGCGGCGTCAACATCATGTATCGCGGCATATTGCTGCCTTACTCGTCCGACGACGACACCATCGATTTCATTTATGGTGTGATCAACTGGAAAGAAGCGGCGCCAGCAGATGTGGCGGCTCCGCTGCAACTTGAGGTCCAGCACGCACTGGCCGCCGCACAGCCGCGCCAGGAACATGTGCCTGTATGGGCGGACGGACCGACTGCTGGCCACCTTGACGAGATGCCCGAAGCCGAGGCCGACGCTGGGTCTGACGAGCTGATTCTGGGCGAAGATTTTGCCTATGAGGAAATACCCGAAACCGAAGCTCTGCCGAACAGCGATGACATTGCACTTGAAGAAATAACCGAGGAGGCGGCGTGGCCGCATGTCGCTGTATCGTCGGTCGAGACCGCTCAACCGCCGGTCGACAATTTTGCTTTCGAAGACGCGCAGCCCGACGAAAATTCGTCGCTCGCCGACTGGCTCGATGCCGCAAGGCAGAGCGCGGACAATGCGCGGGATGCCGATTTGCGCACGCGGGACGCGCTCTATCAGGCGATTGGTCGCGCCCATGATTTTTCGCTGGTCGCTGCGAAAAATGCGGACGACTATGCCGAGATATTGAGCGATGCGGGCCTCAAGATACAGGAACGCGCTCCGTTCACGCCCATCGTCAAGCTCGTCTTCGGTGCCGGTTACGACAAGACGCGCATCACCGAAATTGCGACTGCGCTGCAATTTGCCGACCGCAATGCCGTGCAGATGGGCGGCTTTGCCGATATTCTGTCGAAATATGACGGCGGCCTCAAAGGCATCGTCGCCGCCGAGCGTCGCGCGCGCAAGGTTGCTGCAGGCCAACATGTCGCGGCCGTTCCCGTCGACCCGCGCCCGCGTCTGCGCTCTGCCCGCGCCCGAGACCTCAGCGAATTTGCCGGTAGCGGTGAGGAATTCGTCCTGCTCGTCGCCCGCCGCGATGCACAAGGCAATGTCGCAATTGTCGGGGCGGTCGACGCCGACGCCGCTATGACCGAGAAGGCGTTGCGCAAGACGGCCGTCTGACCTAGTGCGTCGGTCGGATGACCGACGGCCTTGCCCTTGAATATGCCCGGAAACTGATTTCCTGCGAGAGCATTACGCCCGCGTCGGGCGCGGTGTTCGATGCGCTTGAGGCGATGCTGATAACGCTCGGCTTTGCCGTCGAGCGGTTCATAGCGGGCGATGGTGACGACAACCCGGCACATGGTGCGCCGGTCGAGAACCTGTTTGCCATCCGCAAGTCTGAAGGCCGCCATTTCGCCTTCGCAGGCCATGTCGATGTCGTCCCGCCCGGCGAAGGCTGGAGCAGCGAACCTTTTGTCCCTGAGATACGCGGCGATCTTCTGCACGGGCGGGGAGCGGTCGATATGAAAGGCAGCATCGCCGCTTTTGTCGCGGCGCTGCACACCATTCCGGAGGACGCGGGCACGATTAGCTTGATTATTACCGGCGACGAGGAAGGCCCTGCCATCTACGGCACACGCGCGCTGATCGAGCACATGCAAAAACGCGGGTCTATTCCAGATTTTTGTCTGGTCGGCGAGCCCACCAGCGTTAACCGCTTGGGCGACATGATGAAGATCGGGCGGCGCGGGTCGGTCAATATGTGGATTTCGGTCGCGGGCACGCAGGGCCATGTCGCCTATCCGCATCTGGCCGATAATCCGATCCCGAAGCTGGTGGCGATCCTCGCAGAGATCGAGGCAATCCATCTCGACAATGGCACGGACTGGTTCCAGCCGAGCAATATCGAGATTACCGACCTCAACGTCGGCAATAAGGCAACCAACGTCATCCCCGCCAAGGCAGAGGCGCGGTTGTCGATCCGCTTCAACGATTTGCAAAGTGGAGAGGCGCTGGTCGCACGCATCCGCGATCTGGTCGAGCGCGCTGGTGGGAACCTGACAGCGATGATATCGGGAGAAGCCTTCCTGACCCCGCCGGGCGAACTGTCGGAGGCAATTTTGGAAGCGGTCGAAGAAGTTACCGGCCTGCGCCCCGAACCATCGACAACGGGCGGTACATCGGACGCGCGCTTCCTGACCAAGATCTGTCCGGTCGTCGAGTTCGGCCTCTGCAACGCGACAATGCACAAGCTCGACGAAGCGGTGGCGATTGCCGATCTGGACGCGCTGACCGAAATCTACCAGCGGGTTACGACCAAAATTCTAGCCCTTTAGAACGATATACAGCGCACCCTCGCCTCCATGCCTTGGATGTGCATTGCGAACGGCGGAGATGTACCGCGCATGGCGCGACGCCGCCAGCCAGTCGCGGACGACAGCAGCAATCGCGCCCCTGCCCTCGCCGCTTGCGCGGTCGTGGGAGCGGGGTTTGCCGGTGACGAGCAGGATGACCTTGAATTTCTGCGCAATCGCCTGTTCGAGCGCGCCGTCGAGGCGGGCATAGGCGCGCGACAGGTTTGAGTCGTGGAGGTCAATGCTGATGTCGGGGACAAGGCCGCCGCGCTTGATGCGACGGTCCCAGTGGGAGTCGAGGCCGGCGCTAGCTTTCTTCTCGTCGTCCCCGCGCAGGCGGGGACCTCGGGAGGTTTGCGCTGGGCGGCCTGAGGTTCCCGCCTTCGCGGGAACGACGACCTTTTTCTCGGCTGTTGTTTCAACCTTCGCCTTTACCCCATGCAACGGCTTAACCGTCGCCATGACCTTGCCCCAAAGCGCCTTTTCCTCGGGACCGAGGCCGCGCGGCATGGTTCAGGGGATAAGCCGCGCGACCGCAGCTTTCGGCAAAAATATCAACGCCGCACCGCGTGCCGACATGCCGCCGGCAATCGCCCGCGCCCGGTCGCCCGCGCCCCAGAAGGTATCGATGCGGTTTGCGCCCTTGATCGCGCCGCCGGTGTCCTGGGCGATCCAGATACCATTCGGTTCCGCGCGATCCATGGACAGCCAAAGCGGTGCGCCCAAAGGCACGAATTTCGGATCGACCGCCGCGCTTGCTTCGCCCACAACCGGATATCCCATCGCCCCCAAAGGCCCCGCGCCGGTCAGTTCGCGGAAGAAGATAAAGCTCTTATTCTCCTGCATGATCTTGCGCCCCTCTTCGGGGTTGGCGCGCAGGTAAGCGATAATGCCTTGCATCGAACCGTCGGCGATCAGCCCGCGATCCTTCATCAGCCGCCCGATACCGGTATAGCCGCGCCCGTTCTGGCTGTCATAGCCGATCCGCATCACGCCGCCGTCGGGCAGTTTCAGACGCCCCGAACCCTGAATCTGCAGGAAGAAAAATTCGATGACATCGTTGGTGTAGGCGATTTCCAGCCCGCGTCCGGCAAGCGAGCCGCCCTCGATCGCGGCGCGGTCGTCATATTGGACGAGCTTGGTACCGTTGACCTTGCCGCGGATGCTCTTGCCCTTGAGGTCATCCGAAAACGCGCCCAGATCGACATCGACCAGATCGGCAGGCCGTTTGTAGACCGGTACTTCGCACCCCGGCTGCCGTGTCCGGCATCCGGCAATTTCTGGCTCGAAATAGCCGGTGGCATGCGCCTTGCCCTCGCCTACCTGCACTGCGTCCATATGCATGGCGAAGAAAGAGATGGCATCGCCGGTCCAGGTCTTTACCGCATCGCATGCAGCAACCCAGTCCGACCCTTGCGTCAGCCCGCTATTGTCGGTGCGACGGACAAGGCCGGGGCAGCTTGTGCGGAACGATGCCATCGCCAGCGAAGCGCGGCGCGGATCGACCTTTAGCGAGCCGATTTCCGGCCCGCGCACCACGCCCAGCGTCCCCGCCGTCGTTCCATCGCCGGTGGGGGTCCCAGCAGGCAAGGTCGCCTCGGGTGTCGAAGGGATGGGCGTAGCGGCACGGTCGGGAGCCGTTGGCGTCGACGTCGAGGGTGTCGAGGGAACCCCATTGGGAATGATTCCGCTCGAACAGGCAGACAGCATCAGGGCAGAAAAAACGATGAAATAGCGGGCGCGTTTCATCGCCCCGGTGAATCAGACCGAGTCGGTTTCGTCAAGCTTCCAGTTACGGTCGCCCGACTTCACATCGCGCATGAAGGTCCAGACGTCGTGCGTTTCAACGCCATCGGTCAGCGAACCGCCGATGATATTCCCGTCAGCATCCTTGACCAAAGAAGCGATATCCGCATCGAGCCGAAGCGTGATCCGCGCCATCGGATGGTCGAAGGTCGCATCGACAATCCGCGCATCCTCGATCCGCACCAGCCGATTCTCGAACGTTTCGCCACGCGCTTCACGGCTATCGATGGCCTCGGCGAAGCTCTCATAGACATCGTCGTCGCACAGGAAGCGCAGCGCATCCTTGTCGCCCTTCCAATAGGCTTCGAGAACAAGGCCATAAGCCGATTTCGCGCCTTCGATGAAAAGCTGCATGTCGAATTGCCGGTCGGCATTGGCAATCGCGCGCAAGCCGCTTTGCGCCGCCAGATCGACGTTGGACAAATCGCCCTGAGGCAAGGCTGGCGAAGACTCGCCACCTGTCAAAGGTTGGCGGATCAACGGCGGCTTTGCTGCATCGAGCGGCTGATGCGCCACTGGTTCCTGTTCATGCCCCGTGCGCTTGCCGAGCACCGAATAGAGCCGGAGGCCCAGAAAAGCAGCAACCAAGGCAAGCAAAACGATGGTGAACGTCACAACGGTTCCTTAGCGCAAAAAACATGGACGAATGATTAGCGCCGAGCGGAAATTTTCCTCCGCACAGCTCCGCCCTGACCACCATATAAGCATTATCGGGCATGGTTTCAAAGGGCTTTACCCAAAGAATGTTCCGCTTGGTCGCAATGCAAGGTTGAGATTGCCCTTTGAACGCGCCCCTGCTAGCGCGTCGGCCAATAAAGGGCGCTGGGGTTAGCGACCCAAAACCAACAGGAAAGCACGACATCACATGGCCGAAGAAGAAGGCACAATCGTATCGGAAAATATCAAGGCAAATGGCGAAGATACCGCGCCTGCGGTCGGCATGCTCAACCATTATGTGAAGGATCTGTCGGTCGAAAACCCGCAGGCACCGCACAGTTTCCAATGGGATGTGCAGCCGCAGATCGACGTGCAGGTCAATATCCAGGTCAATGCGATTAACGATGAAATACATGAGGTCGCGCTGAAGCTGGCGGTAAAGGCCGAAAGCGACAATGGCGTGCATTTTTCAGTCGAACTCGATTATGCGACGCTCTTCGGGATGCGCAATGTGACCGATGAGCAGGCACATCCGTTCCTGTTCGGCGAAGCGCCGCGCCTGATGTTCCCCTTCGCCCGCCGCGTCGTTGCCGATGCCGTGCGCGATGCAGGCTATCCGCCGCTGGTGCTCGAACCGATCGATTTCAACGCGCTCTATGTACAACAGATTTCGCAGGTACAGCAAATGGCCGAAACGCAGCCTGCGGGCGAAGCCTGAACTAGATGAACCTTACCAAGGCATTGGGGACGGTTGGCGGGCTAACGCTTGTCAGCCGTATCCTCGGGCTGTTGCGTGACAATCTGTTCGCGCGTTTTGTCGGGGCGAGTTTCGCCTCCGACGCCTTTCTGATCGCATTCAAGCTACCCAACATGTTTCGTGCCTTGTTTGCGGAAGGGGCCTTTGCCTCGGCCTTCATTCCGATGTTCAACAAGAAGGTCGCCGACAAGCAAGGCGAAGGGCTAAAATCGGGCATAGATTTCGCCGAACAGGCACTTGCCGTGTTGTTGCCGGTGCTGCTGGTGATGACGGCCATCCTCGAAATCGGGGCCTGGTATGTGACTTTGGTGCTGTCGGGTGGTTTCAATGGCGTCGGCGAGGCCGATTTTGCCTATGCAGTCGAGCTGGCGCGCTTCACCATCCCCTATCTGATGCTGATCAGCTTGGTCTCGCTGTTCGGCGGCATATTGAACTCGCTGGGCAAATTCTGGGTCAATGCGGCGGCGCCGATTTTGCTGAACGTGACCCTGATAACGGCATTGCTGCTGTTCAGCGGCAGCGATCCCAAGGAAACCGCGCGCTATCAGGCGATGGCAGTGAGCATCGCAGGGCTGTTGCAGCTCATATGGCTTGCCTGGGCATGCCGCCAGAATGGCGTGAGCCTGAAATTCCGCCGTCCACGGCTAAACCCCGAGATCAAAAAGCTGCTCACGCTGGTTTGGCCCGCCGCTGCTGGTGCGGGCGCCGTACAGATCAACCTCGTCGTCTCGACCGCGCTTGCGGCGTCGCTGCTTCCGGCTGGATCGGTCACTTATATCTACATGGCCGACCGGTTGAACCAGCTTCCATTGGGCCTCATCGGCATCGGGCTCGGAACAGTTTTGCTCCCGACCATTTCGCGGCAATTGGGCGGAGGCGACGAAAAGGCGGCAGTGACCACGCAAAATCGCGGGCTCGAACTTGCCTTGCTGTTAAGTTTGCCCGCCACCGTGGCGCTCATAATCTGTGGTGAGCCGATAACCGCCGCACTTTTCGGTTATGGCCGTTATACGCAAGCCGACACTTTCGCGACCGCACAGGCTCTTGCGGCCTTCTCCATCGGCCTGCCTAGCTACATATTGGTGAAGGTGCTGACACCCGGCTTTTACGCCCGGCATGACACCAAAACGCCGGTACGCTTTGCGCTCATTTCAATGTTGGTCAACTTGGTACTGAACCTCGCGCTGATTCCGACCATCGGCCATATCGGCCCGCCGCTCGCCACTGCCGTTGCCGCGACGGTAAATGTCGCTTTGCTCTATGTCACGCTGCAACGGCGCGGACATTTTGTCGCCGACGACCAGCTGAAACGGCGAAGCTGGCGGCTGGCAATTGCCGCGCTGCTGATGGGCGCGGCGATGTGGTTTCTGCTCGATTTTTTCATGCCATATGTGCACGGAAGCTGGTGGGTACGCGGCATAACGATGTCGGTGCTGGTCGGCACCGGCTGCCTAGTCTACGCGATCGCGGCGCTCGCGGCGCGCGCATTCACGATCGCCGAATTGAAGGCGCAATTTATCAGAAGAAAGAGCATCTAATGCGCGTCGTTTCCGGCATCCAGCCCACCGGCAATCTCCATCTCGGCAATTATCTGGGCGCGATCCGCAACTGGGTGCGGATGCAGGACGAGATGGAATGCCTCTATTTCCTCGCCGACCTGCACGCGCTGTCGATGCCGCACAATCCGGCGGAGCTGACCGCCAACACCCGCGAGATGGCGGCGGCGTTGCTGGCCTGCGGCCTCGATACCGACAAGTCGATCCTGTTCAACCAGGCGCAGGTGCCCGCACATGCCGAGCTGCAATGGCTGCTGACCGGCACCGCGCGCATGGGCTGGCTCAACCGGATGACGCAGTTCAAGGATAAATCGGGCAAGAACCGCGAAGGCGCGAGCATTGCGCTATTTACCTATCCAGTGCTGCAGGCCGCTGATGTGCTGCTCTATCAGGCGACACATGTTCCGGTGGGTGAGGACCAGAAACAGCATCTCGAACTCGCGCGCGACATCGCGCAGAAATTCAACAATGATTTTGCCAATGGCACCGACATTTTCACGCTGCCCGAACCGATTATTCCCAAGGCAACTGCCCGGATAATGTCGCTGCGTGACGGCAGCGCCAAAATGTCGAAATCGGACCCCAGCGACATGAGCCGGATCAACCTGACCGACGATGCCGACACCATATTGTCGAAGATCAAGAAAGCGAAGACCGACCCCGAGCCTTTGCCTTCGGAAGCGGCTGGCCTCGAAGGCCGGCCCGAGGCACTAAACCTTGTCGGCATTTACGCTGCCTTTGCCGAGGAAAGCGTCGATACCACGCTGGCACGTTTCGGCGGACAGGGTTTCGGCGCATTCAAACCCGCGCTCGCCGAGCTGGTAATCGAGAATTTCCGCTCGATCTCCGAGCGTTTCACCGCGCTGAAAGACGACCATGAACAAATCGATGCCGCGCTGGCCAAAGGCGCAGCAAAAGCACGCGAGCTGGGAACGCCGACCCTGAAGGCGGCGTACGACGCGCTTGGGCTATTGCGTTGAAACGCATTCTCGCGTCGTTCAACCGAAGTTCAGTGAAACCATATTAGCATTGCGTCGTTATTGCTATTAGGGTGGCTCGCCATCGCATGAGGATTTGCCATGAAGAAGATCGTCACCTTTCTTGCCCCCATCACGCTGATGGCATTGGGCGCTTGCGCCACGCCGTTCAAGGCTGATGTATCGCGCTTTCAGGAATTGCCTGCTCCGCAGGGACAGACTTTCACTATCCGTGCCGCAGATGCGCGCGATCAGGGCGGAATCGAGTTCGGTCAATATGCCGCGATGGTTTCGGGCGAGTTGCAGGAAATCGGCTATGTCCGGGCGTCCGGCGGATCGGCCGACATGACGGTAACGCTAGACTATGACGTCGATCAGGGCCGCGAACGCACTGTCGTTCGCTCCGATCCCTTTTACGATCCCTATTGGGGTTTCGGCGGCTATTACCGTCCCTATGTCGTGCGCACGCGCCGGGGTCACCGCTATGTCATGGGCTATTATGACCCGTTCCTCTACAGCGGTTTCAACCGCGGCTATGATGTCGACAGCTTCACCGTCTACACCGCCAATCTCGATATGAAGATCGACCGCAATGGCGATGGCAAGCGTCTGTTCGAGGGCAAGGCCGAGGCCAAGTCACGCTCGAACAAGCTGCCTTATCTCGTGCCAAACCTGGTCGAGGCAATGTTCACGGGTTTCCCCGGAAACAGCGGTGAAACGGTCAGGATTTCGGTTGCACCCGAAGAGAAACGCTAGGTTTCTAGACCCCGCAGCCCAACTCCGACTTTCCGTAAGCGGCCCCCTCGCCCCTTGTAGCGCTGATCGCGGCGAAGAGTTCGGTCGACGGGAATTGCCCGTTACCGTCGATGCGGAAGCCCTTGGCCTTGAACACTTCGATCACCTTGGCAGGCGGGTCGGCGAAATAGAGCGATTGCGACTCATAGTGCTGCGCGATGGCAGTGAGCGACAGTCCTTCAAAAGAGCGCGCTAACTTGACGTAGGTGCTCTTGCCTTCGACCGCTGCATAGGCCTTGTCGCGGGCCGCATCGTCTGCATAGTCCCTGTTTTCGAGTTCCTGCCATTGTGTCCGCAACCGCACACCGATCCTGGCGAATTCCGTCCCCAATTCACCGCCGAAATTGCAGGTTTGCGGGTTGAAGGCGATGGAGATGGGCTTGCCGCCAAGGCGTGCAAGGATTTCCTTGCCGCCCAATACATATCCCCGCCGCCCGTCCGGCAGCTTGACCTCCAGCACGTCATCCGCCGTCAGCCCCACAAGGACCAGCTTGGTGCCCGCCGTCACGCTGTCGAGCAGTTCGCTGTCGGTGCCCGCAGCATAAATATCGATCCGGTCATCCGCCTCCCAGGCTCGGTCGTTCAGCGTCTCGACCAGTTCGGGTGGCTGCATTTCCACCAGATTGACTTTGGCCACAAAGCCTTTGCCCTCGGACAGTTCGAGCCATTCGCTGCCATCTTCGGCGATCTTCAACACACCGCTGATTGCGCTGCCGCGGGGTAGCTTGCCGATGATTTCGCTGCCGCTGGTCGTCGGCTTGTCGCGGACATTGGCTTCGGTGATCGTGTAAAGCTGGACCGGCGCAACCCCATCAGAGGTATCGGCGACACTTGTGGCCTCTCTTTCGCTTCCGGCCATATCGTCGGCAATGAACAGGAAGAAATACAGCGCTCCGAAGACCAGCAGCCCTCCCCCGATTCCGCCAATCATCAACCAGTTTCGCTGTGGTTTGCCATCGACCATGAATCAGCTTCCCGTAACCTTTACAAGTTCGTGGATAAGCTGTGGAGGGCTGGTTGAAAAGCGGTGATTAGGCTGTGGAAGATTATGCTTCCAGCTGCCGGAGCAGCGCGCGCACGTCGTTATCCATGTCGCTGTCCTGCTTGCGCAAATCCTCCACCAACCGCACCGCGTGGATGACCGTCGAATGGTCCCGCCCGCCAAATTTGCGGCCGATTTCGGGATAGCTGCGCGGCGTCATCACCTTGGCGAGATACATCGCGACCTGACGCGGACGCACGACGGCGCGGGCGCGGCGCTTCGACGACATTTCGCTGCGGTCGATGCGATAATATTCGCATACCGCGCGCTGGATTTCGTCGATGGTGATGCGGCGGCGGCAGGCGCTCAAAATATCCTTGAGCTGCTCTTCCGCCAGCGTGCGTGTCACCGGCTTGCCGGTGAGTTGCGCGTAGGCCAGCAGCTTGTTGAGCCCGCCTTCCAACTCGCGGACATTGCGGCTGATGGTGCGTGCGAGAAATTCGACGACATCTTCGCCGACCTGCGCCTCGGGCATGTTCGCCAGACGCTGCTGTAGGATAAGGCGGCGCAGTTCGAGATCGGCAGGCTGGATATCGGCGACAAGCCCCATCGACAGCCGCGACAATATCCGCTGGTCGACACCGTCCAGCGCTTGCGGCGCACGGTCGGCGGCAACGACGAGGCGCTTGCCCGCGCCGATAATCGCATCGATCGTATGCAGGAATTCCTCCTGCGTCGACACCTTGCCGATGATGAACTGGATATCGTCGATCAAAAGAACATCGACTGCGCGCAGCCGCGCCTTGAACTCCATGACTTCCTTGCGCCGCATCGCGGTCACAAATTCCATCATGAATTTTTCCGCTGACATGTAGATGATTTGCGCGTCCGGATTGACCTCTGCATAAGCGTGACCAATGGCGTGCATCAAATGGGTCTTGCCCTGACCCGTTGCCGCTTGCAGATAGAGCGGATTGAACAAAGGCTTGTCTTTCGCCGCGACTCGCTCCGCCGCGCTGAACGCCAGCACATTGGTCTGGCCCTTGACGAAATTCGCGAACGTCATGCGCGGGTCGAGCGCAGAGCGCACCGGCAGGACTTCGGCCATATGCTGCGCCGCCGGACGCTCGGTCACGCCAGACGGGCGGAGCATCTCGACTCGCGCCGCGCCAGGGCGCGTGCGGATCTTGAGCTGCTTGACCTGATTATTGGTGCTCGCCCAAGCGAGCCGGAGCCGGTCGGCATAATGGTCCGACACCCAGCTTGCGGAAAAATCCGAGGGCAAAAGCAGTTCGAGCGTTCCGGTCAGGTCGCAAAAATCGCCCAAGGCAATCGAGCGAATCCACTGGCCGTAGATTTGCGCGCCCAGATCGCGGCGCAGGCCGGACGATATCGCCTGCCAGTCCTGTTCGAAACGCGCGGTCACCGCGCGCGCGGCTTCCGCGCCGTTCGCAGATTGATTTGTGTTATTTTGCGATACGGAGAAATGTGATTCCACCTTATGTCAGCCCCTCTTGTCCACCCCTCGTCCAGCGCCACAAAACCGCTTGCTATGAGCCCCCTTCCGAAGCCACGAAAATCCTTCGCCCATTTGCCACCAAATGAAGCGCTTTTTCGTGTCCAAATCTCAAAGTGAGGCATTGCAAGACTGTCGTCACGCGATGCTGGAAATGGTTTCTTAGCCAGTAATAATTGAGTCGAGCAAGTGCCCGACCGCAAAAAAAATGAAATAAATCCCATTGACTCGGCGCAAGCCAAGCAAATGCGTAAATTAATTTATAATCCGCTGTTCTGCTTGGTTTTTCTGTCAGCAGCCAGAATTTTGCCGCTCCGAATCGCCGGAAATCCTTGTCATCGCATTGTCATCAAACTGCAAAAGAAAAACCCGCCGGGATTGCGGCGGGTTTGACGTCTCAAAGCTGGACCGGCCAGCCTATAACTTTCGATTTAAGCCAGGTTGCCGACAGCCTTGGTCAGGCGACCATATTTGCGCGAAGCGGTGTTCTTGTGCAGCACACCCTTAGAAACGCCACGCGCCAGTTCGGGCTGGGCAGCGACGAGCGCTGCGGTAGCAGCGGCCTTGTCACCGGCTTCGATTGCAGCTTCGACTTTCTTGACGAAAGTACGGATGCGGCTGACGCGCGCGGTGTTGACATCGGTGCGACGCGCATTGCGACGGATACGCTTTTTTGCTTGCGGCGTATTGGCCATTTTATTCCTCGAATTTCGTTAGATACGGGGTGCATCATGCGACACCTGCCCGCTGAAGCAGCCGCCCTTAGCGATGGCTTTGGGATTCGTCAACCGCGAATTGCCGCACTATCGCTGGCATTTCGCGCAGTAGAAGGTCGAACGGCCCGAATCGACGCGGCGCTTGACGGGCGCGCCGCAGACACAAGCCTGTCCTTCACGGCCATAGACGCGCCAGTCCTTCGCAAAATAACCAAGCTCGCCATCAGGCGCGGCGAAATCGCGCAGGGTGGAGCCACCTGCCGCGATCGCCGAAAGCAAAACCGCCTTAATCGCGGCGACCAGCCGTTCGAGCCTCGGCTTGCTGATTTTTAACGCAGGTGTGGTTGGCGAAATACCCGCCATATGCAGCGCCTCGCAGACATAGATATTGCCGAGTCCGGCAATTATGTTCTGGTTCAGTAGCATCGCCTTAATTGGCGCGGATCGTCCCGTCAGTGAGGCTCGTAGCGCGTCGGCATCGAAGGCGTCCGACAGCGGCTCGGGGCCCATAGCTATGAAATGCCGGTGGCTGTGGAGAGCTCCGGCATCCACTATATCGAGCGAACCAAAACGGCGGTGGTCGTTCAATGCAACTATCCGGCCTCCGCCGGTTTCCATAACGAAATGGTCATGCTTCTCGATTTCCGCAGGGTCGACCCGCCAGCGGCCCGACATGCCGAGGTGAAAGATTAGCACGTCGTCACGGTCGGTATGGATGAGGCCATATTTCGCGCGACGGCTTAACCCGGTCACCCGTGCGCCTGTCAGCCGCTGCCGCAAATCCACCGGAATGGGCCAGCGCAAATCGGCGCGGCGCGGCTCTGCGCGAATGATGGTTTCGCCATCTAGCACGGCACGTAAACCTGCAACGGTGGTTTCGACTTCGGGCAGTTCAGGCATCGCGAATCCGCTAGCGACGCGCGCGTCACTTGGCTAGAGCCTCTGCCATGAGCGAAACCGTATCCTTTGGCTATGAACAGGTTAGCCCCGAAGAAAAGACCGCGCGTGTCGGCGGCGTGTTTTCCAGCGTTGCGCGCAAATATGACATTATGAACGATGCCATGTCGGGCGGAATGCACCGGCTGTGGAAGGACAAGTTCGTCCGCCGCGTCAAGCCGCGCGAGGGCGAGGACATTCTCGACATGGCGGGCGGCACGGGCGACATCGCCTTCCGCATGGAAAAATCGGGCTCGCGGGTGACGGTGTCCGACATCAACGAGGATATGCTGGGCGTCGGCATGGAACGGGCGCTGGAGCGCGGCATCGACAGCCTGATCTGGTCGCCGCAAAATGCCGAGACACTGACTTTCCCCGACAAGCATTTCGACGCCTACACCATCGCTTTTGGCATCCGCAACGTCACGGATATCCCCGCCGCATTGGCCGAAGCGCACCGCGTGCTGCGTTATGGCGGGCGCTTTTTCTGCCTCGAATTTTCCACGGTCGAATGGCCGGGACTGGCGCAAGCCTATGATGTCTATTCGGACAAGCTCGTTCCCAAATTGGGCAAGGCGATAGCGGGTGACGAGGACAGTTACCGCTACCTCGTCGAATCGATCCGCCGTTTTCCCGATATGCAGGCATTCAAGGCAATGATCGGCGAGGCCGGTTTCGTGCAGACCAAAGTCGAGCCCATTATGGGCGGGCTGGTCGCAATCCACAGCGGCTGGAAGGTTTAACACCCTTCGCTATGACCCGCCCTGCAACCCATATTTTCCGCTTGCTCACATGGGGCCGCATCCTTGCGCGGCACGGCGCACTTCGTGCGATCGAGGCTGACCGCAACACCCCGCCGCAGGTCAAGCGGCTGTGCCGCATTGCGCGTTTCGGAACGATCCAGCCGAAGAAACCCGATTATGCTGGGGCGTTCCAGGCCATCGGCCCTGCCGCGATCAAACTCGGGCAGACGCTAGCGACACGGCCCGATATTATCGGTGTGGAGGCGGCGCACAATCTGCTGACCTTGCAGGACCAGTTGCCGCCTGCACCATATGAAGAGATTTATCACGAGATCGACACGTCGCTGAACAAGCCTGCGGCGGAACTGTTCGAGTCAATCAACCCCGAACCCGTTGGCTCCGCATCCATCGCTCAGGTCCACCGTGCCCGCACCAACGACGGACGCGATGTCGCGGTCAAAGTGCTCCGCCCCGGCATCCGCGAACAATTCGCGCGCGATATCGAAACATACGAATGGGCCGCCGCGCATCTCGAAGCCCTGGGCGGCGAAGCGGCGCGGTTACGCCCGCAACTCGTTATTGCCAATCTCAAACGCTGGACATTGCGCGAACTCGACCTGCGCCGTGAGGCAGCGAGCGCCTCCGAGCTCAAGGAAGCGATGGTTGCGGTCGATGGATATACCATCCCCGCCATCGACTGGGACCGTACCTCGGGCCGGGTGATGACGCTGGAATGGGTCGACGGCATCAAGATCGCCAAGATCGATGAATTACGCGCCGCAGGCCACGACCTGAACAAACTCGCCGAGAAACTGGTGCTTACCTTCCTGCGACAGGCGATTTCGGAAGGCTATTTTCACGCGGACATGCACCAGGGCAATCTGTTCGTCCGCGCCGACGGCACCATTGTCGCGGTCGATTTCGGCATCATGGGGCGAATCGACCGACGCGCGCGTTTCTGGTTGGCCGAAATTCTCTACGGGCTGACAACCGGCAATTACAAGCGCGTCGCCGAAATCCATTTCGAGGCGCAATATGTGCCAAGCTATCACAATGTCGACGAATTCGCGACTGCGCTGCGTGCCGTGGGCGAGCCGACGCGCGGCAAGCCGGTGAGCGAATTATCGGTCGGCCAGATGCTCGACAGCCTGTTCGCGATCACCCGCGATTTTGACATGCAAACCCAGCCGCATCTGCTGCTGCTACAAAAGACGATGGTAATGGTCGAAGGCATCGCCACATCATTGAACCCAGCAATCAACATGTGGGATGTCGCAGCACCCTATGTGCGCGAATGGATAAGAGGCGAACTCGGACCAGAGGCGATGCTCGCAGATGGCATCAAGAAGCAGGCAGACACGCTCAAGATGATCCCCGACATCATCCGCCGCCTGGACGACCAGCTTCCAAAGAAAGGCGGCGCGCCCGATGCCCCGCCTTTGCCGGAAATCCAGCTGGTCTGGGAGCGGCCCGTAGCTAAGAATGGCTGGCTTGGTTACCTTTTCGCTGGCATAATCGGAGCGACAGCAGCCATCGCTGTCGTTTTCGCCGGAGGATTCTGATGGGACGTCTTTTAGAAAAAGAGCTTGGCCTGAGAGGCATGACTGCAGAACAGCGTGCCGAGCATGAAAAAGCCGCGCGGCAATGGCAGGAAGAAAATAGGGAAGCTATTGAGTCTTCAAATCGTTGGATTGAAGAAAACGGGATACCATATGACGAGTATCGCAAGTTCTGATGCCCGAACCAAAAAGCGTTCCGTCGGTCCACGCTGACGAAATGGCGGAATATGTCGCTTATGGCTGTTCCATAAACGTCACGTTGGCTTCGAGCGACGAGTGATGTTTTGCCTAATCCACGTTTAACCTCTGACCAATTACGTGTGGCTAACGTCCTTATTGACGAGGTCCGGGTAAAACTTCGCGCACTGACTGGAGACGACACGAACTATCATTGGGCGCTACGGCGAAAGCTCGCCAAAGAGCTGGTTTACGACGAACGAGGTAAGACGGGGCATCGAGTCAAATTGAAGGCTCTGAAACGCAAAGACCAAAATGAAATTTGTCCGTTGTGTAAAAAGCAATTGCCGGAGAAATACTGCGTCTTGGACAGGGCTGAAGCCGTCAAGGGTTACACGGTGGAAAATACACGACTAATCTGCCAGACGTGCGACTACGAAACGCAAAAAGAACGCGGATACAAATGATCGAACCTAAGCGCATCCTCCTGATCGTCTCCGGCGGCATTGCGGCATATAAGTCGCTCGAACTCGCGCGCCTCCTCAAAAAGCAGGGTATCGCCGTGCGTGCAGTGATGACCGAAAGTGCCGCCGAGTTTGTCACCCCGCTGTCGCTGGGCGTCATCACCGAGGATCATGTCTACGGCGCCATGTTCGACCTCAAGGAAGAGCGCGAGATCGGGCATATCCAGCTGTCACGCCAGGCCGACCTTATCGTTATCGCGCCTGCGACGGCGAACATATTGGCCAAGGCCGCAGCGGGGATTGCCGACGATCTTGCCACCACCATCCTGCTCGCCACCGACAAGCCGGTGCTGGCCGCGCCTGCGATGAACGTCCGCATGTGGCAGCACGCGGCGACACGGCGCAACCTCGCGCAGTTGCGCGCGGATGGCGTGACGATCATGGACCCCGACGAGGGCGAAATGGCGTGCGGCGAATATGGCCCGGGCCGTTTGCCTGAACCGCACGCAATCGTAGAACGCATCATCGCGATGCTCGGGCATTCCGCGTCAGCACAGACCTTGGCATCGCAGCCCGATTTCGCCGATATCGACCATCGCCCGTTGTACGGCAAGCGCGTGCTCGTCACCGCCGGACCGACCTACGAAGCCATCGACCCCGTGCGTTACATCGCCAACCGCTCTTCGGGGCGACAAGGCTTCGCCATCGCCGCCGCTGCCGCAGAATTGGGGGCGGAGGTCACATTGATCGCGGGCCCCGTCCATCTCGTCACCCCACCCGGCGTCATTCGCATCGACATCGAAACCGCGCTCGAAATGCAGGCCGAGATCGACAAGGCGCTGCCCGCCGATGTCGCGATCATGGTCGCCGCCGTCGCCGACTGGCGCGCCGCCGATGTGCCGGAGCAGAAAATCAAGAAGGCAGGCAAGGCCCCCGCCCCGCTCGCATTAACCGAAAATCCCGACATCTTGGCAACATTGGCCAAGCATAAGCAACGCCCGAAGCTGCTGATCGGCTTTGCGGCGGAGACCGAGAAAATTGTCGAACATGCGCGGTCGAAACTGGCGAAAAAAGGCTGCGACTGGATCGTCGCCAACGACGTCTCGGGCGATGTAATGGGCGGCGAGAACAATGCCTTCCATATCGTCACCAAGGACGGCGTCGAAAGCTGGCCCGATAGCCCCAAGGACGTGATCGCGCGGAAACTGATGGAGAAAGTGGCTGATGAAATCGGCGAAAGTTGAAGTCCGCATCAAGCGCCTGAACCACGGCGCTGGCTTGCCGCTGCCCGGTTATGCCAGCGCGGGTGCCGCGGGCATGGACATCTCCGCTGCCGAAAGCCTCGTCTTGCGTGCAGGAAGGCGGCACGCAGTCGCCACCGGTTTCGCCTTCGCCATTCCGGACGGTTACGAAGTGCAGGTCCGCCCGCGCTCGGGCCTCGCGCTCAAGCATGGAATCACCTGCCTCAATACGCCCGGCACAATCGACAGCGACTATCGCGGCGAGGTGAAGGTCATTCTTGCCAATCTGGGCGAAGATGATTTCCAGATCACCAAGGGCGACCGCATCGCGCAGCTTGTCGTTTCGCCGGTCACGCACGCGGCGATGGTCGAGGTCGAGGAGATCGACGAAACCACGCGCGGTACAGGCGGATTCGGCTCGACGGGGGTATGAGCCTCAGCGACCGGCAACTCGACCGCTACGCGCGCCATATTGTGCTGCGCGACATCGGCGGCGCGGGGCAGGCGAAGTTGCTTGTAAGCCATGTTCTGCTGATCGGCGCGGGCGGAATTGGCTGTCCGGCTATCCAATATCTGGCGGCAGCAGGCGTCGGCACGATCAGTGTGGTCGATGACGATGTGGTGTCGCTGTCGAACCTTCAGCGTCAGGTGCTATATGGGGAGGAGCACGTCGGGCGGCCCAAAGTCGAAGCGGCAGCAGAGGCCGTTAAACGTTTGAACCCGGACGTCCAGTTTCACGCTATCAAGCAACGCATTACATCGGAAACTTCACCCGACATCCTGTCTGGCGTAGACGCCGTCATCGACGGCAGCGACAATTTCGCCACCCGCCTTATCGTCAACGACCTCTGCCTATCCGCGAAAGTCCCGCTGGTCAGCGCCGCTATCGGCCAGTTCCACGGGCAGATCGGCACCTTTACCGGCTGGCTGCCCGAGGCGCCTTGTTACCGCTGTTTCGTCGGCGACGCGCACGACCCAGAAGATTGCGACGATTGTGCGACGCAGGGTGTGCTCGGCGCGATGTGCGGCCTCATGGGCAGCTTCGCGGCGATGGAAGCGATCCGCCTGCTGACCGGTTTCGGCGAGCGGCAAGTCGGCAAACTCCATATCTTCGACGGAATGACGCCTTCGATGCGCAGCATCAAACTACCCAAAGACCCGGCTTGTGGAAGTTGTCGGACAGAAAAATGATATCACCCGAAGCATCAAAGAACCGAAGACAAAAGACCTTATATTCTTCGGTCCTTTGGTGCTTCGGGCGACATTCAACTATGCTGAAATCCTACGCAGCATTTCATCCACCCACGCCGGCACCAATTCGGTCGCTGGACCATAACGCGCTTCCTCAAAGAAATAGCTTCCCTGGCTCGGCTCCATATTGAGCTCCAAAGTCCGCACCCCCTGCGCCCGCGCCTCGCGGACGAAACCGGCGGCGGGGTAGACTGCGCCCGAGGTACCGATGCTGACAAACAGATCGGCGCGATTGAGCGCGGCGTAGATTTCCTGCATTCGATACGGCATCTCGCCAAACCAGACGACATCGGGCCGAAGCTGTCCGGCAACGCCGCAAGCCGGACAAGCGGGCCGATCAATCAGCGTTCCGCGCCATAACGACCGCTCATCGCAGGCAAGGCACCAGGCGTTCAGATGCTCGCCGTGCATGTGCAGCAAACGTTTGGCGCCGCCGCGCTCGTGCAGGTCGTCGACATTTTGCGTCACAATCAGTAACCCGCCCTCCCATTCCGCATCCAGCCGCCCCAGCGCCCAATGCGCCGCATTTGGCTCCTTCGTCTGGATCGCCGCGCGCCGCATGTCGTAGAAGCGCAGCACCAGGTCGGGATCGCGCTCGAATGCCTCTGGCGTCGCCACGTCCTCGACGCGGTGCTGCTCCCAGAGGCCGCCACCGTCGCGGAAGGTATCGATCCCGCTCTCCGCGCTCACGCCCGCGCCGGTCAGAATGAGGATATTGCGAATGTCGGTCATCTCGCCCATGAAGCAGGAAATTCGCAGGGTAACAAGTATATGGCGGCAATCGGCATCATCGGCAGCGCGGGGCGCATGGGCGTAGCCTTGCGCGAAGCCATCAAGGCGGCGGGCCATAGCCATGCAGGCGGCATCGACAAAGGCGGCGATCTCGAACCTTTGGTCGCAGCGTCCGATGTGCTGGTCGATTTCTCCTCGCCCCATGCCCTCGAAGCAACGCTCGACGCCTGCGTCGCGGCGGGCAAGCCCATTGTCATCGGCACGACCGGCCTCGAAGAACGCCACCACTTCCTGATCGACGACGCTGCTCGCGATATTGCGGTGCTTCAGACCGGAAACACATCGCTGGGCGTCACGATGCTGGCTGCATTGGTCAGGCAGGCTGCCAGCCAATTGAGCGACGACTGGGATATCGAAATCCTCGAAATGCATCACCGCCACAAAGTCGACGCCCCCTCCGGCACCGCTTTGCTTCTTGGGGAAGCTGCCGCCAGGGGCCGGGGTATCGACCTCAAAGCCAATAGCGAACGCGGCCGCGACGGCATTACCGGCACCCGCGCTGACGGCGCCATAGGCTTCGCTTCGTTGCGCGGTGGCAGCGTCGCTGGCGACCACAGCGTGATCTTCGCCTCTGATAACGAGCGCATAGAACTCACCCACCGTGCGGAGAACCGGATGATCTTCGCTAACGGCGCTGTAAAGGCGGCGCTGTGGCTGGCCGGACAGAAGGCGGGGCGTTATGAAATGCACGAGGTGCTGGGGCTGTAAACAAGGGAGTGAAGATGATGTCGAACGAAAACATGGCCGTTGTGCAGGGCATTTATGATGCCTTCGGTGCCGGCGACATGCCGACCGTTCTGGGTGCAATGAGTCCGGATATTATATGGAACGAGGCGAACAATTTTCCCTATGCCGACGGCAATCCCTATGTCGGACCAGAGGCAGTACTGAACGGCGTATTCATGCGCTGTGCGACCGAATGGGACGGTTTCGGGGTTGAAATCGACGAAATAATCGATGCCGGTGACACTGTGGTCGCGCTCGGGCATTATAGCGGAACATATCTCGCGACCGGCAAGACGCAAAGGACGCAACTCGCGCACATCTGGCGGATGGCGGGCGGCAAAGCGGTTGGTTTCCAGCAATATGCCGACACGCTGCACATGGCGAGGGTCACCGGAGTCGGTCTCTGAAAAAAGCCGATATCTTCGAATTCTACCGCCGTCTTGCCGAAGCCAATCCCGCGCCTGAAACCGAGCTGGCCTATGGCAACGACTATCAGTTGCTGGTCGCCGTGGTCCTGTCGGCGCAGGCGACCGATGTCGGGGTGAACAAGGCGACACGGGAGTTGTTTGCTGAAGTAAAAACGCCCGCGCAGATGCTGGAACTGGGCGAAGATGGCTTGAAAACGCATATCAAAACTATCGGACTGTTCAACGGAAAAGCCAAAAATGTCATTGCCTTATCAGCAATATTGGAGCGCGAATATCAGGGCGAAGTGCCCGCCGACCGCGATGCGCTGGAGGCATTGCCAGGGGTCGGGCGCAAGACCGCCAATGTCGTGATGAACACAGCGTTCGGCGCGGAGACCTTTGCAGTCGATACGCATATCTTCCGCGTCGGCAACCGCACCGGTCTGGCTCCGGGCAAGACCGTGCTGGCGGTGGAAAAGGCGCTCGACAAGGTCACCCCGCAGCCGTTCCGGCTCGGCGCGCATCACTGGTTGATCCTGCACGGACGATATGTCTGCAAGGCGCGAACGCCCGAATGCTGGCGGTGCACAGTGGCCGATTTGTGCTGCTACAAACCAAAGACCGCTGCACCCAAGGCAAAGTCAGCGAAAGTTCAGGTAAAATCGGCTAATGCGAGTCGCTAATCACGGGAGAAGTCCGATGCGCAAATCGCTTTTGGTTGTTTCCACGCTCGTCGCGCTGACCATCGGTGCCAGTGCCGGCATGTCGGCGAAAAAGGAGCCGGCCCCTGTCCGCGCTGTGGGAGAGCCAATACGTTGCGTCTCGCTCTCGCAAATCCGCTCCACCAATGTTGTCGATAACAGCACCATCGATTTCAAGATGGCGGGCGGCAAGACCTACCGCAATTCGCTGCCCTATAGCTGCCCCGGCCTTAAATATGAGGACCGCTTTTCCTATCGCACGTCGCAAAGCCAGCTCTGCAACGTCGATATCGTGCGCGTACTGCACGATTATGGCGGGCAGTTGCACGAAGGCGTCGGTTGCGGCCTCGGCAAGTTCCAGCCGGTGGAGACGATTTCCAAAAAGTGAATCTCGTTTTTTTGTAGCGGCGGACGGGGACGTGGCGGTTCACTTCCGCCCGAACAGCTTCTCGACATCGCCAAGCGCCAGTTTCACCCACGTCGGCCGCCCATGATTGCACTGGCCACTCCGCGGGGTGACTTCCATTTCGCGCAGAAGCGCATTCATCTCCGGCACCGACAGCACCCGTCCTGCGCGGACCGAGCCGTGACAGGCCATGGTCGCGGCGACATGGTCGATGCGTTCTTTCAGGGACAGCGCGTCGTCATAGGCCGCCAGGTCGTCGGCAAGGTCTTCGACCAGCCCTTTGACATCGCCGCCGCCTAACATGGCGGGCGTGGCGCGAACCAGTATCGCGGCGGGGCCGAAGCGTTCGAAATCGAGACCGAAGGCGGCGAGTTCTTGCGCACGCGCTTCGAGCCGGTCACAGGCGGGTTCGTCGATTTCCACCACTTGCGGGAGAAGCAATGCCTGCGAAGGCACCGCACCACCCGCCGATTCCATCGCGCGGCGCATCCGTTCGAGCACCAGCCGTTCGTGGGCGGCATGCTGGTCGACAATGACGAGGCCGTCTTCGGCTTCTGCGACGATATAGGTGTTGGCCACCTGCCCGCGCGCGATGCCGAGCGGGTGGCTGCGGCTTTCGGGGACGGGTTCGGCGGCTTCGGTTGCGCGGCCCATCAGCGGGGCCAGTTCGTCTGCAAAGTTCGTGCGCTTTTCGGCAAGCGCGGGGAAAGCCGGGCGGGAATAATCGGCCTGATAGGCGGTGCGGGGGGCAGTGAAGATATCGCCCTGCGCCGTTGTCACCGTCACCGGCTCCTGTTGCCAGTTGACCTCTGCCGCCCGTTGCACGGCGCGAAAGCCTGAGCCGTCGAGCGCGTGGCGCAGGCCCGAGACGATCATCCCGCGAACAAGCGCCGGTTCGCGAAAGCGCACTTCGGTCTTGGCCGGATGGACGTTCACATCGACCTCGGTCGGCGGCAATTCGAGGAACAAGGCCACCACTGCGTGCCGGTCGCGCGCCAGCATTTCGGCATAGGCCCCGCGCACCGCGCCGATCAGCAGACGGTCCTTCACCGGCCTGCCGTTGACGAACAGATATTGATGGTCGGCGACGCCGCGGTTGAAGGTCGGCAAGGATGCGATGCCGCCGAGCGTTATGCCCTCGCGTTCAAAATCGAGGCCGACGCTGTTGTCGATCAGTTCGGCACTGGTCAGCGCGGCGACGCGCTCGGGCCGCTCCATCCCCGGCTGCACCGCCAGTACGCGCCGTCCGTCGTGCTCAACGGTAAAGCCGATGTCGGGCCGCGCCATTGCCAGCCGTTTCATGCAATCGAGCGCTGCGGCATATTCGGCGCGCGGACTGCGCAGGAATTTGCGGCGGGCGGGGACATTGCCGAAGAGGTTTTCCACGCGCGCCCGCGTTCCCGGGGGCAGCGCGGCAGGCCCCTCGCCTTCGACTACGCCATGATCGACGATGCGCTTCCAGCCTTCCGCCACTCCCACGCGGCTCTCCAAAGTCATCCGCGACACGCTGGCAATCGACGGCAAGGCCTCGCCGCGAAAGCCCAAAGTCGCGACCATTTCGATATCCTCATCGGGCAATTTCGACGTTGCGTGGCGCTCCAATGCCAGCGCCATGTCAGCGGGCGCCATGCCGCAGCCGTCGTCGGCAACTTCGATCAGCTCGATTCCGCCCGAAGCCAGCCGTACCGCGATGTTTTTCGCGCCTGAATCGATGGCATTTTCGACCAGTTCCTTCAACGCACTGGCCGGTCTTTCTACCACTTCACCGGCAGCGATACGGTTAACCAGAGCTTCGGGAAGTCTTCTTATTGACATCTTGGCGGTCCTAGCCCAAGCGCCCTGCCCAAGCGACTCCTTAATCGTCCGCTTTCCAGCCAAATATCTGTTTTCCTGAAACAGCAAATTCCGCTAGGACCGCGCGATTATTCGAGACGTGGGGCGCCTTTTTTGGGATTGGGTGGACAATAAATGGTTTTTGGCAAGTTTTTCCGTTTCGCCTCACAGGACATGGCGATCGACCTCGGCACCGCAAACACAGTCGTCTACGTGCGCGGCCAGGGCATTGTTTTGAATGAACCTTCTGTCGTCGCTATCGAAACGCTGAACGGCATCAAGCGCGTCAAGGCCGTGGGCGACGATGCGAAGCTGATGATGGGCAAGACGCCCGACAGCATCGAGGCGATCCGCCCGCTTCGTGACGGTGTTATCGCCGACATCGATGTCGCCGAGCAGATGATCAAGCACTTCATCCACAAGGTGCACGGCAAGCGCCGGATGTTCAGCTATCCCGAAATCGTGATTTGCGTGCCATCGGGTTCGACCTCGGTCGAACGCCGCGCGATCCGCGATGCGGCGTCGAACGCAGGCGCGTCCGAAGTGTTCCTGATCGAGGAGCCGATGGCCGCGGCCATCGGTGCCGACATGCCGGTGACCGAACCTATCGGCTCGATGGTCGTCGATATCGGCGGCGGTACTACCGAAGTCGCAGTGCTCTCGCTGCGCGGTCTCGCTTACACCACCTCGGTGCGCACGGGGGGTGACAAGATGGACGAATCGATTGTCTCCTATGTCCGACGACACCACAATTTGCTGATCGGCGAAGCCACTGCCGAGCGGATCAAAAAGGATTTCGGCACCGCGCGTCCGCCCGCGGACGGCATCGGCCACACGCTGCACATCAAGGGCCGCGATCTGGTCAACGGCGTGCCCAAGGAGATCTCGATCAACCAGGGCCAGATTGCCGAAGCCCTGTCCGAACCCATCGGCACTATCCTCGAAGGCGTGCGCATCGCGCTTGAAAACACCGCACCCGAACTGGCCGCGGATATTGTCGACCAGGGCATTGTGCTGACCGGCGGCGGTGCATTGATGCAGGGCCTCGACGAATATCTGCGCGACGAGACGGGCTTGCCTGTCACGGTCGCGGAAGACCCGCTGACCTGCGTCGCCATCGGCACCGGCAGGGCGATGGAAGACCCGATCTTCCGTGGCGTCCTGCTGACAGCGTAAGCAAAGCAGCATGGCGCCGCCTCCGCACCGGCGCCCCGGATTTTCCCGGAAGGCGCAATATAGCCTGTTCGCGACATATGTGATCGCGATTGCGGGAACGGTGTTTGCTGCGCTGCTGCTGGTGATTTCGGTGGCCGACCCGACAGGGTTTGCGGCGTTGCGAGCGGCGGGTGCGGAGATAACGGCACCGGTCGCGCGCTTTTTCAATAGCATCCGCCGCACGAGCAGCGATATTGGCGGCAACATGTCGGCCTATTTCGATGCGGCGTCCAAAAATGCCGCGCTGGCCAAAGAGGCGAAGGCCAATCGCACAAAGCTGATCGAAGCCAAGGCGTTGCGTGTCGAAAATGCACGTTTGCGCGGTTTGCTCAAATTGCAGGATGAAACGCCCGAGCAGGTTGCGGTCGGGCGGCTGATCAGTTCCACCGCGTCGAGCAGCCGCCGCGTCGCGACGCTCTCCATCGGCTCCAATTATGCCATCGAACGCGCGCAGCCGGTGCGCGGGCCGTCGGGGCTGATCGGACGAGTCATCGAGGTCGGCCCTACCACGGCGCGCATCCTGCTCGTCACCGACGCCGAAAATCTGGTTCCGGTGATGCGCGTTAGCGACGGCCTGCCAGCCTTCTCCACCGGCCTCGGTAATGGCCTGGTTGTCATCAAGCCACTCGATCTCGGCGAAAGCCCGTTCAAGGTGGGCGATATCATCGTCACCTCGGGCAATGGCGGCCTTTACCAGCCCAATATCCCGTTCGCGCGTGTCATCCGCAAAACCAATGAAGGCGCGCTCGCGCGTCCGCTGGCCGACCCCGCCAATACGCCTTATGCCATCGTGACCAAAGCCTATCGCGGCGAAGCACGCGCCGCGCAGCAGGCGGTAGCGCCCGATGGCGCGACGCAGGAGGTGGCGGAGTGAAGAACCCCGTCACCGCAATCCGCCTGCCCTTGCGCCCCGGCCGCGAATATGAAAGCCGCTTCGACCGCGAGCCCTCGACGCTCAAAATGCTGGCAATCCCGATTGCGTCGATCGTCATCGGTTCGATGGTGACAACATTGCCCTTTCTTTTCACCCAGCCCATCCTTCCGCCCCTCGGCTTCCTGATGTTTCTCGCCTGGCGATTGATGCGTCCCGGCTTGCTGCCCGTGTGGTCGGGCGTGCCGTTCGGCCTCGCGGACGACATCTTCAGCGGCCAGCCTTTCGGCAGCGCAGGCCTGCTCTGGTCGCTGGCCATGCTCGTCATTGAAATCATCGATTCGCGCGCCATCTGGCGCGACCATATGCAGGACTGGCTGATTGCTTCGCTGCTGATCGTAGCCGTCCTCCTCGGCGGGCTGTGGATCGCAGGGCTAGCCCATGCCGCGCCGGGACCTGCGGTTTTATTGCCGCAGATCATGCTGTCGATATTGCTATATCCGCTGGTGGTGCGAATATGCGCGCGGCTGGATAGTTGGCGATTGGCAACATGAAATTCGAGAAACAGGTTACCTCAGCACAACTCGATTTCACTTTCACCCGCCGCGCGATGTTCGTGGGCGGGGTGCAGGCGGCTGTCGGGCTCACGGTCGCTGCGCGGATGTCCTATATCGCGGTCGCCGATAACGAGAAATACAAGCTGCTTGCCGAAAGCAACCGCGTCAATCTGACGATCATCCCACCGCGTCGCGGCTGGTTTATCGACCGCTACGGCAAGCCCATCGCCACCAACCGCGCAGACTTCCGCGTCGATATCATCCCAGACCGGCTGGTCGACAAGGACGCTACGATTGGTACGCTCGCTGAGTTGTTATCGCTCGATTCCGACGAGGTCGACCGCATCAACCGCGAACTCAAGCAGGCGCAAGGCTTCCAGCCGGTGCAAGTCGCAGACGGCCTCGATTACGAGCGCTTTGCTGCCGTCAGCGTCCGCTTGCCCGACTTGCCCGGCGTCAGCCCGCGTCAGGGCTATTCGCGTTACTATCCTACGGGTGCGGCAGTAGGCCATCTGATCGGATATGTCGGCACGGTCTCGGCGGAGGAATATCAGAAGAACAAGAACCCACTTCTCATCACGCCGGGCTTCAAGGTAGGCAAGGACGGGCTTGAGAAAACCCTTGAACAGCGCCTCCAAGGCGAACCGGGCGCCAAGCGCACCGAAGTCACCGCGCGGGGCAAGATCGTGCGCGAACTCACCACCCGTTCCGACACGCCCGGCAAGCCGGTGCAACTCACTATCGATATCGACCTGCATAATTATGCCGCGCGTCGTCTCGGCTTGGAATCAGGTTCGGTTGTCGTATTCGACTGCCTGACCGGCGACATCCTGACCATGGCGTCGATGCCCTGTTACGATCCCAACAGTTTCTCCGACGGTATTGGCCGCATCGAATGGAAGATGCTCAATTCTGACGACCATATCCCGATGCTCAACAAGGCATTGCAGGGCCTCTATCCGCCCGGTTCGACATTGAAACCGATGGCAGGGCTGGCGCTGATGAAGCATGGCGTCGATCCTGAAGAGCGGATCAGCTGCCCAGGCGGATACCGGCTCGGCAACCGCGTGTTCAAATGCCTCGGGCGGCACGGGCCGATGGACATGACCAGCGCCATCATGAAAAGCTGCAACACCTATTTCTACGCGATGGGCCATCGCATCGGCTACGACAATGTCGCGCCGACAGCGCGGGAGTTGGGGCTTGGGCAGGAATTCGAATTGCCCTTCCCGTCGCAGCGTTACGGGACGGTGCCAGACAGCGCGTGGAAGATGCGGAAATATGGTCAGGAATGGACCGCCTCCGACACGCTCAACGCCATGATCGGCCAGGGCTATATCATTTCCAGCCCGTTCCAGCTCGCCCTGATGAGCGCGCGCATCGCTTCGGGACTGAATATCCAGCCCGAAATCCTGATGAAAAAGCGCGCCACGCCGACGCCGCTTTCTTTCCCGAAAGAGCATCTCGATGTCGTTCGCGAGGGCATGAACCTTGTGGTCAACGGCGCAGGAACGGCGGTGCGCAGCAAACTGCAGCTCGAAAATGTCGCGATGGGCGGCAAGACCGGTACCGCGCAGGTCCGTCGGATCGCGGGCTCGCAGCGCGGCCAGTCTGGCGAATGGAAATATCGCGACCACGGCCTGTTCGTGTGCTTCGCGCCGGTCGATAGCCCGCGTTATGGCGCCGCGGTCGTCATCGAACATGGCATGGGCGGCGCGCGCGCCGCAGCGCCCATTGCCAAGGACGTGCTGACCTTCCTCTACGACCGCGAACAGGCGATGAAGGCGCTGGAAGCTTTCGAAGCAGGCTGGGGCGGCACGATCGAGCAGCGTATGGCGGCCAAATACAACGCCTTCATCGGCCAGCCTGCGCCCGCGCCACCGCTTTACCCGACCACGCCGCCATGAATTCTATTGTCCCGGCCCCCATCGCCAGCCTGCCCTGGCGCGTGATTTTCATCCTGACGGCACTGGTCGGCTTCGGCGCGACGGTACTCTATTCGGCGGCGGGCGGAAGTCTCGAACCCTGGGCGGGCAAGCATGTCATACGCTTCATGATCTACACAGCGATGGCGATTATCATGTCCCGCCTGTCGCTCGACTTCTGGAAATCGGTCACTTTCCCGCTTTATCTGATATTGCTGGTGATGCTCGTCGGTGTGGAATTGAAGGGCTTCGTCGGCGGAGGGAGCAAGCGCTGGATCGATCTCGGCATCATCTCGCTACAACCCTCCGAATTGATGAAACCTGTGATGGTCCTCGCCGCTGCCTGGTTTTTCGACCGCCTGCCGCCCAACCGCATTAACGGCCTCGACGCGCTCTGGCCTTTGGGAGCGCTGCTGATATTGCCCAGCATCCTCGTCATCATCCAGCCGGATTTCGACGCGGCGATTGCTTATGCCTTCGGTTTGGGGGTGGTGGGTTTCATGGCCGGACTGCCGCTCATCTACTTTGTCGGCGCCGCCGGTGCGGTCGCCGTGATCGCGCCGATAGTCTATTTTTTCGGGATGAAACCCTATCAGCAGGACCGCGTGCTGATTTTCCTCAACCCCGAAAACGACCCGTTGGGCGCGGGCTACCATATCACCCAGTCGAAAATCGCCATCGGCTCGGGCGGGATTTTCGGCAAGGGTTTCGGCAATGGCACGCAAAGCCATCTCGATTATCTTCCCGAAGGCCATACCGACTTCGTCTTCGCCACCATGGCCGAAGAATGGGGCATTATCGGCGGCTTTTTCATCCTTTTCCTCTATTTCCTGCTGATGCGCTGGGGCATCGATGTCGCGATGCGCAGCAAGACGCGCTATGGCCAGCTGGTGGCGGCGGGGCTGACCTGCACGATATTCTTCTACATCATGATCAACCTGCTGATGGTCGTGGGACTTGCCCCCGTGGCGGGCATTCCCCTGCCCTTTGTCAGCCACGGCGGATCTTCGATGCTCACCATGATGATCTGCGTCGGCATCATCATGTCGATCGAGCGCCACCCCGGCGCAAAGCGCGGGCAATTCAGCTAGAGGCGGCATCGGGCGCTTGACAAAAGCCCCGAATCCCATCAAAGGCGGCGCTCCAAAACGGCGACCGGCATCTGGCCGCGCCGAAATGGGGACGCTTAGCTCAGTTGGTAGAGCAGCTGACTCTTAATCAGCGGGTCGTGGGTTCGAACCCCTCAGCGTCTACCATTATTTTCAAGGACTTAAGGCACCAAATACACTCCCCTCGGGGGCCTGTCAATCGCCACGTAATCGCCACGTAATCATTACGATTCTTCGGGTGATTCCGCAGGCGCATACGGGCCGTTTCGGCAATAGCCATCAGCCTGAAACTCACCGTTCGTCGATGGATGACCGAGGGCATAATTTTGGGCGATGAGCGTGCGATCGCCCGCGCCCCGTGCCTAATTCCAGAGCCTTCATCGGCTCGCTCATTTGGCATATTTCCAGAACCTGCCTTTACCTTCTGCTATCCATTCAAGCGATTCATCGATCCTTTTCTGGCGTGTGGCATCCGTCTTCGCATCGCCGATCCAGACCAGATACTCTTTCCTGAACGATGGCGACTTGGCTTCGAATATCTCCCTGACCGCAGGATCGGCTTCGAGCCTCTCGGCAAACTCATCTGGCATGGCGATTTCCTTCGGGCCTTTGCTCTCGCGCTCCGGAAGTTTCACGCCTTGCTCATTGAGCTTCATCGCTTCTTCGATGAACGCGATCAGCTCGGCATCGGGAGGCAGATCCGATAACGACGTCAGCTTACCCAGAAAGCGTTTAGCTGCCGGCAAAGCGGGATTTGCCCGAAGTCGTGGATCCTTCATGATCTCCTGCTTCAGGAAGGTGAAGGAGCAATGCTTCGTCGCCGCGGCAAACACGCACATCATTTCGCCATGATAGTCGAAATGCGGGATGCTCCATTTGATCTCCTCGACGAGCTCGGGGCACGTCGCGTGCAGAAGCGAACGCAGATGTGCGCCGATGGTCTGCGCAAAGGCCGGGGCGTTCTCCAGATACGCATCGACCTTTGCATTGTGATTTTGAGCAGTCATCGAAATCATCCTCTTATATGGAGCTGCTATTGGAGCGGCTCACTCGAACATGCTCTTTGGCTTCTCGCCCTTGAGATAGGGTTCGACAAGCGCGTGGAGCAGCGAGGCTTGCCCAATGACGGCCGTGTGCGAGGTGGCTGGCAGGATAGCGAGACGCGACGCAGCAAGCGGTTTGCCCATATCGCCCATGTCACCTCCGCCAAGCAGTCGGAACATGGCGACATTATGCTCGAGCGTGGCGGTGTCGGCATCGCCGGCGATAATGAGAACGGGCGTCTTCATCTTGCCGACGTCCGCCTCCCACGCCATCGGGACCTTTTCGAGCGCGATCAGTTTCTCGACAAGCGGACGGAAGCCGTCCGGATTGGCCGCATATGTCTTGTATTCAGCCGCGAAGGGCACCGCCATCATCATGTCGACCGTCAGTTGCGGAATGAAATCGCGATAGGCCTGCTGCCAGCCCCGATGATCGTAGGCGCCCGAGGCCGCCACGAGCTGATCGACCTTTTCCGGATGCCGGATCGCGACTTGCAATCCCGCCGACGCACCCATCGAATAGCCGAAGATGTCGGCTTTCTTCAGCCCTACCTTGTCCATGAACATTGCCACGTCGTCGGCCAGATTCTGGTAGGTGATCGGCCTGTCGATATCGGTGGTGCGGCCATGCCCCTGAAACTCGAGGGCATAGACGCGGCGCGTCTTGGCGAGCATCGGAATAATCTCACCCATCGACGGGATGTTCATATAAGCACCGTGGAGAACGACGATCGGATCGCCCTCGCCCGACACCTCGTAATACATCTGCATGCCGTTGACCGCGACCCTGTTGGCGACAGGCTTGTCCTGCGCGAACGCGGGCTGACAAATCAAGAAGGCCAAAGCGATGATGAGGGACGGGAAGATATCAAGGCGTCTTGCCATTCCGAGATGGCGATCGATCCCGACGCTATACGATGATCCGGACATTGGAACGGTACCTTTCAGTTCGCGGTTAGTTTCAAGAGAAGCTCGTCCAGCCGCTCCAGCGTCGAGGTCAGGCCATCCTTCATGCCCATTGCGATCACCTGTTCGAGCTCTTCGGTCGACTTATACGTCACGACGGTCTGCACGAAGGTACGGCCGGACTTTTCGGTGAACGTCACATCCCAATCCGATCTCGGCATCTGTGGGTCGAGCTTGCCGGCTTCGTCGCAGAAGCCGTCGAGCGCCGTGTAATTGTCGATCGGCGTGATGGTCTTATAGTCCATTCGCGCCCAATATTCCTGGCCGCCGGTATCGACCATGGCATAGTGCCAATGCCCGCCTTCGCTGAAATCCATCGATCTGGTTTTGGTGACGAACGGCTTGGGCGCGAACCATTGATCGAGAAGCTCGCTTTTCGTGTAACAGTCCCAGACCATCTGCCTGCCGGCGGCAAACTCCCGCCTGATCGTCAATATGTTCTTCTCCCTGTTCACGAGGAAATCGAACTGCAGCTCAGCTTTCATTTTCTTCTCCATCCATTGCAGCTAAAAGTTTGTCGAGATTCTGGTACCGGCTTTCCCAAAGAGCCCGTTGCTCGCCGAACCATTTTTCGACAGCGGCAAGTCTTTGAGGCTCAAGTGCGCAAGTTCGCACGCGACCGATTTTCCGGGATGCGATCAGCCCCGAAGCTTCAAGTATGCCCAGATGCTTCATGAATGACGGCAGCGCCATGTGAAACGGTCTGGCCAGATCGCTGACCGAAGCCGATCCATGCCCCAAGCGCTGAACAACGGCCCGGCGCGTGGGGTCGGCCAAGGCGTGGAACGCGGTATCGAGCGAAGCGTGATTGTTAGCCATATAGCTAACTTTGCCATGATTCGATAGTTAGTGCAATGGCTAAGTTTTAAGTTGCGAAAAGTCAGTTTGGGTAAATATGCAAGGCAGGAGTATCGACGGCAGGTGGGCGTAGCGAAGTTCGTTCAATGCATTATGGTTTGGTGGTTGCTATCGCTTTTTCGATCACCGAGGCGTCGGTGATCGTAACAGTATCCATCTCGAAGTCGGTCAGCACTTCGTCGGCACTTTCGATCTGCGCCCGAACAGTGCATGCTGAACATTCTTCCGTCCAAGTCGCGCGTAAGCGGAAAGCCATATCGTCGTCGTCAATCATCCTTCTTGCTGGATTGAAAACTATGTGAAGTGCCCTTCACGGAGCGCGGATATAGCGCGTGGGACACCACGCTCAGAACATCTCGGGCTCGCCGGTCGTCGCGGACGTTGCCGGGCTCGGCTACGATATCTCTGGGGCACGAGATATTTTCGACAATACCGTGGCGCTCGTGGTATCCGATACGGAATCTGTAAAGCGCGTCCCGGCACCGATATTTCAGACGATAGCCGAGATGTTGAGATGACTAGGATCAACCAGGCGATACCGTGGCTGTCGTTATCGGTATCTTACACGAACCATGCCCTGCCAACCGCAATATAATTCTTGCAATGAATAGGGGTTAAAACCGCCGGTTCGCAAACTTCGGTGCGGCGTGATTCAGTTAACGATGACGAACTCTGATGGGCATTACACGGTACGTGATGAACAATCCCAGAAATCAGCACCGTACTCGGTTTCATATGTATCTGGTACCCGTACCAAAAAGCAAATCGAATTCCTGCTTCTTTCGCAAAACGGTGTGTCAGCACCTCATTCGAGTTCTAAAGATAGATATCGGACCGGAGACATAGCCGTTGCGATAAACGATCAACTTCGAAAATTACTTGCAAATTGTGGCTGATTTTAGTAACTTCACAACAACTACGCATCTCAATAAGCGATAGTGACGGGTCGTATTTGGTGTTTGGGAAATGCCGATGCGAACGACAATAAAATCCTGCTCGAAACAGGGTGCCATTCTGGCGATGGTACTTTTGACTTTAGCGTGCCAGCAGAAATCCGAAGAGAACGCAACAGAGAAGTCGTATACCGATGCCAGTGACTCCTCCGGCTCGGTAGAGGTCGCCGCAAACGGAAGCCTGACCGCAAACGGTGCAGACGTCATCGTACCCTTGGGACCGAGCGGCGACGTAACATTTGCGCCGATGACAGATAAACCTCAGACCGGATCTACGATCACCGGCATGCTCCGTAACGGCAATGCGGTCCCGCTCAACAGTTCGGACTGGCCCGCCAGCTTCGTCATGGAATTTACGGCCGAAGATGGAAATTCATCGTCCTGTACCGCCGCTATGATCGGGCCTGGAGTGATACTTACTGCCGCTCATTGCATTCCCGATGCCGGCGAGGTCGGCTTCGCGTTCAATGACGTGTCCTACCGGCTGGATTGCAGGCGGCATCATAAATGGGAAACAGGGGAAGACCCTTCTGCAGACTATGGCCTGTGCGCCTTGGCAAACCCCGCGAAGCCGTTCGTACCAACGCCCGGTTTCAAGTACGAAACAGTCGATATCGGCTCAATGGCGCGATCGCTGCAGACACCGGTCGTTTTGACAGGCTTTGGATGCGTCAGTGATAAGGTATCGGATCAACGACGCATCGACGGACGCTATCGCATCGGTCGAAACACCATAATCGCAACATCAGAAACGACATCGCGGCGACCTTATCCGGACAATTATTTCACGCCGACCGGACAGCGTAGTAATTTGTTCACTTCAGAGACGGGAGCCAATATCTGCCCAGGCGACAGCGGCGGTCCTGCTTTCACTGCGGGGACGGACGGCACCGGACCGCGCAAGATCATAGGGATCAATTCTCGCGTCTTCTATGCGCGCAATGATAGGACACGTTTCGGTGCCTCGCTCATTTCCTCGCTCGGAAGCTCGGATTTCGGACCATGGGCGCGAAAGTGGTTGAACGACAGGGGGCTTGCCGCTTGCGGCTTGGCTGGGGCTCCGAGAGGTTGCCGTTCGTGATGCGTGCGCTGGAAACTCTGCGGTTGTGTGCGCTGGTCGGCATATCATCGCCGGTCGTTGCGCAGATATCGACCAAACCGCCAGAACTCACCATTTTTTCGATCCGTGCAGACCTTAGCCAAGCAGACGCCATCGCGCCATTACTGGCCAAAATCGGGCAGCCGGTGCTGTATCATGTGAAGCCAGGACAAGACCCGCAACTGGCCATCGCAGGCGTCTGCGGAACATCTCCGCCGCCCTTGCAAGCAATCCGGACACAACCGACAAGAGACGGCACCACCGTTTATGCTGTTGCTGCGCCTTGCGTGCGACGACTTCACAATGTGGTCGCGATCGCTCGAGACGGCGATACGCTCGAATCGATCGCTGTCCGCTTGGGTATGCGGCCTTCTTCTTCTCGGTCGTTGAGAGTGAAGAAAGGCAAATCTTCTACGGCGCAACAAACAGCCAGGCTGAGCAAGGGCGACAGGGTAGTCGCCACGCTGGCACCCGATTGGTCGACCATTACGCCCAAACAAGGCACGGTTCGAACGCGCAGCGATCTTGTGAGAGAAGTTGCCCTCGCAATGAAATGCGGTGCAGAAGATGACGAGGCATGCTTGTTGCGGCGCAGCGTTTTCGTAACAGAGCGAACATACGGCAAGACTATCGCTTCAATACAATCACGCGTCGCTGTCGAAGGCGGCCAACCGGACCCCTCGCCCCCTGCTCCACCCGACCCTGCAACGCCAGAAGCCTCGTCCATCGCACAGGGCCAATGGCCTTATGATATCGAGCTGGTCAAAATTCTGCTCAAGGAGGCGATCGTCGGCAATGACATGCGTCGAGCGTTGATAGGCGTTGTCGACAACGGCTTGGCGAGCCGCGACGGATCGCCTTTGGATTCGAAACTCTTCGCTTCAACCTATGAGACCCCGCCCGTCGACGACGCGGACGATGACGACAATAACGTAGTCGACGACTTGATAGGTGCGGGAGCCGCACGTTCCGACAATGCCGAGATCCGCACGGGCGATCTGGGATTGTGCGGCGACCAGCCACCCCCGGATTTTGCTGCTTGGGACGAGGCCGGTCGGGAAAAGGCAAGCCATGGCTCTGTCGTGGCATCCATCGCAACCGGCCAAGGCCTACGTTCGAACGACATCGCGGCGGCCCTTCCAAAACTGCTCTTCTACCGCGCGGTGCGCAACGGCTGTACGGCTGAGGCGGGTCTGCAGTTCAGCGAGAACGACATCATCGACGCGGCAGAGTATCTGCTGTTCTATGACATAAAAGTCCTGAACATGAGCATCGCCGAGGAACCTGGCAGGAGCACCAATTTAGCACGTCAACTTGCAAACACCCTGGTTGCACCGAACGCGCCGATGCTGGTCGCAGCGGCCGGCAACGACACCGGCAATCTCGATGAAAGGTTCTATTGCCCGGCCTGCCTGGGCAACGGTGAGCGCTATCCCGATTTACCGCGCCAGCGCGTGATCGTCGTCGGTGCGGCCGATCGTACTCTGAAGAAATCCGACTATTCCGGTTACGGCAAGAAGACCGTTCGGTTGTTCGCTCCCGCCGAGCCATTCGGCGCGCTCGACATTACGGGTCGAGACGCCGGACAGTTCAAAAGTGCGACCTCTTACGCAACGCCTCTCGTGAGCCTCGCCTTGAGCCTCGCCTATGCCTTGGGGATGGAAGACCAGGCAAAAATTCGAAACCGGCTTTATCTCTCGACCTGGCCATTGCTCGGCGACGACGGCGAGCCGGTAGGTCGGCTCGACGGGCCGCTCGATGTCGGCGTTCTCGACCTCGTTCGCGTCGCCGCAATCCGGCATCAGACAATCGAAACGCTGCAGAACGGGATCAGGCGCGTCTATGTCGGGCGCATCGTCGCAGGCTTGAACGACGTCTGTCCGGGTACGAGAGTCGATCAGACCGCTCTGCATGCCATCCGCTTGGGCGCACCCGACAACACCGGTCTGCGCGAGGCGATCCTCGTCAAGCGGACGCACGATCCGCAAACATTCTTCCCGCTTACCGACCGGGCAAACTGTCAGTCGGCGGGAACGGTAAAGATCGAAGCGCTCCGCGACGGGACGGTCGACATTCCAGCGTCCACGATCACCCAAATTCTGAATCCGGCCAAGCCAAGATGAAAGGCACATCGATGACACGTAATTTCGGCGCCCTGCTAGCTATCGCTTTCACGCTGCTCTCCTGTCGTGGATACCCCGGGGCGCTGCCATCCGATGGAACAGCATTGACTCCGCAGGGCTGGCCTGTCGACAAGCAGTGGGAATGGTATCGCGGAACCCAAGGTTCGCGGTTGTTGCCCATGGCTTGGTTGCTTGCATTGGAAGATGCCGACTCCGTCGAACTCTTCTTGCGACCCGAGAATATCGAGCGTTTCGGCTACTTGCTACCCGAGGCCGAGGACAAGGTGCAGCTGCCGATCGGCTTTGCCATCGATAAGGGTCCGATCGGCAAGGGTATGGCGACGGATATCCGCTGGCTGCCCGGTCAGAAGACGGACGTGCCATGGGTCGGACTCAACTGCGCTGCCTGCCACACCGCAGAAATACGAGCAGGAAACAACGGCGAAAAAAGGCTGCGGATCGATGGCGGCCCCACGATTGCGGACTTTCAAACGTTCGTCCGCTCGGTTAACGCCGCGCTGACGGCCACGGCGAGAGATGTTGCGAAATTCGATCGCTTTGCCGAGGCAGTGCTCTGCACGACCGAGCTGCGGCGTCCGCTGGGCACGCCCCCGACGCGCGGTTGCAAGGTCGATGCGGCCGCAAAGACAAGGCTGCGAACGGCGCTCGATGCTCTCGTCGAGCGCCAGGACGGCATTGCGGCGCTGAATGAAACGACGAGCGTCTACGGACATGGTCGGCTCGATGCTGTCGGTCATATCCTCAACAAGATCGCCTATCTGGCGAGCGCGCCCGGCCAGTTCGGCGGCCCGCCCGACGCACCCGTAAGCTACCCGTTCATCTGGAACGCCAATCAGCATGATTTCGTTCAATGGAATGGTATTGCGCCAAACAAGGGCGCCAAGCTGCCGTCAGGCGAGACTTTCGATATCGGTGCCATCGTGCGTAATACCAGCGAAGTGATCGGGGTGTTTGCCGATGTAGATGTCGCCCCTCGCGCGTCGATCAACGGCTCGCGATCCAGCGTCAGGATCGCCAGCTTGGATGCTATGGAAACACTACTGGGCAAGCTCCAATCACCAGCGTGGCCCGAGAATATCTGGCCGCGAAGCAATGTGGATCGCGAGCTCGCCGAACGGGTCGGCAAACCGCTGTTCGAAGACCGATGCGCTTCATGTCACAAGCCGCTCGAACGAACGGATACGGAAACCCCCATCAAAGCCGAGATGTCGCCGATCTGGTCCGTCGGTGACAAGCCCGGAGTAGGAACCGATCCGTGGATGGCCTGCAATGCGTTTACCTATGAAGCGCTGACCGGTCGGATGCAGGGACAAAGAAAGGGTTATCTTATCGGCAAGGAAAAGTTCGGTCCGCGTGCCTTCACTCGGGAAATGCTGGTCGCAACCGGTATCGGCGTCGTGGCGGGCAAGAAGAAGCAATTGCTGGAGACATCGATACGCGCCGCCTTCGGCCTGCCGCGCGATATCGAAACAGTTACCGTTAACCTGCCCGACACTGCCGGGCAAGCCGGCGCCCAGCAAAGGCTGCGCGACTGCCGCGCTAATGCAGGCGATACGCTGATGGCGTATAAAGCGCGGCCTTTGAACGGAATCTGGGCAACGGCACCATATCTGCACAATGGTTCGGTCAAGTCCCTGCACGAGCTGTTGCTCCCCCCGACGCAACGGGAGAAGCAATTCTGGGTCGGCAATCGCGAATATGATCCGGTCAATGTGGGATATAAGGATCAGAAATCGAAGTACGGATTTCTGTTTCGAACACACGACGCCCAAAACGGACCGATAAAAGGCAATGACAATGCCGGTCACGACTATGGCAATGCGCAGTTCAGCCCTAGGCAGCGCAAAGCATTGGTAGAGTATATGAAGGGCCTCTAGGCTACCGGCCTCTCGCGGTCTCTTGAACCTTCGAATGCAATCGACGGTTTCTGTCGGCGCTTGGGTATCATTATCGGGCTTGGTGGAATCCGCCCGCTTTCGCGCTGGCAGAGCCGGCGGTGGATCGCCGCAAAGGCCAGCGCCGGGCGGTGCAACAAGGGATGCAATCGCGACGCCAAACATGTATATCAGGGGCATGGCGACCTACAGGAATACTATCGAGTTCAAATGCAAATCCTGCAAGATCACAGGTTCGGCGGAATTGTCCGAGACCGACCACCCTTATAGTACCGACACCTATGTGAACGACGTGACCAAAGGCTTCAGGGTTTCGAACGCCCTTTATCCCGATACCGCCGACGTGTTCTGCGAATCTTGTGGCGCAAAAGTCCAGCGACGGGAGCGATGACCGCCCGACGGTACGCATGTTGCCGCATTCCGGTCAGAAAACAACCGGCTCACTGTTATCGTCACGAACATTTCCCGATTTATCGACGAGGTCGCCGGGACGGGAGAGATTCTCGACGAGCCCGTAGCGTTCGTCCCGGCCGAAGCGGTTGTTGGTGAATCGGGTGTTGGGTCCAGGGCCTATACGCGCGACGATGGCGGAACCGTTCAGATAGTTGCGATCGACGGTGATGTTTCGGTTGCCGCCATTGGCGTCCTGCAGGAAGACGGCGGCGCTCAGCGGATTATAGCGCCCGTTGCAGATGGTCTGCCATGGTCCCATGTCGAAGACATTGTTGAAGAGGGTGAGGCCATCGACGCCGCGCACCTGGATACCGTCCGAATGGGGATCGGTGCAGGCGATGCTTGCCGGATAGACGAAGCTGTGGACGAAATTATGCTGGATCGTTACGCGGCGCACCTGGCCGCTGTCCGATGTCACATGCATCGCATCGTCGCTGATATCATGGATGTTGTTGTATTCGATCAGCGCCGTATCGACGCCCGACAGCGAGACCCCGCCGATGACCTCGCAGCGCTCGAGCCGGACATTGTCGCCCGAGAAGAGAATTCCTGCATGGATGCGGCAGTTGCGCAACGTCACATTGTCGCCTGCGAAGGTGTAATAGCCCTGCGACCGTCGTGGCAGGTCGAAACCGTCGATGACCAGGTTCGAACGGCCGTCATATTCGGGACCCGTCCAGTTCTGCAGGACGGTTCCGGGGCGCACGCCAGTGTTCGCGGCGCTCGGTCTTTCCAGGCCTGTGGACGGCGGCGGAGGAGGAGGCGGGGGCGGGGGCGGCGGCGCGGGTGGCGGGTTCGGCACCTGAACGGGTGGAGGCGGCGCCGGGCTATCGTCGCCGCCGCAGCCGCCGAGCCCTCCGCCGACCAGCAGCACGGCCGTGAACGTGTAGAGAAATCTATGCATATATGCCTGCCGGACTATTGGCCCGGCGGGCAGCTGCAAGAGAGGCGGGGATGGCGTTCGCCGGGCGAGACCCTGCCGCAGCCGGTGCGCAGGGTCGCGACCCGGAGCCGGCAGGGTCCGCGGGTCGTTCACCGGCACCGCGCGGGTCCTGCGTGAAGAGGACGGCAGCGGCCACGCAGCAACCTGCCAGCTTCGCGCCCATGGCCAGGGACGACAGTCCGTGCCGCTGTTCCATTCGATACCTCCCTTTCAGAACAGCTGCCGGATACCGGCCGCCGGCCCGGCTGGCGATTACCTGCGAGGTATGTGCTCGTCCGGAGCGCAAGTCGGACGCTTGCAACCCGGCTTCGCGCCGCCGCCTGCTCCGAGGTGGAATGAAGCGCCGGGCGTCCGAGCGGGTGTAGCGGCTGTTCGAGGCGAAACGACCGGCATTACCCATGAGGTAATTGTCCCGGCGCTGCTCTGCCGTGAAAAGCCATGCGGTCACAGCAGAAGGAAACCATGTCCATGCCCCATTCACCCCGAAACGGCCTTGCCGACAAGTCGAAGCGGATGCTCCGCCTCGCGCTCCTGCCCGCCATCATGCTGTTGGTACCCGCGAGCGCTGCCGCCGCCGGGGCCGATGAACAGGCATCCGCGGGCGCCATGAAGGTGAAGGATCTCTATCCGCTGATCACCGCTCCCGATCTCAAGGCCGTGAGGGACTTCTACACCCGGCATTTCGGGTTCGAGATCGCCTTCGAAGCCAGCTGGTTCCTCTACCTGACGGGGCCGGCCGACGGCGATACGCGCGGCGCGACGCTCGCGTTCATGACCCCCGACCACCCGAGCTCGCCGCCGGGGCCGGAGGCGTTCGACGGGCGCGGCATGATCCTGACGGTCGAGGTCGCCGACGCGGCGGCCGCGTTCGAGCGCCTGCGCAAGGGCGGCGCGCCGATCGTACATCCCCTTACCGACGAGGAGTGGGGCCAGCGTCGCTTCATGACACGCGATCCCGCCGGCGTGCTCGTCGATGTCGTCCAGCAGATCGAGCCCAAGCAGGGCTATTGGGACAAATATATGAAGCCTTGACGAAAGAAGCGGGGGTTCTCGGAACGAAAGGGCCGTCGGCGACGATCCCGGCGGGCGGTTCCGGCGGCTTCGCCGATCGCCGGATAGACGGAGAAACTGGCGGAGCGGCTCGCATCGCATCGATCCGGGAAGGCCCTCCATTGCCGCCCGGCATCATGCGGCATGTCGGTCGCAACCGCACGGTCCCGACTATCTGAAAGATAGTAACCGGTCGGGGAGGCATCCGCCAGGCGACCGCGCGACGCGCCATCCCGATGCCGTACGGCTGGAACCCGACGCTGCCGACCTCTATGGTCGGACGCAGCCAGCCGAATCGTCAATCATGTCCGGATCGATATCTTGAGCAGATCAGCAGTACAGGCCGATGGGGTGCCAGGCGTCGGAGGCATATTGCGGCACATGCGCATCGGGCTGGGGATCTCGCAGCTCGAACTGGCGCTTCGTCTCGGCATGTCCCAGCGCCATATCGGCTTCGTCGAACTGGGGCGCGCACGGCCCAGCATGAACCTGATATTGAACTGGACGCGCGAGACGGGCGGCACCATCGACGAGCGCAACGCGGCCCTGGTCAGCGCCGGCTATTCGCCCGCGCTGGTCCGAAGCGACCGGGTCGACGACGATTCCCCGGCGCTGCGGGCATTGGCCGATATGCTGGCGGCGCACGATCCCTTTCCGGGCATCGTCTTCGACGCCGACTGGATGATCAAGGCTTCGAACGACGGCGGGCAATGGCTCTGCGATGTCGCCATGCCCGGGTTCTACGAACCGAGCGACCCCCCGCCCGACGATCTCGACATGATCGCCTGCGTGACGCATCCAGGAGGCCTGCTCTCCAGGGTCGCCAATGCCGGTGCGACCGGATATGCCCTGCTTGAGCAGATGCGGATGGAGGAGCTGACACGGCCATCCCTCAAGCAGCGGATCGACGCCTTCGAGGCATCGATCATAGAGCGGTACGGCCCCTTCGACCGATCGGTGCGCTCGCCCGGCGATACGCATCTCAGGGTCGTCCTCGAGACGGACCACGGAGAGATGACCTTCCTGCTCGTTCAAAGCGTGTTCGGACTGCCGCAGAATGCAACGCAGCAATCCTTGCGCCTGGAACTCTGGTTTCCGGCCGATGAAGCGACCCGACACAGGATGGGGGCGCATATGCGCAAGGATCCCGCAAAGGTCGGCTAGCGGCCGGGCGCACGGGCAAGGCTCGCAAGGAAGCGTCCGAGCGATCGGCCATCGTCTTTTGCGTCTTGTTCGGCGCGTCGAGATCGACACGCGATGGCAACGGCGTCAGCCGTCACCATCGACCGTTCGATAACATCCTTTCAAATGCAGCCGGTCGAGACGGCGTCTGCAGACGCGATCGACGCAGGCATCGTATCCGCCGTACGGCCGATCGAACGAGGCCTGTTCGAGCATGTCGCGGCGGCACTGAGAAGGCAGGGAACGGGTCGTCCCGATCCATCGTTCCCCTCATTCCTTCCTGCTTGCCGCGCGCGCCGGAAAATCGAGATCGCTGCCCGTGGTCTGCCCGACCAGGACGAAGTTGCCTTTGCCGTCGCGCGCGACCACGGCGATCGCGCCCTCGACCACCGTGATGTCGAACGCCTTCCTTATGATCCCGCCATGCGTCACCAGTGCCACGTTCCCGCGCGACAGGTCGATGGACGAAGCCAGGTTCCGGACATCGCGATCCGCAATCTCGACCGTCCGCCCGCTCGGGGGATCGTCGTGCATCAATCGCTCATCGGGTATCGCCTCGCCGAACATCAGGCGCGCCGTCTCCATCGTCCGGCAGATCGGGCTGGAACGCACCTCTGCGACGCCGATCCCCAATATCCTCAAGGTCTCGCCGGTCTCGCGCGCTCCGGCATGACCCGACGCCGAAAGGTTGCGCTGCGAGAAACAGTCGTGCCGCGGCTTCGAGAAATCATCGCCTCGAGACGGAACCTCGGTGCGTTCGTGGCGCACGAGAAGGATGTAGCCTCCCTTTCGCATCTGCTCCACCAGCGCGGGCGTGGACAAGGGTGCCTGCGGCGATGCCGCGGGTGCCGCCGGCAAGGGTCCGGCCAGCAACGGCTGGCCAAGAGCGATAGCTGCACAAAGCATCAGGTTCGATAGTCTCTTCATAGTTCCTCCTGTCATGGTTCCGAATCGATCGCGTCGATCCGGGGGCCGCGGCAGCAGCGCCGCCGCGACAACGAGCACGGGATCGAAGTCATAATATGGTATAACATAACATCAATGCCCGAACCCGGCCGTCTAGTCGGGACCGGTCGTGCCTCCAACTACCTGCCGGGTAGCCGGCATGAATTCTTGCGCAGTGCAACTCTAACATCTGGTCGGTCGGCACGGGCGCCCGACAGGCGGGGAAAGCCTTCCCCTGAGCCGGAGCCGCCCTGCCGTCTCCGGCTACCCCTTCTGCGGGGACACCCCGCAACGCCCCGGATTGCGGAGCGGGGCTGATGACGCCCACTATCCCGCAGGCCGTTCGGCCTGCTCCTTAGGGCGCGGCGTTCCGGCGAGAAGGGCCCCGCGGGCACACCGAAGCGGTGGGCTTGATCGCGTTGTGCAGGCGATGAAAGCCGACAGGCCCCGCCTTTCCGCCTGCACAAGCAATGCCAGGCCCCACCCACCTCCTTTCAGGGTGCAGGTCTCCTTGTCAGCGCGATCTCGCTGGTCGCTCGCATTCTCGTCGCGACGTCGAGCGATGCCGGCGGCAGAGACAGCGCTGGGACGAGGCGCACTAGCCGTCGGCGATCAACCTTGCCGCATCGTCCTCTCCCAGCAGCGGCCTTGAAAGGACCACCGACGTCTCGATCTGCCGCTCGGGAATATGCCAATAATTGCGCAAGAGCGGCGCGACGGCAGCCGTCGGCACGAGCCCGAAGCCATGGCGCTCGTAGAAACCGATCGCCCAGCCTGCCGCCGCCCATGTCCCGATCAATATCGGTGCGCCGTCCGACTGCGTCAGGTGCTCGAGCAGCTTGGAGCCGACGCCCCTGCCCTGAAACTCGGGCGAAACATATGCGTGACGGATCAGGCGAACGTTCCGGACCGGCTGGATTCCCATCACGCCGACCAGCCCGTCTGCTGCATGGCATCCGGTGAAACGCACGCCGGCATGGATCTCCGACCTAAGCTGCTCCAGCGGCATATAGGGCTCGTGCCAACGATCGTCCGGAATCACGCCGCGATATGCGATGGCCGCTACGTTGACGATCCGCAGGATTTCCGGCTCGTCCCGATCGTCGCAGGGCCTGATGGTGAGGGCCTCGTGGATGTCGGGAAGGTATGTCTCTGTCTTTGCCATCGGCGTCTCCTTGCTTTGCGTCGTGCAAGCCATAGGAGACCCCGCGAGGGCCATCTTGAACGAAATTGCAGCCCTTTACAGCATCGCTGCGGCAAAGGTACCGGGGGTCAGGCCGTAGCGCCGCGTGAAGGAGCGATGAAAATGGCTCTGGTCGGCAAAGCCGGTCGCTGCCGCGACGTCGGCGAGGGCATGGCCGCACCGGATCATGCCCCGCGCGACATCGAGCCGACGTTGCACCATATAGGCATGCGGGGTGAGACCCGTCTGGCGAACGAACCCGCGAAGCGTCTGGAAGCGGCTGGCACCCGTCAATCGCGCCAGTTCTGCCAGGGGGTGCGCTACCGCCGGATCGTCGTCGATCCTCGCCTTGGCGAGAGCGATCGCCGGCTGCCCGACCGGAGGCGGTTCGGCAGCGTCCGCCAGCAATCCGGCGATCAGGACCATCAGGCGCTCCTCGGCTGCCTGGCCGGCGACGGAGGTCAGGGACGCATATGCCGCTGTGAACCGCGTCGACGCCTGTGCGTCGCGCACCACCGGCCGCGAGAATTCCCCGGCTCGATCCCGGCCTTCGCAGATGTCCGACACGATCCGGGCCATTCGCTCCGGCGCGATGTAAAGCATCGTCCATGAGCGGCTGCCTCCCACCGGTTCGCCATCATGCACTTCACCGGCATTGACCGTGATGATATCGCCGGCTTCCGCCTCGACGTCGCCCCGGCCGCTCCATGACCGCTGCGCGCCCCGATGGATCAGGCCGATACCGAATTCGTCATGGGAATGGCGCGCGAAGGTGCGTCTCGACGACGCCGCCACCACGGTTACGTCCTGACCCTTCAATCCAATGGCTCGGAAGCTTTCATTCGGCATGATGCAAAGAGGCACAGCGAAAGTCGGGATGCAAGTTCGAAGGCACATGCAGGCCGTTCATGCGCTCGGGACGGACGGCGGGTATGAATGGCGATGTCCGGCCGCAACCCATCACAAAAACAGTCGATCATAACAACTTGCGCAGCGAAATCGTGAGCGTCCGTCCGGTCGGATCGAGGCGCTCCGGGCGCAGCGCGGCGGGCGTCCGGCCTAAAGTTCGCTTGCGCATGTGCGGGACGAAACCCGGCCCCATCAGCAACGACAGTGCGATAGTAGCGGCGGCGACGGACAATAGCATGTTCTTTTCCATTCCGACTATATGGTTTTGGTCATGTCATGCCGTCCGCGCCACGATGTAGGCAAACATCGCCATGCCGAGCCATACCAGCACGGAACCGGCGGCAACCATGGCGGGAAAGATCGCGACACTCGTCAGTATCGAACCGGCAAGACCGCCCGTCATCAAGACAT